>OKSF01001255.1_pt1 | contig 21084 bp, 23 predicted proteins | sample 1606061 | NCBI WGS metagenome assembly OKSF01 (sample SAMEA3541567, study PRJEB24748) | human gut metagenome | biome: human gut; feature: human-associated habitat; material: faeces | place: China | collected 2012 | reverse complement strand
GAAATAAGATCACCAACGTAGCTCCTGGAGATATTTCATCGACCAGTACGGATGCTGTAAATGGAAGCCAGTTGTATGGCACGGAAACCCGGATTAATCGTTTGGGCAACCGAATCAATCATGTTGGCGCTGGGGCGGCAGCTCTGGCAGGGCTCCATCCTCTGGATTTTGATCCGGATGATAAATGGGATTTTGCAGCCGGGTACGGTAATTATAAAAATGCCAATGCAGTTGCTATTGGCGCTTATTATCGTCCTAATGAAGATACCATGTTTAGCGTAGGTGGGTCCTTCAGCGGCGGAGAGAATATGGTGAACGTTGGTGTCAGCTGGAAATTTGGGCAGAAGAGCCATATCTCCCGTTCACGTGTTTCCATGGCTAAAGATATGCTGGCTATGAAAAACCAGATTGAAACGCTGACGAAAAAATTGGCAGCCTATGAATCGGGTCAGCCTGTGAAATTGGCTCCTATAGCAACCGGGGCTATGACCTTCCCAGATGTACCGGAAAATCATTGGGCTTATGAGTATGTTAAGAACTTAGCGGAACGAGGTTATCTGAAAGGATATCCGGATGGAGAATTTAAAGGCGATAGAGCGATGACACGTTATGAATACGCAGCCATTATTTACAGGGCTTTACAAAATGGAGCGCCTTCGGATGGTAACATGACCCGTTCTGTAGATGACTTTGGTCCTGAATTGGTTAAAGTGCAGAATATCGATCGTTTCCGCGTAGACCGAATTTCCGGTAAAGATAATGATCGGCATAAGGTGGAACGTGTACGGGTAAATGATAAAGATGATAAAGCCCAAAATGTGTACCGTGATGTTTACGGAAACCATATTCAAAAGTAGGGCACAGTAGATAAGAAGTATAAAAGCGCCAGTTGCTCGAAAGGAGTGACTGACGCTTTTATATTAGTGTTGAATATAAAGTTGGGCTTGAAGATGGGTTACCAGTAGAAGTGTATAAGTATATAAAATATAGTTTTTTTATGATAGTGTTGATAGATGATATCTGGGAAAATTTTAAATTCTGATTGCAGTTTGACTTTTTTATTCATCATCACTTGGTTAATTTAATAGTTGGTGCATATTATAAACCACCAACACGGTTTAGAATATATTGGTCATTATTTTTGATTAAATTATAGAATTCGGATTTGCTATTTACCCATAGGCCTTCATTTTTTCCATTACCTGCAATCCAAGCCGGAGCTATGGTTTTTACTGAATATGATACATCATAATAGTGATTGTCTGTCTTACTGGTATCGTTTATTGGGCCATTAATTCGATTAATTTTATAATCAAAAATTTGATTTTTAGTGAATAATCTCTCGGATTTATAATAGTCAAATTCTTGGATTAGTATTTTGTTAACAATTTCTTTTTCTGATAATCCCTCTACGTCTGATATTGCTATGTGATTATATTGAACCTTTTCGGATGGTATGGATTCATACGAATAGAATAATAAATATGCAACTCCTATTAGTATAATCACTATGGTTTTTGTTTCTATTTTCTTAGCCTTAATGCATTTATGGATGGTAATAATTATCACAAGAAAAGTGATGATATATAATAAAAGCAAAGAATCACTTATAAATATAATCATTTTTAATATCACCTATTTTCGAAAAGCACAATAGAATTAAAGATTAAAATAAAAAACGCAAGTTTTTAGAAAACAGTGGAATAGATGAGTTATTTTTTACATCGATAAATATTAACTTAAGTATAACGAAGATACGCCAATACAATCAAATTATATCATGAATTGTATATAGATGATAGATGTGAGTAAAATAATAAAGGAACCAGATACAGTTATTGAGCGGGATATGAAATTATTGGCCCTGTTTTTCGAATTATTCCGAACTGCTCTGGGGATGGCATTAGAGCAGCTCGACTTGGAATTAGCAAAGGAATATAAAAAGCAAGGATATGTCATAGAGTGCCGGGATAGGCGGACGGTGCAATGCCTGTGCGGTATCATTTATCCGCCGACGGATGAAAAAGCCAGGAAAGAAAGGCATCTATCGACTGGATAAGCAACTCTGATTGAAACCCTACCAGCAGTCTTTCACTTTGCTGATAAAGAAAGTGACAGAAACGGCTACTAGCCGTGTATATCGAAAAACGGCCGATATTGTGAACTGGTTTACCCTGACGAACCTGAACCATCAAACAGCGAAGCATATCGTGATGCAGTCGGGGGAGCCACAACATTTGATAATGAACCGAAAAAAGTGTATAATGAAGCCAAAATAGCATATTATACGTTATAGGGGGGGAAACTATGGAGGTCAATGCAAATCTTGCACAGGATGTATTCAAGAAAGCGCAAGGATTTTGAGAAGGAGCGGGAGATTGTTGCCGATATCGCTGACCGCATGAAGGCGATTCAGCGTTCGATGGACACATCCGCGTCGCGCCAGAGGCCGTGAAGCTCTCATTTGGGTTTAGCAACCGCGTGGGGGGATATCTTTTTCCAACGGCAAAGAAGACGAAGAAACTTGAGAATTTCAAGGGGATGAACGGAGAACATCACACAGCGCCTGTGACACCCGTCGATTTCTTTCTTCATGTGCGTGCGGTCAGGCGGCAACGAGCTATCTTGTTGTCAATCAGATCATGGGCTTCCTTCGTCCCATTGGGGACGTAGTAGATGAGACACACGGTTTTCACTATTTTGAGGGATGTGCAATCTTTGACTTTATTTATTGACGGAACAGGGAATCCCGTCGGTGAGGAGGCGAAGGAGTGGGCGATCATCGACACAGAGGATCCGGAGTTCATCAACAGACTCTTTCTTTTGCATAGAAATACGCTCACGGCCGCGACGTATGGAGGACACTTCCGACCGGGATGCAGGAGAAGTATATCGGTCGGAGGAAAGACAACGTCTTGAACTCTCCGACGAAGAGAAGGATTCGCATGCGCACAATATCATCTCGCAGGACAACTGTGACGACGAGGAGCATAAGCTTGTGCGCATGAATGTCGTTTTTGCAAATTCCGGCTAAGGGGTGCGCGGTACTTATTTCATTGGTTATGCGCACCATTGGGATGTGACACGGCAGCTGGTCACCAATATGTTCACACAGGATGACTGTTTGCTGAGTATTTGACAGCTGAAAAAGGGCAGTTTTTCTTCATCCCATCGAAGGAACTCTTGGGACGCATCGCCGAAAGGAAATTGTTCTAGGGGCATTAAATATATCAGTATTTCCATAGGTATGTACTAGGGAATATGGTATAGCTCAAGAAATATTGAGCTATACGATTAAATGCTGATTTATTATCAACCACTTTTTGAAGGAGATACAATATGAAAGAAGTATTGAAAAAAGCAGAAGCCAAGGTAGATACTCTGGAAGAGAAAGTTGTGCATCTTGGCAAAGATGCTGTACAAAACAAGATGAGCGTCGTCGGCGTGATTGCCTCTAGTCTGTCCGTTTGTATGTACGTTTCCTATATTCCACAAATCATTGGAAATCTGTCCGGACATCAGGGAGACTGGATTCAGCCGTTTGTTGCATTTATCAACTGCACGATGTGGGTTGGATATGGCTTTTTCAAAAAGAGTCGCGACTGGCCGATTGTTTTTGCCAATCTCCCAGGCATTATCTTCGGTCTGATGGCTGCAATCACCGCCCGTCTTTAAATGCGCAAACGCAGCGATCAACACAAATGATGTAAATCTCAGTGAATGAGAGGGGCTGTTGCATGTGTGAAAATTGCACACATGCAACAGCCTTCTTTTTGGTTCTATAATAAACGCACAAGTACGTCTTTACCACAACCATGTCCAGATTTATGTAGACAACGTGCCTGTTGCTGATGTCTCTTTAACGGATGTCAAAGAGTATTATGTACTACAGGGGCAGCAACATAGCGGTCTGGCGGCCCAAAATGGTATTGCCTGGAATCATGCCATTGCGATTCGTACAGAGAAAGATGTGACAGGAAGGTCTCTGAAAACCTATGATTGGCTTATGGGGGCGATGATCAATGCTTGAACTGAAACATGAATGTCAGTTGTTGATCGACTTTAAAATGACTGAAGCCGCATGCTAGTTGGATGCCTGTCTGTGGAAAGTGCAGCCCGGCGGGATGCCAGCTTCATTTTCTTTTTGGACCAGATTCTAAGGTTACAGAAAAATGTGCAGGAGGATAAGGCCGTAAAGAGACGGGTGAAGCTCTCTCATCTGCCAGAGATGAAGATGCTCGAAGAATTTGATTTTGACTTTCAGCCCAGCATTAACCGGAAGCAGATACAGGAGCTCAGTTCGCTGGCATTTATTGCGCGGGTTTAAAACTTGATTCTTTTTGGGGGCGCTGGGTGTTGGAAAAACGCGCCATGCTACAGCCTTTGCGGTAGCATGCACTGCAGCATGGGAAGACAGCATACCTCATTACACTGTCTCATTTGATGGATGATCTAGAGAAAAGGAATGCAAAAGGTGTGCTGGCGCGGAGACACAAATTTTACGCCCATCCGGATCTTTTGATTATTGATGAGGTTGGCTATATGCAATTGACACGGCAACAGGCAGAAGCAATGTGTCAAGTCATCTGTTCAAGGCATGAGTGGGGCAGTGTGATTATGACCAGCAACAAGTTTTTTAGTGATGGGGGTGAACTTATGAGTGACTTAGTGATAGCAACAGCCATTTTGGACAGATTGTTGCACCATGCACCTGTGGTGAACATTAAAGGAGAGAGTTACCGTTTTAAAGATAGGCTGCGAGCCGGCTTGAACCCAGCTGTCTTAAATCCCGGCCTTGACAATAGATGATAATCGATGATATCTGGGAAAATTTTAAATTATGGTTGCAGTTTGACTTTTTTTTATTGGTTAATTGTAAGATGAAGTTGAACACATAGAAAATCCATAGTGAATGCCTCGTGCCATGATAAGAGCGTCAACAAAAACCACAAGCGAGGTAATCACTATGGACTCTATCAATCAGACCATGAGTTTTCGTACAAAAAAGTACTTGAACCAGAGCGAATGCTTCGGTAATGTCCTTATAATGGTGTAAAAAGAGAAATCACAAAAAATGAGCCATATGCTCATCCTTTAGGTATAATGTAAATCAACCAAAACCCACAGCATACCAAGGAGGAATAACAAATGACTCACCTTAATATTATACTGGATCAGGAAGAAATACTAGCCCTTCTTCCGGTGGATTATGACGGAGCATTCCGAAAATTGCTCCAGGAATGCCTGAACAAGGTTCTCCTGGCAGAATCTACGGAACATCTATGGATCCAGAGAAAGGGCAATGAATCTTCGTGTTGGTACAATCATGCTCACGGTTCCCCATCACCGGAACATCCCATTTAAAACCATGCTCTTCGAAAACTACGCCTGCAGCGAGGCTGCCCTCGTCGCCGGTATGGCAGAAATGGTCGTCAATGAGGTCTCTACCCGCAAAGTCGAGAAAGTCATGGAAGAACTTTGTGGAACAAACTTTTCCAAATCTACTGTCTCCAATCTCTGCAAAGACCTTTCCAAAGATGTAGAAGCATTCCGTAACCGCCCTCTCAACGGCCCATATCCTTTCCTGACGGTGGATGCTACCTACTTCAAGGTGCGTGAGAACCACCGTAACATCTCCAAAGCCTTCATGATAGCCTATGGTGCCAACAGCTATGGCAACCGTGAGATTTTGGGGTTCAACATATATCTGGAAGAATCCACCAATACCTGGAGAGACTTCCTGGATAGTCTCAAGAAGCGAGGCCTGTATGGCACGCTGCTTGTGACCTCTGATGCACACGGTGGCATTAAAGCTGCCTTGCAGAAGGAACTCCCTGAATCTGCATGGCAGCGGTGCCAGTTCCACTTCACCAAGAATATTGGTGAAATGACGCCCAAGAAGTACCAGGCAGGTCTCCGTGCGGAGATCAATGAATTGTTTCAGGCAAAGACTATGAAAGAAGCCATTGAGAAACGGGATGAAATCCTTGCCTCGTACAGCGAAGTGGCCCCCAGAGCAATGGCCTGTCTGGAAGAAGGATTCGAAGATGCCATGACAGTGATGGTCCTACCGAAGGGAATGAGACGGTTTTTCCGTACCTCCAACCACATCGAGCGTGCCAACAGAGAACTCAAGCGCCGCTCAGATGTCATTGGGGTATTCCCGAATGAGACTGCACTAATGCGATTGATGGGTTCAACGCTGATGGAACTGAACGAAAAGCGACAGGCAGGCAAGGCCGTCTTTTCTCACCCAAGCTACGAAGAAATGATGAAAAGTGATACCCCTGCTGAACTGAAAAGAGCAGCAATTCGTCAAATTAACATGGATGCAGCCTAATGATTTCACGACCTAAAGGAATTTACACACAAATTTGGACTTGAATCAGCGAGTTTGCTGATATTACTGAACTAGAAGGTAAAGATTTGACAATTTATTTTGCTCACCTTTATTCATCGTGGGAACGAGGCTCTAACGCAAGGCACAATAGCTTACTCCGGCGATTCATCCCGAAAGGGACTCCAATAAAAGAAGTATCCAACGACACTCTCAAGCGAGCCACTCGCTGGTGCAACAATTTGCCCCGGAAAATTTGGGGTTACAAAACGCCCATGGGCGTTTTCCTTGAGGAAGTAGCCAAACTGGATGATCTACAAGGTGTTCAATTTGATATTGCAATTTAGGAATATTTTCAGAATTAAGCTTTATCTTAATTTGTAGAATCATAAAGTAATTTTCTAAATTAACTTTTAACTGTTGTGGAGCTGGGCAACTTCATTGCAATTAATAAAGAAAAATACTCATGAGAAAGAAATTAAAAATACGGGGAGTTAAAATTAGTACCCACCTATTTTTCTGAAACATGCACACAGTGGTGTTCAAAATCTATGTTATCGTTTGATTGTATTAAAGTCGTGCTGCTCTGTGACGACATCTGCACCACCGGCAGCACCTTGGAAGAAGCCGCCCGGACCCTGAAACGGGGAGGGGTGAAAAAAGTATATGCCCTGGCTCTGGCCAGTGGGAATTGAAGAGGTGCTGCACATCCACCCGTGCAGCAGCTCCTTTTTTATGGTAAGCTATAAGGTAGCTCATACTAACGGAAACAGGGGATGTCCTATGGAATACAACAACCGAAAATCGGGGGCAGGGGTTTCCCGCCGGGGTTCCTGGCTGATGATGCTCCGGTCCCTCCGGGAATTCAAAAAAGATGCCCTGCTGACCCCCATCACTGTCATGGGGGAAGTGGTGTTCGAGGCCCTGATCCCCTATGAAATCGCCCTGCTGGTCAATGAGGTGAAGGCAGGCTGCGGACTGGACCGGATCCTCCACTATGCCGGGATCCTGCTCCTCATGGCCCTGTGCGCCCTGGCCTGCGGCTATGTGGCCGGGATTACCTGCGCCCGGGCTTCCTGCGGCTTTGCCAAGAATCTCCGCCAGGACGTGTTCTATCAGATCCAGGAATTTTCCTTCGGGAATATCGACCGGTTCTCCTCCGCCTCCCTGGTGACCCGGCTCACCACGGACATCCAGAATATCCAGATGGCCTTCATGATGCTGGTGCGCACCGCCTTCCGGGCCCCTTTCAACCTGCTGGCCTCCTTCTTCATGGCCTGGTACATGGGAGGACGGATGGCCCTGTGCTTTCTGGTGGTGATCCCCATCCTGGGCTATGGACTGTACAAAATCGCCGTGCTGTCCGTGGGCCTTTTCCGGAAAGGCTTCCCTCAGTACGATGCCCTGAACTACAAGGTGGAGGAAAACATCAAAGGCATCCGGGTGGTGAAATCCTTTGTCCGGGAAGAAACGGAAATCGCCAAATTCGATAGAACCGCCCGGAAGGTCCAGGCCATCTTTACCAAAGGGGAACGGTACGTGGCCCTGAACAACCCGCTCATGCAGATCTGCATCTACGGGGTCATGATCTTCCTTTTGACCCAGGGCTCCCGGCTCATCGTCGCTACCCGGGGCCAGCTGCTGGACATCGGCCAGTTTTCCACCCTGCTCACCTACAGCTTCCAGATCCTGGGGTCCCTCATGATGCTGTCCATGATCATGGTGATGCTCACCTTTACGGAAGAATCGGTCCAGCGGGTCCGGGAGGTGCTGGAAGAAACCAGCACCCTCACTTCTCCGGCGGATCCGGTGAAAACCGTCCGGGACGGCTCTGTGGATTTCCAGGGGGTCTCTTTTCAATATGAAGGGAGTACCGGGGAACCGGTGCTCCAGGATATTACCCTGTCCGTCCGGAGCGGGGAAGTGGTGGGGATCGTGGGAGGCACCGGCAGCGGCAAATCCTCCCTGGTCCAATTGATCCCCCGGCTCTATGACGTAATTGCCGGCTCTATACGGGTGGGCGGGGTGGACGTGCGCCGGTACGATCTGGAAACCCTCCGGGAAAACGTGGCCATGGTGCTCCAGAAGAACTTGCTGTTTTCCGGTACGGTGGCGGACAACCTGCGCTGGGGAAATCCCCATGCCACCCGGGCCCAGCTGGAAGAAGCCTGCCGGTGGGCCTGTGCGGACGAATTCATCCGGCGGCTGCCCAAAGGATATGACACCTGGATCGAACAGGGGGGCACCAACCTGTCCGGAGGCCAGAAACAGCGGCTGTGCATTGCCCGGGCCCTGTTGAAACGTCCCAGGATCCTGATCCTGGACGACAGCACGTCGGCAGTGGATACCCGGACGGACCGGGCCATCTGGGACGCCCTGGCCACGGCCCTTCCCGGTACCACCACCTTCATCATCGCCCAGCGGCTGTCCTCCGTGGAACGGGCGGACCGGATCCTGGTGCTGGACAAAGGCCGGATCCACGGCCTGGGTACCCATGCAGAACTGCTCCGGACCGATGGCATCTACCAGGAAATGGCCCGGTCTCAGAATCTGCTGGAAAAAGAAAGGGAAAAGGAGGGGACGCTCCATGGCTGAGAGGAAAAACATCTTCAGCTGGAAAAAGGCCTGGCGGTTCTTCCGGACCCTGTGGGGGTTCTATCCCCGGCTGCTGCCCGGGATCCTGGTGCTGATCTTCATCAATGCGGGGATCCTGTCCCTGCCCGGAATCTTCATGCAGAAGGTGGTGGCCGTGCTGGAAAGAGCCTGGACCCAGCAGCTTCTCTGGGCTGCGGTCCAGCCGGAAATCTACGGCTATGTGCGGATCCTGGCCCTGCTGTACCTGGTGAGCCTGCTGGCCAACGTAACCTACAACCAGCTGTTGGCGGTATTCAACCAGGGGAGCCTGGCCAAATTCCGGGAAAAGCTGTTCACCCATATGGAAACCCTGCCTCTGGGGTATTTCGACCGGCACCAGCGGGGGGACATCATGAGCTATTACACCAATGACGTGGAAGCCCTCCGGCAGATGATTTCCCAGTCCTTTCCCCAGCTGTGCGTCACCGCCGTGACGCTGACGGTGCTTTTGGCCATTATGCTGTATTACAGCCTTTGGATGAGCCTTGTGGTGGTGGGAGGCTCCCTCTGGTCCGTGGTCATTACTCGGAAAGTGGGGGGCCGGAGCGCCCGGTATTTCATGGAGCAGCAGCACACCCTGGCGGACTGTGAAGGCTTCATGGAAGAAAGCATCAATGGGGGCAAGGTGATCAAGGTGTTCAACCATGAGGGGGCAGCCCGGGCGGAATTCGACCGGGTGAACCAGGCTCTTTTTGATGCCTCCTGCAAAGCCAACCAGTATTCCAATACCCTGATGCCCATATTGAACAATGTAAGCTATCTGATCTACATCATCGTGGCGGCCTGCGGAGGCCTGTTCCTGGAAAAACAGGTGCCCAACCTGTCTATTTCCGGGCTGCCCTTCAGCCTGGCGGTGATGGTGCCCTTTTTGGGCATGAGCCGGCAGTTTGCCACCAACATCCAGATGATCTCCCCCCAGATCAACGCCATGGTCATGGGCATGGCTGGGGCGGAACGGATCTTTGGGCTTTTGGACGAAAAACCGGAACAGGACAGCGGGACCGTGGAACTGCGGCCTCTGGAAGAAGTCACCGGGGTCCGGCACTGGGCATGGGTGCTGCCGGGAAAAGCGGGGAAGGAAGAACTGCGGCCTCTCCAGGGAGAGGTCCATTTTCGCCATGTGGATTTCGGGTATGAAAAGGGTAAACCCATCCTCCAGAACATTTCCCTCGATGCTCTGCCCGGCCAGAAAATCGCTCTGGTAGGGGCCACCGGCGCCGGGAAGACCACCATCACCAACCTGCTCACCCGATTCTACGACATTTCTTCCGGGTCCATCACCTATGATGGGATCCCCCTGGAACAGATCCGGAAAGGGGATCTCCGCCGGTCTTTGGGCATGGTGCTCCAGGATACGGTCCTGTTTACGGCCACGGTGCTGGAAAATATCCGCTACGGCCGGCTGGATGCCACCGATGAGGAATGTGTGGCGGCGGCCAAACGGGCCGGGGCCGATGCTTTCATCCGCCACCTGCCCCAGGGCTATGCTACGGTGCTGAAAGGCGCCGGTGCTGGGCTCAGCCAGGGCCAATGCCAGCTGCTGGCCATTGCCCGGGCGGCGGTGGCGGATCCTCCGGTGATGATCCTGGACGAAGCCACCTCCAGCATCGACACCCGGACGGAACAGATCGTCCAGCAGGGGATGGATGCCCTGATGGAAGGCCGGACCGTGTTCGTCATTGCCCACCGGCTGTCCACGGTCCGGAATGCGGACCAGATCCTGGTGCTGGACCATGGGAAGATCCGGGAGCGGGGGACCCACCAGCAGCTCTTGGCCCAAAAGGGGATGTACTGGCAGCTGTACACAGGGGCGTTTGAGTTGGAGTGAAAAAGCAGAAGATGCTGTATGGGAAAGGTGAACGCCACATACAGCATCTCCTGTTTTTATGCTATAATGATACCAATCTACTTAGGAATACAGGTGATCTTAATGGTTAATGAAAAAATGTATGAACTGGGTTCGAAGAAATCCACCATCCGGACCATTTTTGAATACGGCCAGAAACGGGCGAAGGAAGTAGGGGCAGAGAATATCTGCGATTTCAGCCTGGGCAACCCCAACGTGCCCGCCCCTGACTACATCAAGGAAGCGGTCCTGGACATCATGGACGAACTGCCTCCCCAGGCCATCCATAGCTATACGGTGGCTCCGGGAAAACCGGAAGTCCGAGAAACTTTGGCTCAAGACATCAACCGCCGGTTCGGCACCCATTTCACCGGGGCCAACCTGTTCATGGTGGGGGGTGCTGCGGCGGCCATCACCATCTGCTTCAAGGCTTTGGCGGAAGAGGGAGACGAATTCGTCGTCTTTGCTCCTTTTTTTCCGGAATACCGCTGCTTCGTGGAATCCACCGGTGCCAGCCTGAAAGTGGTGCCGGCCCGGACGGAAGATTTCCAGATCGATTTCGACGCTTTTGAAAAGCTGCTGACACCCCATACCAAAGGAGTCATCGTCAACTCTCCCAACAACCCCAGCGGTGTGGTGTATTCCGAAGAGACCATCCGGAACCTGACCGCCCTCCTGGCAAAGAAAGAGAAGGAATACGGCCATCCCATCTTCATCATTTCCGATGAGCCCTATCGGGAAATCGTCTATGGAGACATCCAGGTGCCCTACATTCCTCTCTACTATAAGAATACCCTGGTGTGCTATTCCTACAGCAAATCTTTCTCTCTGCCCGGGGAACGGATCGGCTACATCGTGGTGCCCAGCGAAGTGATGGATTTTGCCAAAGTGTTCGGGGCCATTGCCGGGGCCGCCCGGGTGGAATGCCATGTGAATGCGCCCTCTCTGTGGCAGCTGGTGGTGGCCCGGTGTGCCGGGAAGCCTTCGGATGTGGCTCCTTATGAACGGAATGGGCAGCTGCTGTACCAGGGCCTGAAAGATGCCGGATTCACCGTGCTGAAGCCCCAGGGAGCCTTCTATCTGTTCCCCAAATGCCTGGAAGAGGATGACTACGCCTTCTGCGAACGGGCCAAAAAGTATGATCTGCTCCTGGTGCCGGGGACGGATTTCGGCTGCCCGGGCTATTTCCGTGCTTCCTACTGCATCAGCTATGATACCATCAAAAAATCTCTGCCCCTGTTCAAGAAACTGGCGGAAGAGTATAAAAGTGCAGAGTGAAGAGTAAAAAGGAGGGAGCACGTTGAGCGCCCTTTTGATGATTGTATCTTTCGTTGTTAACTACCTGCTCCTGTCCCTGTGGAGCCCTTTCGTCCTGCTTCTGGCAGCTTTCTTCCTGCCGCCGGATACTCTCCGGTCCTTGGACCAGTCTCCCGGCTGGGAAAACTGGTTCCTGACGGTGCTGGTCCTGGTGCCGGGGCTCTTGATGCAGTTCCCTTTGTTCCAGCGGATGATGATCTTCACCAGCGGCTGGCAGAAAGCACGGGGAACCTATCTTGAGGTGCTGGAACAGGCCTTGGAACCGGTGATCCGCCGGGGCGGACTGGAAGGGGAGAAGTTCCATCTGTACATCAACCCAGAAAAATCTCTGAATGCCTGTGCTTTGGGGGATAACAACATCATCGTCAATGCGCCCATGTTCCAGTATTTCACCGTGGACGAACTGTCCGGTATCCTGGCCCATGAAATGGGTCATCTCCAGAAGGGACACACCTGGAAGCTGCTGCTGCTCTGCGGCATGAGTACGGCCAACCGGGCCTGTTTTCGGCTGTACCGGCTGTTCCTGGCTTTCCTGATGGTCCTCCAGTTCATTCCCCTCCTGGGCTTTATCCTGGTGTTCTTCTGCATGGTGATGAATTTCATCCTCCAGGTAGGGAACTGGCTGCTGGGATGGCCGCTCACCTTGTTCAACCGATACTGCGCCCGGCAGGATGAATATGCTGCCGATGCTTATGCCTGCCAGCTGGGGCTGGGAGCAGAGCTGTATAATGGTCTGGCCAAACTGGACAACCTGTATCACAATCCCCAGCTGGGATTTTTTGGAAAGATGCTTTCCGACCACCCGGCCACAGGGGACAGGCTGGAGAGGATACGGGAGCAGATCGATCAGTGAAAGAGGGTGTTGCACGTTGCGTGCAGCGCCTTTTTTTCTCAAAAAAACGTTGACAGATATATAAGGAAAGTGTTATAATCTAAAAATTTGACTTGCCAAGATGTTCGTGCTACAATATATACAGTTGTGGTTATTGTATCTACTCTGTACGTAAGGAGGTAGCAGAATGTTTGCAGTGGGTGACAAAGTGCTGTATCCCATGCATGGGGCAGCTGTGATAAAAAACGTGGAACAGAAGCAAATCGATGGCCGTGCAGTCAACTATTTCGTGCTGAAGATGCTGCTCAGCGACATGAAAGTGATGATCCCGGAAGTCAATGTGGATAAGATCGGACTCCGGCCCATTGTAAACAAAGCGGTCCTCCCCAAAGTGGAAGATGTACTGAAGGCCCGGCCGGAGAACAAGATGAAGCGGATCACTTGGAACCGCCGGTACAATATGTATGTGGACAAGATGAAGACGGGGGATATCTTTGAAGTGGCAGATGTGGTCCGGACCCTGACTGTACAGGAAACCGAAAAGAAGCTGTCTACCGGAGAACGGAGGCTGCTGACCACCGCCAAACAGATCCTTCTCAGCGAGTTCATGCTGGTGGAAAGCGTGGATGAAGAGAAAAGTGAAAAATGGCTGGACCAATTTGTTTGATAGGAGGGGGTGCTGCACGAAATGTGCAACACCCCCTATTTTTTACACTTTCTTCAAAATTCTGATTCAATCTCTTTTCTTTACTTTAGTAATATTGTAGAATGTAGGTTGATATTATACAAGGAGGTGAAACAATGGTTGAAAAAATCATTAAATTTGTTATCATCCTGGTCTTTGCCGCTCTTGGAGTCTTTCTCATGGAAATCGCCACTCCGCTATTTGGAGAATTCGTTTCTTCCAACTACTTGAAGTGGGGCTTTCTGGGAGTGACGCCTTTGAACCTGATCATGGGCGCCATCGGGGCGCTGGTCTTTGGGTATCTGGGCAAAGCCGCCGCTACGCCGCTGATTCACTACACTCTCCATTATTCGGAAATCCTGGCTTCTTATGTGGCGGATCTGCCCACCGGGGACATTTTCGTCCTTTCCATCGGGGTGATCACCGGCCTGGTGGTGGCGACGCTCCTGGGAACGGCTTTTTCCCGGCTGCCGCTGGTCGGACCGTACATTTCACTGATTTTCAGTATCATGGGCGCCATCATCGGAGCCAAAGTGGCCTTGAACAAACGCGAGGATATCCTTTTATTTTTTAACAGAGTCTGGTTTGCCCGGAACAAGGAAAGTTCCCGGAAAACCAGTGCTCGCCAAGCTTCCCGCACTTATAAACTTTTGGATACCAGCGTTTTGATCGACGGCCGTATTTTGGAAGTGATTCGCCTGGGCTTCCTGGAAGGAATCATCGTGATCCCAAAATTCGTCTTGGAGGAACTCCAGAAGATTGCTGATTCCGGAGATACCCTGAAACGGAATCGGGGTCGGCGGGGATTGGATATTGTCCGTTCTATCCAGGAAGACAAAGGTGCGGTGGTGGAAATCGCCGACAAGGACTATGATGACGTCACGGAAGTGGATACGAAATTGGTCCGGCTGGCCAAAGAGCTGAAAGGCGTGGTGGCCACCAACGATTTCAACCTGAGCAAGGTGGCAGAGATCCAGGGCGTCCGGGTTCTGAACATCAACGACCTGGCCAATGCCTTGAAACAGGCGGTGCTGCCGGGAGAAGAGCTCCAGATCTATCTGGCCAAGGAAGGCAAAGAGCCGGGCCAGGCCATCGGGTACTTGGATGACGGGACCATGGTGGTGGTGGAAGGCGGCAAGCGCTGCGTGAACTTCACGGTACCGGTGACGGTCACTTCAGTGCTCCAAACTTCTGCTGGACGGATGATCTTTGCCAAACTGAAATGAGATAGGAATGATGGGATGGATAGAAAACTGGTTTGCATCATTGCCGCGGCAGGTATGGGAAAAAGACTCGGTTTGGGGTATAATAAAAATTATGCCTGCATCGGAGGAATCCCCATCCTGGTACGGAATCTCCACGGGCTGAGCCAAGTCCCCGGACTGGAACTAGCCCTGGTGGCAGTAGCCAAGGGAGAGGAGGAAAGTGCCCGGCAGCTGCTCCAAAAATGGCAGGCTCAGCAGTTCCCTGGCCTTTCCTGGCAGATCGTCACCGGCGGAAAGGAACGGCAGGATTCTGTAGCCAGCGGCATGGCGGCCTTGCCCGCTCATTGCCGGTATGTGGCGGTCCATGACGGGGCCCGGCCTTTTGCCGCTCCGGATCTTTTCTTGAAGGTCTGGGAAAAAGCACGGGAAACGGGAGCTGCCATTGCGGCGGTGCCCTGCAAGGATACTATCAAGGTGGATGATACTCGGGGCTGCGTGGACCGGACCTTGGATCGGAGCCGGCTTTGGGCAGTCCAGACCCCCCAGATTTTCCGGCGGGAACTGTTGGAAGAAGGGTTTGCCCTAGCCCGGGAACGCAGTCTGGCTGTTACCGATGACGCCAGTCTGGCAGAAGCCCTGGGGCAGCCGGTGGCCCTGGTGCGGGGTTCCTATGACAACCGGAAGATCACTACGCCGGAAGACCTGGCATGGGCGGAGGCGTTGGTGGAACGCAAGGAGGAAAAAAAGATGGAATTCCGGATCGGTTCAGGGTACGATGTGCACCGGTTGGTTTCCGGCCGTCCCCTGATCCTGTGCGGGGTAAAGGTGCCCTGGGATAAGGGACTGGACGGCCATTCCGATGCAGATGTGGCCCTTCACGCCTTGATGGATGCCCTTTTGGGGGCCGCAGGGATGGGGGATATCGGCCGTCTTTTTCCAGATACGGACGATGCCTATCTGGGGGCGGACAGCCGGAAACTGCTGGCTGCCGTCCTGGCAAAGATCCGAGCAGCCGGCTGGCAGGTGAACAATGTGGATGTGACCATCATCGCCCAGCGGCCCAAGCTGGCGCCTTATGAGCCGGCCATGCTGGAAAACCTCCTGGCTGACCTGAAGCTGCCGCGGGATGCGGTGAACGTGAAGGCCACCACCACAGAGAAATTGGGCTTTGCCGGCCGGGGAGAAGGCATTGCTGCCGAAGCTGTGGCCAGCTTGACAAGATAAAAACCTTTTGGGAGGAAGATACAATGGAAAAAAATTTAAAAGTACGTTTTGCACCCAGCCCCACTGGGCCGTTCCACATCGGAGGAGCTCGGTCCGCTCTGTTCAACTGGCTGCTGGCCCGGAAAGAGCACGGAACCATGCTGCTGCGGATCGAAGACACCGACCGGGACCGGTCTAAGCCGGAATGGGAAGCCAATATCAAGGCTGCCTTGCGATGGCTGGGCATCGATTGGGATGAAGGGGTGGATGTAGGCGGCCCCAATGGTCCCTACCGGCAGATGGAACGACTGGATATCTACAAAAAATATACCGACAAACTGCTGGCAGAAGGCAAGGCTTATTACTGCTACTGCACTCCGGAAGAACTGGAGGCAGAACGGGAAGCCCTGACCGCCCAGGGGAAAATGCCCCGGTACATGGGCAAATGCCGGAACCTGACCCCGGAGCAGCGGGCAGCTTATGAAGCGGAAGGCCGGAAACCTACCATCCGGTTCCGGGTGCCGGAAGATCAGGATATCGTGGTCCACGATGAAGTCCGGGGGGATGTGCATTTCGAGTCCAATGGCATCGGGGATTTCGTCATCGTGAAGAGCGACGGCATCCCGACCTATAACTACGCAGTGGTCATCGATGATGCCCTCATGGGGGTCAACTGCGTGATCCGGGCGGAAGAACATCTGTCCAATACCCCTCGGCAGCTGCTGCTCTACGATGCTCTGGGGTTCGAAAAACCCACCTTCGGCCATATTTCCCTGATCTTGGGGCCGGACCACAAGAAGATGAGCAAACGGCACGGGGCTACGTCCGTGGACCAGTACCGGCAGATGGGCTATCTGCCCGATGCCATCGTGAACTTCCTGGCTCTTCTGGGCTGGGCGCCCAATTCTGACCAGGAAATCTTCTCCCGGGAAGAATTGATCCGGGAATTCTCTTTAGACCACGTGGCCAAGAATCCGGCTGTGTTCGACATCAAGAAGCTGAACTGGCTGAATGCCCACTATATGCGCCAGCTGTCTGATGAGGACTATGTGGCCTTTGCCGTACCCTTCATGAAGGAAGCCGGCTATATGACCGGAGAAGAGACCGGGGAGAAGCTGGAATGGCTGAAAAAGGTCATCCTCACTGCCCGGGATCAGGCCGAATTCGGGAAGGAAATCCCGGAAAAGGTGGCCCTGTACTTCACCGATGCCTTTGATTTCGAGACGCCTGAAGCGGAAGCCGTGCTGAAGGAAGAAACGGTGCCCCAGGTGATGGGCCTGTTCCTGGAGAAACTGGCGGCTGCGGAAAATCTGGACCATGCCAGCACCAAAGCCCTGTTCAAGGCCGTCCAGAAGGAAACCAAGCTGGGAGGCAAGAAAGTGTTCATGCCTGTCCGGGTGGCCCTCACCGGGAACCAGCATGGGCCGGAACTGGCAGAAATGATCCCGCTTCTGGGCAAAGAACGTACGGCAGCCCGGATCCGTGGCAGCCTGGCTAAAGCCGGCGTGAGCCTGTAAAGAAAGGAGTCTCTCATGAGCATCCGTGTATATAATGATATGACCCGGCAGAAAGAGGAATTCGTCCCCTTGCATCCAGGGAAAGTGGGAATCTATGTGTGCGGGGTCACGCCCTACAACCATCCTCATATCGGAAACGCCCGGCCCTTTGTGGTCTGGGATGTGATCCGCCGGTTCTTGGATCATGAAGGGTACGATGTGACCTATGTGCAGAACTTCACCGATGTGGACGATAAAATCATCCGGGCTGCCAATGAAGAAGGAGTCACCTGGGATGTGATCGCCAACCGGTACATCAAGGCCTATTTCGAAGTGATGGACAAGCTCCATGTGAAGCGGGCCCATATCTATCCCCGGGTCTCCGAACACATCCCGGACATCATCCACACCGTCCAGCAGCTGATCGACAATGGCTACGGCTATGTGGTGGACGGGGATGTGTATTACCGGGTGGAACGGTTCAGCCATTACGGAGAGCTGTCTGGCCGGAAGCTGGAAGACATGATGGCCGGCGCTCGGGTGGACGTGGACGAACGGAAAGAGAATCCCATGGATTTCGCCCTGTGGAAATCTGCTAAACCGGGAGAACCTTCTTGGGACAGCCCCTGGGGCAAAGGCCGTCCGGGCTGGCACATCGAATGTTCTACCATGAGCACCAAGTACCTGGGGAATACCTTGGACTTCCATGGGGGCGGCAGCGACCTGATCTTCCCCCATCATGAAAATGAAATCGCCCAGAGCGAAGGGGCTACGGGAGTCCATCCTTTTGTCCGGTACTGGGTCCATAACGGGTTCATCACCATCAATGAAGAAAAAATGTCCAAATCCCTGGGCAACTTCAAGACGGTGTATGATCTCTTGAAGGAATACGAACCGGAAACCATCCGGTACTTCATCCTGAATACCCACTACCGGAGCCCCTTGGACTTCAGCCAGGAACGGCTGGCGGAAGCGGGACGGAGCCTGGAACGGCTGCGCACGGCTCAGAACAACCTGCGGGAGATCCAGCAGGTGATCACCGTGGGACCGGATGCAGAAAGCCTGGCCCTCCGGGATAAGGTAGCGGAATTGCGCCAGGGCTTCTTCGACGCCATGAGCGACGATTTCAACACTTCTTTGGCCATCAGCTATCTCTTTGCCCTGGCCAAAGAAATCAATGTATACCACAATGCCATCATCAGCGGAGCCAAGAAGCCTGATGGCAAGCTGGTGGAGCAGATTGCCAAGGCCTGGAAGGAAATGCTGGACGTGATCGGCATCCTGGAAAACGAACCGGCTGCCAACGGAGAAGGGGGCGCCGTGAGCAACGAGGAAGCGGAAATCGCCGCCAAGATCGAAGAACGGCAGGCAGCCCGAAAAGCCCGGGATTTTGCTAAAGCCGATGCCATCCGTGACGAACTGGCCGCCAAGGGAATCATCCTGGAAGATACGCCCCAGGGCGTACGGTGGAAGAGAAAGTGAGATACGAACAGTATCAGAGGCTCCTGGACCATGTGCTGGGGACCTGCGGCAAACCTCAGGAACTGCCGGAACCCCGGCTGATCCATCCGGTGGAACTGGCCTATATCGGGGATGCGGTGTTCTCCCTGTACGTGCGGATGCGGCTTTTGCCTGTGAGCAGCCATGTGCAGGTGCTCCACGATCTGGCCAGCCGGATGGTGTCTGCAGTGATGCAGGCCAAAGCCATGGATGACCTGGAAGAGGCTGGAATCCTGACGGAAGAAGAAGCACAGATTGCCCGGCGGGGCCGGAACACCAAGAGTACGGTGCCCAAAAGCGCCAGTGTCCGGGAATACCGCCAAGGCACGGCGTTTGAGGCTCTGATGGGCTATCTTTACCTGACGGACCGGAAGGAACGGCTCCAGGACCTGATGGACCGATCTTTTGAACGGATCCGTCGAGCTATGGAGGAAGAAAGGAAACAGAAAAAGAAATGATGCATGTGAAACTGCTCCGCTATACTCCCGAACCGGACCGTACCGTAGCCATGAGCGCCCGGCTCTGCTATTCTCCCATCGGGGCGGCGGAACTGGAAACCAAGATGTCCGATAAGGAAGTGGCCAGCCTGGTGCGCCGGCTGGGCCAGATGGGGCACACTTCCACTTTCGAGCATGTGAGCTTCACCTTTGCCATCGAAGGGGTGTCCCGGGTACTGACCCACCAATTGGTGCGCCACCGGATCGCTTCCTACAGCCAGCAGAGCCAACGGTATGTGAAAGAACACGATTTCGAGACCATTCTGCCGCCCAGCCTGGCTGCCCGGCCGGAATGCAAAAAGGAATTCCAGGACCTGTGCGGAAAGATCCAGGACCTGTACAACAAATGGACGGAAGCAGGGGTACCGGCGGAAGATGCCCGGTACATCCTGCCCAATGCGGCGGAAACCAAGATTGTGGTCACCATGAACGCCCGGAGCCTGCTCCATTTCTTTCAGCTCCGGTGCTGCAGCCGGGCTCAGTGGGAAATCCGTGCCCTGGCCTGGGAGATGCTCCGCCAGGTGAAGGAAGTGGCGCCCATCCTCTTTGAAAAGGCCGGCCCTACTTGCGAAAGCGACCGGGTCTGCCACGAGGGGAAAATGAGCTGCGGACGGCTGGCAAAGCTCCTGGCCCAGGATGCAGCCCAAAAGGCTGCCGGGGAGAAGGCGTAAGCGGCCATGGGGTATAAACCGATCGAAGAGATCCAGCAAGAGACCCGTCAATGGGATTTCATCCAGGGGCTGCCGGACCAGGTGGGAAAGTTCACCAAGAAATTGGTGGACACCATCGACGGCCAGGTGCTCACTATCTGCCGGTATGAAGCCCCCGAACTGCGGGCTCGGCTGGACATCATCTACACTTCCGAGACCTTCGACTACATCGTGGTCCATACCATGGGGATGAATTCCTATCGGGATATCCGGTTCATCTATAAAGACCGGGATGTGTTCGCTCGGAACGTGAGAGCTTACTTGCCCGGGATCCTCCACAGTATGGAAGATCCTGCCAGCGTGAACCTGGGAGAGCAGGTGGCGGAGCACGGAATCCTCACATGGGAATACGGCAACAGCCTGCCGGAAAAAATCGGTCCCTTCGAGCTGTATATCAAGCCGGCCCATGCCATCGAGCACATCAATGGGTCCATCATCTTGATCGACTATTCCAATTTCGCCCGGATGGATCAGCTGATCATCATGTACAATCGGCTCCGTGACCAATTCTTCGGGGAAGTGAAGATCAATTCTGTATTCCACGCCTCCATGGATTTCGACAGCAAGAACCTGAAGGTATTGGAAGGGAAGCTGAAAGAGCATCTGGAAGAGACCCTGAAAAAGGTGGATGAGGCAGATCATACCATTTGATTGGACTGCTGCCTTTGGGCGGCAGTCCGGTCGCGGCAGGAGAAGGAGAAAAAAGTCCTTGACTTTTTTCTCCTTCTCTTTTATACTATACAAGTCGGCGCTTGAAAAGGCAGCCGCAACGGCCCAGTAGTTCAGTTGGTTAGAATGCCGCCCTGTCACGGCGGAGATCGT
>OKSF01001248.1_pt1 | contig 21248 bp, 7 predicted proteins | sample 1606061 | NCBI WGS metagenome assembly OKSF01 (sample SAMEA3541567, study PRJEB24748) | human gut metagenome | biome: human gut; feature: human-associated habitat; material: faeces | place: China | collected 2012 | reverse complement strand
TTGTTTTGATGAGGAAACGATCCATCTGCGCTTCCGGCAGTTTGTAGGTGCCGAGTTGTTCGATGGGGTTCTGAGTGGCGATGACCATGAACGGCTGCGGTACCGCATGGGTTTCGCCGTCGACGGTGACTTTCTGCTCTTCCATGACCTCGAGCAGTGCGGACTGCGTTTTCGGCGAGGCTCGGTTGATTTCGTCGGCGAGCACGATGGATGCGAAAATCGGACCTTCGCGGTATTCGAATTCGCCGTTCTTCTGGTCGTAGTAGGTTACGCCGACCACGTCGGACGGCAGCAGATCCGGAGTGAACTGGATACGTTTGAACGACATGTCGATGGAGTTGGCGAGGCCGCGGGCCAGCTGCGTTTTGCCGGTCCCCGGATTGTCTTCGAGCAGAATGTGGCCACCGACGATCATGGCGGTGGCGCATTGGCGGATCGGCTGTTCCTTGCCGACCACGACTTGTGAGACGTTGCCGACCAGTTGGGCGAACAGTTCATGGAATTCGGTGATGTCGGCCTGCGGCGCGGACATCATGGAAGAAGCCATGGCCGGCTGCGCGGGCTTGACGCTTGGTGCCGTAGTCTGCGGGAATTGGCGCGTTGCCATTACGGGAGCCGATTGCGATTGTGGTAGCGGCTGTTGTGTTGGAGCGGATTGCGTCGGTTGCGCCTGCATGGGCTGCGCCATTGGAACCGTAGGCCTCGTCGGCCTGGAAGGAGTTGCGTTATGCGTGCTGAGTACCGTGCCCTCCTCGTCGGCGTCGAACGTGTTGGCGGCGTAGTGGGTAGCGTTATGCGTGCTGAGTACCGTGCCCTCTTCGTCTCCGTCCTGTTCCTGCGGATGCGTCGGCAGGCTTGGAGCTTGGAATGCGGGGCGTGCCTGCGGATTGCCGGGCTGTTGCGGCTTGCTCATATGGCGCCCAATGGAACCCAGCTGGGTGGCGTCGTCGTTTTCGTTGCTCATAGGTACTCCTTGGTTGCTTCTATTGATCGTATTGATGATTGGTTGTGATGTTGAATTTGCTTATTTGACGGTGAATGAGATGCCTCGCGCCTGTTTTCCTGCCAACCCTGTTCGTAATGAGATGGCTGAAGCATTGGTGTCTATCGAGGATTGCGTCTCTCCATTATCAGGGGTTGGTCCCGGTTCCGGATCGGGGGTTTTCTCCTCGTATCGGACTCCGGTCACGGGATCAGAGCTTTTCTTGGTCGCATTGATTTCTGGTTCCCCGGCAGTGGTGATCACGCGAACCTCCCAATCGCATCTGGTACCGGAAGGACTGGTGATGTCGGAAACATCCAGTGTGCCGTTAGCTGGCCAATCGTAGGTATGCGAGCTTTCCCCTGCCGGAGTGATAACGATCTGGCCTTTGACACTTCGCCCGTGGGCCTCCCAACTACCGCCATTGACATGAATGATGTTGGCGTTCTGTGTATCCCACGTCAATGAGGATGGCAGTGTGATTTCCGCTGGCTTTTTGTTGCCGACGGTATTATCGGTAGCGATTGCTGGGTCGCTGAGATGTGAGGTGTCGATGAAGTACTGTTGCACGCTTACCGTATCGCAGGTGCTCCAATCACCGGAAAGCGGCCATTCGGCTCTGCTCTCATGAACATCATCATCGTAATAACCCTTGGCCTTTACAACGAAACCTGTGACGCGTCCACCTTTTCTGGACCAGGTCGCCACACATGTGTTGTTGTTGAGTTCCAGCTTCACATTGGTTGGAGGATCGACTGCTGTGAAAGTCGAAACGGACGCTTCGTTGCGCAATGAGCCACTGCGTTCCGTAACCACGGTAATCGTCGGCTTAAGTTTTCTGTAGTACCACTCGTTCTTAATGTCGAATTCGACGGAATAATCCTTGGCGCTTGTCTCCACGGATTTGTCTTCGCCCTCGATGCTTACCGTAATCGACTGGTATTTCGAGTTACGTGCGTCATTGATCCGTCCTCTCACCACGATCTTGTCGCCTGATTGATCGGCGGAAATAGTCGGATTGTCAGGCGTACCCCAAGGCGAAACGGCATTGGATGCCGTGGAGGGCTGGCTCCAGTTCACTTTGTTATGCGCCTTGACCGTGGCGGTATAGGATGCGCCGTCGGTGATCGCATTGTCGTCGAATTTGAACGTGATGCTGGTGCCAGTGACTTCCTGGGCCGGATTCGCCACATTCGGACCGCTCAACGTCACCTGATACTTGTCGACGGCGGAGAAATTACCCTCCAAAGCCTTCCATGTGACAGTGATGGTGTTCTTGCTAGCTTCGGCCTTCACATCGGTCGGCGCGTCCGGAAGCTTGTCAGGCGTGCCTTCCACGCCATTCGACTCCTTCGACCAGCCGACCTCATTCTTGGCCTGCACCTTGAACGAGTACGTCTTGCCGTTCTTCAAGCCGGTGATTTGGCAGGAGGTCACGGATCCGCACGATTTCTCGCCGGAACCGTCGCCGCCCCACGACACCTTGTATTCGCTGATCGGACTGCCGTTCGAAGAGCCGGCCGTCCAACTCAGATTCACCGCGCCATCCTGCGGGTCTCCGGCGATGGGGGAGAGCAGCGGCGCATCCGGCTTGTCCATCACCGAAACGTTGATGGTGCCCGTCACCTCACGTTCCTTCGTATTGGTGGCATCGCGCACGTTGACGATCACCTTGTTGGTGCTCGCGCCGATATCGGACGAGGCGCTGATCGACACCACACCGTTGGACGGGCAGTCCACGGTCAGCTTCGACGCGCCATCGGACGTGCATCCGGTCACGGTCAATGCGGAATCGGGGAACGGATTATACGCATCGGACAGCAGGTTCACTTCCTCACTGGATCCTGCCTTGACCTTCACGGTTTTCGCGTTGATGCGTGCCAAAGGCCTGTTGGAGGCCGTCACACGAACCGTGACGCCCGCACTCACCGTGCCCTTCGAATATTGAATCGAAATCGGCACGCTCACCGTTGTTCCCGGCGAAGCGGTCTTGTCGGCGGACACGGTCAGCTTGCCGTTCGAACTCACTTTGGCGCTCACCTGGTCGGAATCGGTGCCACCCGAATACGTGTACTGCTTCTCATCGTCATACAGGTCGGACGCCGAATGGGTCAACGCGGTCAGATCGATGGTGGTGGCGCTTTCTCCTGCGACCACGTCAATGGTGGACGAGGAGAACGTCGGCGCGGGCATGTCACGTCCGATCACGGTGATCGGCAACGTCAACACCGCCGAATTGATGATTTTCACCTTGTCGTTCTTGTCGCGCTTGCCATCCACCGCGGTGAAGGTGATGGACGCGGGACCGGAATAATCCTTTGATGCGGTGAACTTCAACGTCTGGTCGTTCACATACAGGTCGCCGTCCGCGGCCTTCGTGGCGCTCACCGAATCGGCGCCGTCCACATACGCGGTCTTGCCTGCGCCCACGCGCACATAATCGGCGATATTGATGGTGATCGTCTCGCGTGCGTTCACCTTCAAAGCCGGCGCCTTCGGTCGAAGGGTCGGCGGGAACACGCCGTACGCGGGCACTTGGATGAACGCCGTGGACGTGATGTTATACGTCGTGTTGGTCACGGTGTACGGCACGGCTCGTGCCTCGTCCGTCAATTCCACGCTAATGGTCGTGGACTTGTCACCGCCCTTGACATGCGCATGGTCGGTGGCGGAATCATCCACGGCCACCTGCAGTTCGTCGGCGCTGCCGGAAGGATTCGCGATCCATTGCGAAACGTCCACGTCGATGGATTTCTTATCGATCGTCGCGGAAGATGGCACACGGTAGTCGTATGCTGTCGGCGGTTCGATGGTGGCGTTGTCGTCCACGTTCACCGTCAATGTCGCGGTGTCGGACAATCCTGCCTTGTCTTTGACCGTATACACCACGTAATAGGTGCCCGCCTGCTGAGGAGTGGTGAAGGCGAGCGCATTGTCCGCCACGGTCACATTGCTGATGTCTTGCGATTCGACGTTTTCGCTGACGGCCAGGTCGGTGTTGTCTCCGGAGATGTCGTTTTGCGCCACGGGCACGGTTGCTGCGGTGTTGGGGCGCAATGTGATTTCGTCGTCGCGCGCGTATACGCCCGAATCGGTGCCGGATGTGAATACGCCTACGCGGATTTGCGCTTGGGATCGTTGGCCGGTCCAGTCTTCGACGGCGTATGAGAAGGTGTCCGTTCCTGTGGAGTCGGCATAGGCTTCGTATACCAGGTAGGTGGCGCCGACTTCGCTGATGCGTCCGAGTGTCGGCGCCTTGTTGCCGAGACCGAGCAGCTGCACGTCGTCGCCGTCGGCGTCGATGCCGGTCAAGGTGATCGGGATCTGGACTTTTTGGCCGGCCGCGACTTGCGCCTCGACGTCGGATGGTGTTGGCGCAGCCTTGTTGGAAGCGTCTTTTTGATGCACGTTGATGGTGATTGTGGCGGATGCCGCGTTGCCGAGATTGTCTTTGACGGTGTACGTTACGGGGAAGGATCCGGTTTGGTCGGATGCTTGGTATCGTACGGTGTTGCCTGATACGAATACGAGTCCTTTGAACGTGTTTTTGTCGTATTGCAGGTCGTTTTGCAGGCTTACCGTGGTGCCGTCGGAGTAGGTCACGTGGTCGAGCACGTCGATGGAGACGATGCCGTCGGTGCGTACCTGCGTGGTGATGTTGTCGGCTTTCGGCACGGAGTTGGAGGTGGTCAGTGCCGGTGGCTGCAGTACGATCACGCCGGTTGACGTGCCTGCCGCGTTGGCTACGCTGTATTTGATTTGCACGGGTTCGGTCGGTACCTGTCGTGCGGTGATGTAGACGCGCTTGTTGCTTACGACGCCGGTTTTGATGCCGCTCGCCGCGTCGGCGGTCACGTTGGTCACGGATAGCACACCGCCCATCGGGTCGACGTCGTTAGACAGGGGTTCCACGATTGCGGTGTTGTCGGCGCCGAGCAGCGCCACGTCGTTGGCGGCGATGGGTTTGGCGGAGTCTCCGGCCACGGCCTGCACTTCGATGCGGGCCAGGCCGGTCGAGGGGATGGATCCTTGCGTGATGGTGTAGGGCACATAGTAGGTGCCGGGGTTGGATGCGCTGAAGGTGAACGACATATCGGTGGCGTTCATGGTGGTGGATGCGCCGGATGGGGTTTCCACGGCGGTCAGCTGCGCGGGTTCGGCCGAGGTGCCATGCACGTATTGTTTGAGCGCGATGGTGGTGCGGGTGTCTGGCGTGGTCTGCTTGACGGCCGGATCGATCACCGCGGCCAGCGTGTTGGCCGGTTTCACTGAGAAATACACCATGCCGGTGCCGGTCTGCTGGCCGTCGGAAACGGTCACTTCGATGCCGGCGCGTCCGGAAGACATGGATCCCGCGTTGAATACGAGCTGCCCGTCGGCGCGTGTGGAAACGGTCACCTGGTCGGTGTTCTGCGTGGTTGCGGATATGAGGGTGAGCGGGTCGCCGTCGGGATCGGAGAAGCTGCCCAGCGCGTTGGTGGTGTAGGTCGCTCCTTGTTCCACGTCGATTTCCGGTGGCGTATCGGTTTGCTGGGGCGCGTTGTCGTCCCCGCCTACCAGTGTGAGGCTTACGTTGGCGTTGGAGGTTTGCCCGCGTCCGTCGGAGATTTCATAGCTGAACGATACGGATCCTTCGGATGCCGCGGAAGCGTCGAGCTGCAGATATCGTCCGTCGTATACGGGGGAAACGCTGATGTTGGCGCCGTCGGGGGCGCTTACCGAGGTGATGCGCAGTACGGAGCAGTCGGTCTGTTCGTCGTTGCGGAGCACGTCGAGGATCTGCTGCGATCCTGTTCTCGCGCCGAACGAATCATCTTCGGCTTTGATCTGGCCGGATTGCGACGAGCAGGTCTTGCTGAAATTATGCTGGTTGTTGGCGCTGTCGTTGTTCTGTTCCTGTTGCTTCGACTGTTTGGTTTCCACCTTGTTCCATTGGATTTTGATGACCTTGGTGGATTCCTGTGGATTCCAAACGTTGCCGTTGACCACGTCGTTGAGTATGACCAGGCGATGGTTGGTGCGGAATATCAGTTCCGAAGTGGCGTTGATGTTGGTCAGGGTGTCGAATGTCATGTCCGAACCGTCTACGGAGCACACTTTGGCGTAATTGTTGGCTTTCTGCGCCCATGCGGCGAACACGCATCCGCCTGTGGACACCGGTTGGGCGGCCTCGCCCTTGCCGGAATTCGTTGTTTCCGCGGTCTTTTTGGTGTTGAGATCCACCGTTGCGAGTCCGCGCGGCGTCGCCACGGCCGCCCATCCGTTCTGCTTGCCGTCCGTGGAGGGGGCCTGCAGCGTCATATCGCCCTGCAGGTTGATGGTCGCGCTTCCCTGCGGCCAGTACACGGTGCTTTTCGCCGCCACCACCGGGGTTTTGCCGATGACGGTGAACGATTCGGCGTGCGGGGCGCCTTCGATCGTGCCGACTTGCTCACGCGTGCCCTGCGGCCCTTTGATGCTCAGCACCGCGCCATCGGAAGTTCGGTATCCGTATACGGTTCCGTCATGCGTCACCGCGATTTTTCCGCCGGATCCCAGTTTCATGTTCGGCTTGTCGGTGGTGGGGTTGACGGATTTCACATCGGCAGCGGATCCCACCCACACATTGCCGGTTTTGGTGTTGATGAACGCTGCGGTATTGCCTCCGATAATGGTTTCGATATCCGTTTTGATGGCGGTGTTGCCGGTTTCGCTAATGGTGGAAGCCGCGATATTGCTGGCTTTGGTGCCTTCGGAGATCACTGTGTCGCCATCATGCTGTGCCACGTCGAAACGGGAGGCTGCGGATGAGACTCCGGCGTCCACATCCTTGTTCTTCGCATTGAATCGTGCGGCTTTGCGGTCCTTCAGCGACGTGATCCACACGGTGCCGTCGTCAAGTTGCACATGCCGTTGCGTCACCGAACTGACGATGAACGCGCCTGCGATGATACCCAGCAGCAGAAGCAGCATGACGATCGGCGTGATCCACCGTCTGCTTCCCGACGGCAACAGCAGTTTGCGCATCATCGATCCGAAGCGCAATTGACGTTCGTGCGATTGTGCCGGCTGATCGGCTGCGTTCTTGCGTTTGTCCATTTTCGGTTCTTCCTTGAGTGTTCCGATGGTCGTTGTGTTCGTTCCGGACATCGCCTGCGATGGAATAATGCCGTCGGCCGACCCTGTTGGGAAGTGCTGTGATGCTTATGGTTTGGCCGCGCACGCGATCGCAGGATTCTGCGACATCTGCCGGTCCGCTCGGATGAGGCTCACCTGGATGCAGGTCTGCGAGCCGTCGGCGGGTTTGATGCTGATGCGCGTGTCGGTGGTGGTGGTTCCTTGGGCGTTCGGGTCTACTCCTGCATCGCCTACCAGCGACCATGCGTACGAATCGCCGTCCTGAGGGTCGGGGTTCACCCATGTGAACTGCACGCTGCTGCCATCGGCGGAATATGAGCCGGCCAGATTCTCGACACTGGGCACGCTACTTGTGGTGATGGCCGAATCAGGCGAATCGTTGTCCTGATCGTGCGTTCCCGGAGTCTTGATCTGCACGCTGCTATTGTCGGAAGCCGAATCCATATTCGGCAAGATCACATACGCGAACGCCAGTTCGACGGCTGCAATCGCGGCGACCGCCGAAACAACGATCGCAAGAGGCTTGGCCCAAGTGCTGCGCTGTTTCGGAACAACCGCGGCTGCCTGGCTGCTTGCCTGGGACTGTGCGTACAGATTTTGCGGGAACGGCGGTTCGCCTTCGACCGTGGTCGGCGTGGCATGGCCATACAATTCCTGCTGCGCATGCTGCATGTCACGCGCGAAATCGTATGCGGAATAATACCGGTCTTCCGGCGTTTTATTCAACGCCTTGCGCAGGATCCGCTCCACTTGCGGGGGAATATCCGGCCTATTGAGCTTAGGGAGCGGATCGGTGAGAATGATGTTTCTCAGCAGAGCGCCGCGTTCTTTGCCCCTGGTCGAGCCGAGGGCCGCGGAATAGCCGTATTCATATGGCGACTGGCCCGTCAGCATGGCGAACAGCGTTGCTCCCAGCGAATAAATATCGGAGGATTCGTTGCCTCCGCCGTTCTTTGTGAGCACTTCCGGCGGAGCCCACGCGATGGTGTAGCCGATGCCGGGACGCCCGTAGATCGTTCCCGCGATGCCGAAATCGGAAAGCATGGGCATGCCATGCGTGTTGATGAGAATATTGCTGGGCTTGATGTCGCGGTGGATGATGCCTTCGCGGTGCGCTGTGGAAAGGGCGCTCGCCAGATTGATGCCGACGGTGAGCATCTGGTCTGCGTTGAGCCTGTTGGATTCCAGGAAGGTCTTGTAATTGCCTCCCGGAGCGTATTCGAATACGGTGTAGCCGTTGCCTGTGGCGGTGATGCCGCTTTCGTACACCGAAAGAATGTAGGGATGCGAGGAGATCCTGCCCATGAAGTTCGCTTCGGAACGGAACCGCGCCGCCGCGCGCGGATCGAGCGTTCCCTTGCTGACCTTGATGGCCACTTGTCGGCTGGGGGAAAGCTGCTGGTACAAATACACGTTCGCTTCGGAACCTGAACCCAACTTTTGGGCGAATGTATACCCAGGGATTTGAGGGGGAATGCCGTTCATGGCTTCCATATGCTCTCTTTCCTCGTGGTGCGTATGCTTTTCGGCCGCTCTCTCTGGATCCTATCCTAACTGAAGACCAACCCAGAAACCTATCAGCAAGGGGTCAAAATGTCCATATACAAAGACGGGCATCTGAGACATGTTGTGGCTGAATAATAGAAGTCGTAGTGATAGAAAGAACGTGCGAACCTTAAGAGACGGCCTTCGTGGCGACGATGAGGGTACATACATTCAGTTGCTGGATGACGGGCATCTGGCTCAAATGGAAATGACCATTGATGTGTTGTCGGCGTTGCTGCAGATGCCACGAAGGAGTGGTTGCACCGCAGATCGTGTTGGATAAAGGTTGGCTTCGAGACAACTTTGTAGGTTCCGGATTTGTCAGGTAAAGGAGGGCGAGACTAGTAGTGTTGGGAGGCATGATGAATTTGGAAGACCTTGACCGCGTCACGTTGGTTGCGGGCGCGCCGAGCAGTGGAAAAACCGAGTTTGCGCTGGGCATGCTGGTTGCCGCAATGAGGCGGTATGGTGACGGGAATGCCGTGATGACGGTGTCTGGCAGGCAGATCGCCGATGCGTTGGGCGATCGGGCGATCCGCGAATTGTCGGCCGTGTCGCAGGCGCGACCGGTCACTACGTTGCCTGCCGTCGCATTCCGTCTGCTGACGGCCGTGAGATCAAGTCAAGGCGAACCGTTGCCGAAACTGTTGAACGGTGCGGAACAGGATGTGATCATCCGCAAGGTACTGGCTTCGCATGTGGAGCATAGGCAACATGGCGACGATTGCGCCACCTGCGATCTGCTGCGCACCTATTTCGCGGTTTCCGAATGGTCAGGACTGGTGGCCGACGATTCCACCGACGCATTCGCCAACCAATTGCGCGACATGCTCGCACGCATGAACGAGATTGGCGCGAAACCGCAGTTCGAAGACATGCTGATCGCCCGTGCGGCCAGCAGGGACGGCATGCTTGACGAACGTCGCGAACGCCTGCGCACTCAATGGCGTCTCGCCTTCGCCTTGCGTGAGGAATACAATGAGGCGATCCGTTCGTCTTATCTTGGCGAATATCGTCTCGACGCGTCGCAGCTGATGATCGACGCCACCGAAGCCGTGTCTGGCATACAGGAAGCCGATATTGCGAACATGCTGATCGTCGACGATTTTCAAGATACGACGTTGGCTGGTTTCGCACTGCTTGAAGCCCTGCATGAACGCGGGGTGCGCCTGCTGTTGGTTGGCAATCCCGACGAAGCCGTGCAGACGTTCCGAGGATCATATCCGGAATATCTGTTCAACCAGGCGCAGACGCGCATGGGAGCGAGGCTTGAACGCATCGAAGGTCTGCAAACGGCGCACGAAGGCGATACCGCGCAAACCGTGTCGAACCAGCAAGGCGTGCATGGCGACTATCGCACGCTTGTCGCGACGCGAGTGAGCCTGTCGATCGCAAGCACGGAGTCGACGGACGTGCCTCTGCCCGATCGTCCCGGCAAAATGAGCGATATGCCAGGCGCGATGCCCATCGAAACGTTGCCGGCCGACGATACGGGCGCTCGTGTCACGCCGGCCGACGGCAGTGTGGAAACGGCCTTGTACCGTTCCTCTTCCGAAGAGCTCGACGACGTGGTGTGGAAGATCAAAACTGAGCATTTGCAACGTTCCCGTGTATGGAACGACATGGCCGTGATCGCGCACGACAATGCCACCGTGCGCGCATTCGGCGAGCGGTTGCGCGCTGACGGCGTTCCCGTGCGCTATTCCAGCGTGACCCGGCCGTTGAAGGATGAGCCGTTCGTGCAGGGTCTGTTCGCGTTGATCGAGTTGGCCGAATTGAAAAACCAGACGATCGCGGCTTCGACCATGGACCTGCAGACCGCCGGATCCTATATTCGTTCGCGCGTGGCGCTGATTATGGGATCTCCGCTGATTACGGTCGGTGGTGATCAACGGCATGAGGGGCGTCCGGCCCGTCTCGCATCCATCGAATCCGCGATGAACGCGTTGGTTTCGCTCGCTTCGATTGTGGAAAGCAAGGCTGCGAACCATGATGAGGATGCTGCCGAAGAATACGACGAAGATGATTTCGAAGATTACTTTGAAGATGATTTCGAAGATGATGAGGATGCGGCGGACGCTGCCGTCGAACAACAGGCGTTGCTCCCTCGTTTGATGGAAGATTGGCGCGATTATATGACGGACTATCATGCGATTCGCGCCGATGGCGAGCATGATAGTGAGCATGAAGACGAGCATGAAGGCGATTTCGCGCTGAGTATGGAAGCGCTGTACGTGCTTCTTATGGAGGGCAATACCGATCGCGTGGTCGATGCGATCGCCTCCGTGCTGGGCGCGGATCCGCAGATCAAGGCGTTCGCATCATTGTGGAAGGTTCTTGACAAAACATGCGAGTCGGAAGCCAAACTGGTTTCGCGTGAACCGCAATATGTGTTGGATTGCGCATGGAGGGCCTGCGGCAAGGCGGAAGTCTGGCAGCGTGTGGCGCTGGAGCATTCGGCTGCCGGCCGTGCCGCGAATGATCGGCTTGACGCGGCGATGCGTTTGTTCAACTATGCTTCAGGCGGCGAGTCAAGCGGGGAATTCGCGGTACACACCATCGAGGCGTTCATCGAACAGGTGCGTTTGCTGACCATTGAGGCGGATTCGCTGGCGCATACCGCGCCCATTGATCAGGCGGTGACCCTGACGACTCCCGCAGGAGCGGCGGGAAAGCGCTGGAATCTGGTTTTTCTGCCGGCTTTGCAGCAGGGGCAGTGGCCGAATCTCACACCACGCAACACGTTGTTCGGCGGTGAGGAACTGGCCGATGTGATGCTGCACGGCGTATTGTCCGACACGATCGTCACTCCGGCGGGCAGGCCGGACGCGCAACTGGCGTCGGTGCTCGCCTCCGAGCAGAAGAGCCTGTTGGTGGCGTTGACCCGTGCCGGCGAGCGTGTGGTGGTGAGCGCCGTGCTGAATGACGACAATGTGCCTTCGGATTTTCTATACGGATATATGCCGGAGTGCTTCGACCGCGATCGCGACGCCGATATGGAACGGCGAGAATATGCGTCGGTCGGCGGCCAAGGCGATTACGCGGGGCTGGAAACCGATCCCCGTGGTCTGGTCGCGGCCGCCCGAAGCGTGCTTGCGTCGGAACCTGAGGACAGCCCGAAGGCGCGTGATGCCGCGGAAGCGTTGGCATTGCTGGCTTCGCATGGTGTTACGGCGGCCGACCCTGACCGTTGGCCGTTTATGGGGGAGACGGTCGAGGCCACCATGCGGAAGATCGCGGCCGTCATGCGGACGGGCATGAGCGACACGTCGGAAAGCTCGACGTCGGGCCGAAACGGTAAATCGCGGCGATCCGACGTGGTGACTTTGTCTCCTTCTGCGGTAGACAATCTGTGGGCGTGCCCGGTGTGTTGGATGTTGGAAAACCGCTTCTCCGGCCCGCGCATGGGCAGCGTCGCCACGAGTTTCGGCTCGCTGATCCACAAGGTGGCGCAACAGGCCACCGAAGCCGGACTTGATATGCCGGAACACCATACCGCCATCAGCGACGTGGACAATATCAATGCGATCACCGAATGGATGTATGCCGAATACAAGCGTCTATGCGGTGATTTCAACGCCATTGCCGATCCCGCGCAACGGTATCAGGCGTTGAAGAAAGATGAGCAGGCGCAGGAGGCGTTGCGTAACATCGCCACGTATTTCGTGCAATCGAATCATGGTGATTATCCGATTAAAAATAATGATGCATTCAGCGTTGGAAAACTTACGAAAGCCGAACCTGAGCTGAAATTTACCGCAAAATTCGATTTCGACGATATTCTCGACGCCTACAATGCGATGGACGGCGTTCACGCGATTTCACGGAACGAATTGATCGCCATTATGGGAGCGTTGGTCGGAGGATGGCCGGAAACCGGCATGAGCGAGTATCTCACCGTGCGTTTGACCGGCAGGATCGACCGTTTGGAACGGCGTGAAATGGCGGATGGCACGCAGCAGGTGCGTCTGATCGACTACAAAACCGGTGTCAGTCCGACCGGCGAAGGCCTGTTCAACGATCTGCAGCTCGTCTGCTATCAGCTGGGACTCGTATTCCCCGAGGAAAGCGGCATGCGCGGGGCGCAGGCGGTGGCGAACGCGCCGAACATCACGCAAAGCGCGCTATTCCATGTAGCCAAGCACGCATACCCTGCGCCGTATGGCGACACCGCCGCCGAATCGCATATGCAGCAGGCGCTGTTCGCCAATGGAAGTCTCAATACCGGCGAATTCATACCGCGCTATTACGTCAAAAAACTCGACAAGGATTTCCACGACGGACTCGATGACATGCTTCCTCCGTTGGAAGTGAGCGACGAGCATTGGAATGAGTTCCTTGGCTTACGCGGCACGATGGCGGTATGGTCCCTCACCATGATCGCGAGGGTCTTCTATGCGGCCGCGGCCAGCAGGGCGAACGAAATCACCGCAAGACCGACGACGGAGCATGTGAGATACTGCAGAAACACTACGATCTGCCCGGCCTGTGCGGGCGAACAGAACACCGTATTCGAAAGGAGAACGGCATGAGCGGAACCATGAAGTTCACCGACAGTCCTGAGCAGGCTGCCGTCGTCCAAGCGCCCTCGTATGCGGATGTGGTGGTGGTGGCCGGCGCTGGATCCGGCAAAACCTACACGATGACCAGACGCATCATCACGCTGATCGAACAGGGGGTGAGCCCCGAAAAGATCCTCGGACTGACCTTCACGCGCAAAGCGGCCTCGGAACTATTGTCTCGAGTGTCTGCGGCCGTGACTCGCGACCAGCGCGAACGCGGCCTGAAATCAGCGAACATGACGTTCCTCAAACCGGAAGTCTCCACGTACGACGCTTTCTTCCAATCCATCGTGCGCCAATATGGACTGCTTGTCGGCTTTGACCAGAACACGCAGCCATTGAGCGAAGCAGGTGCCATGCAGCTCATCCACACCGTGCTTGACAGGCATATGGATGATCTTATGGCGTTCGACGGCGATCTGAAATCGTTCAACACCATAGCGGGCAACGTGTTCGCCCTGTCCAACGCCATTTCCGGCGCCATGATCGGCGGCGACTGCACCAGCTTCGACGAAGCCGTGCAACGCGTGCGCGACTGGGATGAGGCGTTCGTCGAACAGATCGCCAAGGCGCTTGACGGCGAAACCGTGCCAACGGAAGAGCCGAAATCGCCAAAGCTGCCGAAACGACTGAAAAAGGATTCCGACGCGGACTACGAAAAGAAACTGGAGAAATACCGCGAACTCGGGCACGACATGTGCGTGTTCAACAGCGCGCAACTCGCATTCGTCGCCAAGCAACGCGACCTGCTGCTCGATCTTGTGCTTGACTATCATGCCGAAAAACGCGCCTGCAATATGGCGGAATTCAGCGATTTCACCATCGCGGCATTCCAGCTTGTCTCCCGATTCCCGTCCATCGGAGCGGCCTACCGCAAACGCTATTCGCATGTGCTCCTCGACGAATACCAAGACACGTCCACCACGCAGGCGGCACTGCTGAGCGTGCTGTTCCACGTGGACGACACGCATCGCAGCGCGGTCAACGCGGTCGGCGACCCCTTCCAATCGATCTACGCATGGCGAGGGGCGAGCCCTGGCGCATTCCGCATGCTGCAACACGATTTCGGCATGGACGCCACCAGCAGGCCGTTCGCATTGACCGTGACACGGCGCAACTCACGCATGGTGCTCGAAGCGGCGAACAATCTCACCAAACCGCTCCGCTTGCCTGCCAGACGCCTCAGCAGCTCGCTGATGCGCGAAGTCGACGTTCCGGCGCTCGTCAATACCGACGAAGCCCCCGAAGGAACGGTGGGCGTGCTTGCGTTCGACACGTTCGGGCAGGAGGTCGACGCGGTCGTGCGCTTCGCCAAACATGCGATCGCCCTGCACACGCCTTCCTCGCGCGACCTCGACAATGGCATGAAAGACAATCGTCCGCACGTGGCGGTGCTGTTCCGTTCCAAAGGAATCATGTCGCAATTCGCGGAAGCGCTCGAACGCGCAGGCCTGACCACGCTGGTAGTGGGGCGGTCGGCGTTGCTGGAACGCCCGGCGGTGCAGGACGTGTTCGCTTTGCTACGCGTCGTCAGCGATCATACCGACAGTGCGGCGCTTATGCGATTGCTGGCCACGCCGCGATTCTCCATCAGCGCCAACGATCTGCAGGCGCTCGCCGATACCGCGGAACAGGTGAACACGATGTGCCGGTATCGTGCGCTTGTTTCAGCTGGAATCGTGCAGGAGCAATCCAACAAGGAAGAAAAACCGGAAAATCTGGGAATTTATGGAGTAACTCCCAAGTCGGGTCCTTCCGATGCTGAAATCCGTGCCATCGTACGTGAATATCGAGATCAAGTGCCGAATGCGGTTTTCCTTGTGGACCTCATGTTGCGTGACGATCTCGCGGAACTCATTGACGGCAGGGTGAGTCGTGAAGGGACGAAGGAAGTGCTTCGCGCCGCGGATGCGATCCGTCAGGTGCAGCGCATGCTTGGCCACCCGTTGCCGGAAGTGGTTCGTGAGGCCATCGTCGCATTGAATCTCGATATCGACATGCAGCTGGCCGAGCATATGCGCGGCGGTCAGGCCGATGCCACGCTCGCCGCATCCCGGGTGGCGCTCGCCAAATCGCCGATCGATGCGTTGCTGAAGCTCGTCGACACGTATATGCAGGAGATCGCGTCGCAGGGAACGCCGAGCCTGCGCGCGTTCATCTCATGGGCGGATTCGCTGCGCGACGCACGCGAGGAGCACGCGGTGGCTCCCGATGTGCCTGTCGACGTGGTGCTGATGACCGTACACCAGTCGAAGGGCCTTGAATGGGATGCCGTGGCCGTGGTCGGCATGACCGATGGCGGATTCCCCACCAACAAGGGCAGCGATCTGCGTGTGGTCGTTGATGAAGAGCATCTCAACGGTTTCCAGGATGGCGTGTGGACGCCGCCCGAATATCATGAGACCGCCAAAACGTGGCTGACCGATCCTGCTGCGGTTCCGGTTCCGGTGCGTGTGGACGCCGATATTCTGCCGCGATTCCCCCATGACGCGCTTGTGGGTGGAAATCCGTTGGAAGCGTTGGAAATGCTGGAGGATGCGGAAATCATTGACGACGAAGTGTTCGGCACCTTGCGGAATATGAGCGTCGATGACATGGAAGGTATTGATCCGGACGGACTGTATTTGACGCAAATCGAGGAGTATGGCCGTCGGTTGCATGCCGACGAGCGTCGCCTCGCGTATGTGGCGTTGACTCGCGCCCGTCATGAGGCGCTGCTCACCTGCAGCGCAACGAATGCGGAAAGCCGTGATCCGCGTGCCGTGGGCGATCGCAAACGTGTGTCCAAACCGTCGAATTTCCTAGTGGAAGTGCGCGATTCCATGCTCAATATCGTTTCCAGAGCGGCTGAGCCGAGCAACCTGGCCGATATTGCGGAAGTTGAGGATGTCGATTCCTCCGAAAACGGCATGACCAGTCTGCATTCGATCGATGCGCCGTTGCCGGATGGATTTTTTGTGGGCGAGCATGCCCGCGATTTTGAAGATGCGGTGGTCGGCGACGCTTGGAATGCGCCGCTCGAGCCGTCGGAAGGCAACCAGTTCCTGCCATGGCCGTGCGAGTTGAGCGATGAGACCCTGCAGACGTTGCGTTTGTCTGCGTTGCAGGTGGATTCGGCGATGAACAATGCTGTCGGGCAGACTGATGGGCGGGCTGGCGAACGGGCCGGCGGGCAAGTTGGCGAGCCTGTCGGTGGCGAAGGTACTGGGCGTTGCGAAAATACGGGTGCTTCGCTGCTGCGATGCGCGCAATTGCTGGTGGCCGACAGCAATCTCATGCCTGACATGCTTGGAGAGGCGTCGCAGGATGCGTTCGACAGCGCGGTGCGTGCGAAGGGCGAGAGGATTCTTGCGTCAGGTCGTCAGAACGTCACCTCGCTGCAGGCGCGCGCAGGCATGATGGACGAGCGTGGCGCCCGCACTTACTGGCGTGGGCTGGTGCGTCCGATACCGAACGTAGCGTCTCCGGCCGCGCAACTGGGCACGCAGTTCCATGCTTGGGCGGAACGGTTCATCATGGCCGATGCGAATGATGCCGGCATTGGCGTTGGCGCGAGCGGCAATGGCGGTACTCGCGTAGCTGAATCGCGATTGGCGATGCTTGCCGAGCTGCGACGCAACAATGCGGCGCAATCGCAAGACAATCAAGACGATAATGGGGCAGACAATAACGGGATATTCGATTGGCAACAGCGTCTCGCAACGTCGACATGGGCACGGCGCAAGCCCGCGTGGGCGGAACGGCAAATCGTCGTCAACGTGCCGCAATTGGGCACCATCGTCAACGGCAAGCTCGACGCGGTGTTCTTCGGGGGTCTCGATGGGGTGGATCGGTCGAAACAATATACTATTGTCGATTGGAAAACTGGAAAAAAACCTCGCAAAAAAGAGGAAATTCAGAAAAAATTAGCACAGTTGGATATGTATCGTATCTTGCTGTCGGCAATGGAGGGCGTACCGCTCACCGCTATCGACGCCTGCCTCTACTATCTGAGTGAACCCATTGAGGGCGATCGACAGCTCAATGCCGCCGACAAAACAGAAGAAGAGATCCTTGCCGAGTTGAGCTACGGAATTCCGGAACAATCCGACAACGACTAGTGCTGGTGCGCCGAACGTGCGGCGCTTTCCAGCCTGCCCGTAGGGTAACGCACTATGGGCAGCGTTGTGGAGGAGCGCCGCTACCCTCGTGCAGCATGTGTGGGCGGGCACACGTGCCGGACGCAACGAAAGTTAAGGAGCGATAATCATGGCTGCCACCAGCGCAACCGAAATCCCGAAGTCGCCATATTCCGTACTGTTCTCCATTCCGGGAACCAAAGCGTTCTGTGCTTCCGGAGCCTTGGCGCGACTGCCGATGTCGATGATGAGCCTTGGCATTATCCTCGCACTCAACCATTTGTATGACAATTGGACGATCGCAGGCGTGATGAGCGCGGCATATGTGCTTTCCACGGCGGCGGTCACGCCACTGTACGCACGACTGTTCGACCGATTCGGCCAGCGCAAGGTCGGATCGGTAGTGCTTGTCGTGCAAATCATCGCCATGCTTGGCTTTGCGTTCGCGGCATTGGTGCGCGTGCCGATTCCACTGCTGTTCGCCTTGGCTGTGGTGATGGGGCTCACGCAATTCTCGTTCGGCGCGCTTGTGCGTACCCGTTGGACGTATGTGCTTGACCGTACCGGCAACGGCTCATTGCTGAACACTGCGTATGCATTGGAATCCGCCATCGATGAGATCGTATTCATTTTCGGACCGATTCTGGCCGCGTTCCTGGCGGCTTCCGTGCATCCCGTTTCGCAGTTGTTTGTGCCGACGATTGCGTGCGCGATCGGCGGCACGGTGTTCTTCGCATTGCGTGACACGCAACCGCCGGTAGTACGTGAAATCACTGTTGTTTCGGCATCTTCCGACGATGCGGACGTGCGATTGGCGGTTGACGGCAATACTGGAAATAATGGCGGCGCAAATTCCGTGCAACAAGACAAACTGACCGTCGCGCAGTTGAAGTCGAATGACAATCGCAAGAAACGCAATGTGCTCACCTATGCGGGCGTGATTCCGCTTTTGATGGTATTCATCGTGTTCAACATGAGTTTCACCGCATTCGACACGTCGATGACGGCCGTTATGAAAGCGTTGCATCTTGATTCCCTGCTTGGTGTGCAGCTTGCGATGTTGGCGGTCGGCTCGTGCATAGGCGCGCTGGTTTTCGGCACGCGCGAGCTGAAGGGCTCCCGCTGGCGCCATATGATCACGTTCCTCGCGATCATAACGGTAGGCTTCTTCATCATTCACATGTGCCAAGGCAATCTGATTATGATGGGAGTGTTTGAAATCCTTACGGGTCTTACCGTTTCGTCGGTGTTCGCTTCGGGCAATCTCGTTATGAAGGAGACCGTGCCGGAGGAATCGCTGACCGAAGGCCTCGCGTGGGTGAGCACCGCGGGAACCATCGGCGCGTCATTCGGTTCGATGACCACGGGAATCATGCTCGACCATTTCAGCCCAGACATAAGTCTGATGCTGCCATGGATTTTCGTGCTCGCTTCGATTCCGTTCGCCTTGATCGGCTGGGCGGTGACGCGTCGAAGCGTCTCTTTACATTCGTAAATGGAACATTCCTCAGTAGAATGAGTGAGACTGATTTGAAATGCTGTTCGTACGCTCGTACGTGCGACATGCTTGAAGGAGCTGCAATGATCAAGGTTTCTGTAGTTGGCGCCAAAGGACGTATGGGTTCCCATGTGGTCGATGCCGTGAACAACGCGGCCGACACCGAATTGGCGCTCGCGCTTGACGCCGGCGACGACCTCACCCAAATCACCCCCGGCAACACTGACGTGGTGGTGGAGTTCACCGTGCCGAGCGTGTCTCTTGACAATGTGCTCGCACTCGTGGCGCAAGGTGTCGACGTGGTGGTGGGTACCACCGGCTGGACCGACGAGAAGCTCGATCAGGTGCGTGCCGCGCTCGCTGCCGCGCCTCGCGAGGGCCAGAGTGTGTTCATTGCGCCGAATTTCGCCATTTCCGCCGTGCTCGCCGACTATTTCGCCAAGGTTGCGGCTCCGTACTTCGAATCCGCTGAAGTGATCGAGCTGCATCACCCGAACAAGGTGGATGCTCCGTCCGGCACCGCATTCCACACCGCGCAGGGCATCGCCGCAGCCCGCAAGGCCGCAGGTCTTGGCCCTGTGCCGGATGCCACTGAAACCGATGGCGGCTCCCGTGGCCAGGTGGTTGACGGCATTCACGTGCACGCCGTACGTCTGCGCGGTCTTAACGCCCATGAGGAGGCCCTGTTCGGTAATGACGGCGAGCAGCTGACCATTCGTGCCGACAGCTTCGACCGCATCTCCTTCATGCCGGGCGTGCTGCTGGCCGTGCGCAAGGTCTCCACCGGCGCATACCCAGGCGTGACCGTCGGCCTCGACAACTTCCTCGACCTGTAAATCTACCTCGTAAATCTACCTCGTAAATCTATGGGGTCTGGAACTTTTCCGGTCTGATCATACAATCCCCGATTTGGCGGCGATGGTGAGTTTTCGCTTGCTGGATCGGGGATTGACATGTTTTGCGGTCTACGATTTTACGAGGCGTGCTATGGCCGCGCTTGCCTCGGCGATTTTCGCTTCGGAAACTTCCCCGCCCTCTTCGATGGCTTCTTTGACACAGTGGTTGAGATGATCGTCGACGAGCAGCAGCGCTACCGATTTCAACGCACTGTTCACGGCTGATATCTGCGTCAGGATGTCGATGCAGTATTCGCCGTTTTCCGTCATTTGGCGTATGCCTCGCACTTGCCCTTCAATGCGGTTGAGGCGCGCGATGATTTTCTTCTGGTCGTCCGCGTATCCGTGATGGGTTGCGTTCATGATGCTGCTCCTCGTAACGCTGAAATCTTGATCTTACCGCTGAAGATACCGCTTTTCTCTTGCAAATATACCCTATAGGGGTATATTGTGATGATAGTCATTGAGACGTGAACGTGAATAAGGTTGGTGAGAATATGCAGGCTTTGATTGCCGTCATTGTCGCGTTCATTGTGACGGCAGCCGTGTTATGGTTCTTCTTCGCGCCGCGCAAAGCATTTCGCGCTCGTGTCGATAACGGCGTGCAAGAGGCGGTTGTCGAAGTCAAAGGTGGGTATAGTCCGGCAATCATCGAAGCTGAGGCCGGTTTGCCATTGCGATTGATATTCGATCGCAAAGAAGACGGTGAATGCTCGTCGCACGTGGTGTTCTCCGATTTCGGTGTCGACCTGGCATTGCCCGCTTTCCGCACAACGACATTGACGCTTCACCCTAACGAACCGGGGGAGTACGGTTTCGCATGTGGCATGAACATGCTGCATGGCACATTACGGGTGGTGCCGGGAAAACATCATGCCGCAATGCCGAAAGAACATTCGGAATCGGAAGAGAGCACGAATACTGCTGAATCTCACGTTCATATGCAATCGCAACAAACTGTTGTTGATGAAAAATCGTATGAATCCGCTGAATCTTCCAATATTTCTTCAGATTCTTCTGATTCGTCAAACGATTCTTCCGAATCTCGTGAGATGCGAACGCTGATTGCGCGTCTTATTGTGTCAGCCGTCGTTACGATTCCAGTATTCGGTTCGACGATGTTGATGCTGTATCCGATGCCGAATTGGGTGCAATTTGTGCTGATGCTGCCGGTGATGTGCTATGCCGCATTACCGATTTTCCGCAGTGGTTTCGCGGCGATTATTCACCGTTCGCCGGAAATGAATGCGCTGGTCAGTCTGGGTACCGTATGTGCGTTTGCCTACTCGTGCGTGGTCACGTTTATTCCGCAGATTCTGCCTGAGAATGCTCGCGAACCGTATTTTGAAGCGGTTGGTGTGGTTATTACGCTGATGCTGGTCGGCCAATTGCTTGAAGCGCGCGCTCGCGTCGGCACTGGAGAGGCCATGCGCGCGTTGGCGGGATTGCAGCCGAAAAACGCTCGCGTGGTACGAGGTGAAATTGAAGAGGAAATTCCGGTCGAGCAGGTGGCGGTCGGAGATATTATTG
>OKSF01001242.1_pt1 | contig 21340 bp, 12 predicted proteins | sample 1606061 | NCBI WGS metagenome assembly OKSF01 (sample SAMEA3541567, study PRJEB24748) | human gut metagenome | biome: human gut; feature: human-associated habitat; material: faeces | place: China | collected 2012 | reverse complement strand
CTCATCCACAAGGTCGGCGAGGCGATGGCTGAGGAGTGCATTCAGGAGAAGGTGGCCGTGATTCTTGGCCCCGGCGTCAATATCAAGCGCAACCCGCTCGGTGGCCGCTGCTTCGAATACTGGTCCGAAGACCCGTACTTGGCTGGTCATGAAGCAGTCGGCATCGTGGAAGGTGTGCAGTCCAAGGGCGTGGGCACGTCGCTCAAGCACTTCGCCGCCAACAATCAGGAAACCGACCGTCTGCGCGTCGATGCGCGCATCAGCCAGCGTGCCTTGCGCGAAATTTACTTCCCGGCCTTCGAGTACATCGTCAAGAAAGCTCAGCCGTGGACCATCATGTGCTCCTACAACCGCATCAACGGCGTGCATTCCGCACAGAACCACTGGCTGCTGACCAACGTGCTGCGCGACGAATGGGGCTTCGAGGGCATCGTCATGTCCGATTGGGGCGCCGATCATGACCGTGGGGCCTCCCTGAATGCAGGCCTGAATCTGGAGATGCCGCCGAGCTACACCGACGACCAAATTGTCTACGCCGTCCGCGACGGCCGAATCACCCCCGCCCAGCTCGATCGTATGGCTCAGGGCATGATTGACTTGGTAAACAAGACCCGCGCTGCAATGAGCATCGATAATTACCGTTTCGATGTGGACGTCCACGATGAAGTCGCCCATCAGGCCGCTATTGAATCCATTGTGATGCTCAAGAACGATGATGCGATTCTGCCGCTGAACGCCGGTCCAGTCGCCAATCCGTCCGCCACGCCCCAGAAGATCGCCGTTATCGGCGAATTCGCCCGCACCCCGCGCTACCAGGGCGGCGGATCCTCCCACATCACCCCCACCAAGATGACCAGCTTCCTCGACACGCTCGCCGAGCGCGGCATCAAGGCCGACTTCGCCCCCGGCTTCACGCTCGATATGGAACCGGCCGACCCGGCCCTCGAATCCGAAGCCGTGGAAACCGCCAAGAACGCCGACGTTGTCCTCATGTTCCTGGGCCTGCCGGAAGCTGCGGAATCCGAGGGCTTCGACCGCGACACCCTCGACATGCCCGCCAAGCAGATCACCCTACTCGAACAGGTCGCCGCCGCGAACCAGAACGTCGTGGTCGTGCTGTCCAACGGCTCCGTCGTCTCCGTGGCCCCGTGGGCCAAGAACGCCAAGGGCATTCTCGAATCCTGTCTGCTCGGCCAGGCCGGCGGCCCTGCGCTCGCCGATGTGATCTTCGGCCAGGTCAGCCCGTCCGGCAAGCTCGCCCAGTCGATTCCGCTGGACATCAGCGATGACCCGAGCACGCTGAACTGGCCGGGCGAGGAAGGCCACGTCGACTACGGCGAGGGCGTGTTCGTCGGCTATCGCTACTACGACACCTACGGCAAGGTTGTGGACTACCCGTTCGGCTACGGCCTGAGCTACGCCACATTCGAGATCGATGACGTCGCCGCCGCCAAGACCGGCGCGAACACCGCCACCGTGACCGCCACCGTGACCAACACCTCCGATGTGGATGCCGCCGAAACCGTGCAGGTGTACGTGGCTCCGGGCAAGGCCGACGTGGCCCGCCCGAAGCACGAGCTCAAGGGCTTCACCAAGGTGTTCCTCAAGGCCGGCGAATCCAAGACCGTGACCATCGACCTCGACGAGCGCGCGTTCGCCTACTGGTCCGAAAAATACAACGACTGGCACGTGGAGGCCGGCGAATATGCCATCGAAGTGGGCGTGAGCTCCCGCGACATTGCCGACACCGTTGCCGTGGCCCTCGATGGCGACGGCAAGACCCAGCCGCTCACCGAATGGTCCACCTACGGCGAGTGGGAGGCCGATCCGTTCGGCGCCAAGATCGTGGCCGCCGTGGCCGCCGCCGGCGAGGCCGGCGAGCTGACGAAGCTGCCCGACAACGCCATGATGCGCATGTTCCTCAACCCCATGCCGATCAACTCGCTGCCCACCCTGCTGGGCGAAGGCGGCAAGAAGATCGCCCAGTTCATGGTTGACGAGTACGCCAAGCTCGCGAAGTAAGGGCTGAAGCGAGGCAATCGCACGGCGTAATACAGCTGGCTTCCCTCTCCTGAGGGGAGCCAGCTTTGTTTAGGCTCAACAGTTGTTTGGAGATACTACAACACGCCGATTGTTGTATGTGCAACTGTTGTATATGGGTCTCTTTATCATGAATTGTTGCGTATACAACAATGTGGGGTGAAGGTACAAACGCACACGGCCCCCGCATGGTACGGAGGACAATGGATCAGCATATTCTCAGCATCGAAATGCGCGCGGTAACCAAAGCCGTCGACCGCTATTTGGGCGAGAGCATGCCGCAAACCGCCAGGGAAACCACCGGCGGCAACGCGCATATCATCATGTTCCTGGCTCGTAACCGGAATCGTGAAATCTACCAGCACGCCATCGAACAGAAATTCTGCATCACCCGGTCCACCGCCTCGCGTGTGCTGGCCCTGATGGAGAAGAAGGGCCTGATCGCCCGTGAATCGGTGGAGCATGACGCGCGCTGCAAGCGCATCGTCCTGACCGACAAGGCGGACGCGATCGTCGCCGATCTCAAGGAGAACGGCGATCGGGTCGAACGGTTGCTGGTCGGCGGCTTCTCCGATGGAGAGAAGGCCGCTCTGCGCGACTACGTCGCACGCATGCGTGCGAACATCGAGCGCGCACAACGCGAATTTGAACATCAAACACTCCCTCAGTCACCTGTGGTGATGGCTCCCGATCAAGACGGAGCAGAGGTTGCTAACACGAAGGAGGAGAACGAATGAGCGATACCGCAGAGGCAATCGCGCAGGCGCGCAAAGCCGTCGAACCGGACAAGCCCAAACATGTACTGCGCACGCTGGGCCATTCGATTCGTGAATACAAGAAAGCCAGCATCCTGGCTCCGGTGTTCGTGACGGTCGAAGGCATCCTGGAAATCCTGATCCCGACCATCATGGCTTCGCTGATCGATGAGGGTATCACCGGTGGCAGCATGCCGGCCACCGTCAAGTTCGGCGTGATTCTGCTGGTGTGCGCGATGGTTTCGCTGGGTGCCGGCTTCCTGTCCGGAAAGTACGCGGCCGTGGCCGGCGCGGGCTTCGCCAAGAACCTGCGCAAGGACCAGTTCGAGAAGGTGCAGGGCTTCAGCTTCACCAATATCGACCGGTTCTCCACCGGTTCGATCGTGACCCGACTGACCACCGACGTGACGAACCTGCAGAACGCCTACATGATGATCATTCGTCTGGGCGTGCGTGCCCCGATTATGGTGGTCGTATCCTGGCTGTTCTCGTTCCGTATCTCCCCGTCGATTTCCATGGTGTTCCTGGCCTGCATCCCGATTCTGGCCATCGGCCTGTGCGGTCTGGCCGTGCTCGTGCATCCGGTGTTCGAGCGCGTGTTTCACACCTACGATGCGTTGAACAACGTGGTCGACGAGAACCTGCAGGGCATCCGCGTGGTCAAGTCCTATAACCGCGAATCCTTCGAGGTCTCCAAGTTCGGCCGCATCTCCCAGCGCATCTTCAAGGACTTCACCAAGGCTGAGCGCATCATGAGCTTCAACAGCCCGCTGATGATGATCTGCATCTACGGTTCGATGATCCTCATCGCATGGATGGGCGCGCAGCAGATCGTCGCCTCCGGCAACAACCCCGCCGTGGGCCTGACCACCGGCGACCTGACCGCACTGGTCACCTACGCCATGCAGATCCTTATGGCCATGATGATGCTGTCCATGATCTTCGTCATGGTGATTATTTCTCAGGCTTCTGCCGAGCGTATCTGCCAGGTGCTGCAGGAGGAAAGCACGGTGCAGAACCCGGCACAGCCGGTGACTGACATGGCCGACGGCTCCATCGAATTCGACCACGTCACCTTCCGCTACTCCGACAGTTCCGAAAAGCCCGTGCTTGACGACATCAACCTGAAGATCCGCTCCGGCATGACCGTCGGCATCGTCGGCGGTACTGGTTCGGCAAAGTCGTCTCTGGTACAGCTCGTGCCGCGACTGTACGACGTGAGCTCCGGTTCGCTGAAGGTCGGCGGCGTGGATGTACGCGACTACGATCTCGAGGCGCTGCGCGATCAGGTGGCCATGGTGTTGCAGAAGAACGTGCTGTTCTCCGGCACTATTGCCGAAAACCTCAGGTGGGGCAACCCGAACGCCACCGATGAAGAGATTCGCCATGCCGCGCAGCTCGCGCAGGCCGATGGATTCGTTCAGGAATTCCCCGATAAGTACGACACGTACATCGAGCAGGGCGGTACCAATGTGTCCGGCGGACAGCGCCAGCGCCTGTGCATCGCCCGTGCGCTGCTGAAGAAGCCGAAGATTCTGATTCTCGACGATTCGACCAGCGCCGTCGATACCAAGACGGACAAGCTGATCCGTTCCGCGTTCCACAACGAGATTCCGGACACCACGAAGATCATCATCGCCCAGCGCGTGGCCTCCGTGCAGGAATCCGACATGATTCTGGTGATGGATTCCGGCCGCATCATGGCGTCCGGCACACACGACGAACTGCTCGCCACCTGCGATGAATACCGTTCCATCTACGAATCCCAGACCAAGAACCAGGCCCAGCCCGAAGAACTGGCCGCTGCCGAACAGGCTGCTGAGTCATCTACCGCTGAGCCGTCCGAAACCGTGACGGTGACAGTGACCATGCCCACGGCCGATACCAGCGCAGCTGATGCCAATGCAGCCGATACCAAGGAAGGAGAAGCACGATGAGCAACGACCAGAGTTTCAAGAACCGCAAGCCCGCCATGGGCAAAGCCGAGCCTGGCACCATCAAGCGCATCTTCAGCTACATCTTCCAGTACAAGTGGCGTGTCATCGCCATCGTGGTGTGCATCTTGGTCGGTGCCGCCGCGCAGGCCGGTTCCGCGCTGTTCCTCCAGTCGCTCATCGACACGTACATCCTGCCGATGGTGGGGGAGTCGAACTCCGACTGGGCCCCGCTGCTGCGGGCCATCAGCCTGATGGCGGGCCTGTATGTGGCCGGCATCGTGGCGTCCTGGCTGTGGCAGTGGCTGATCGTCACCGTCGAGCAGGGCACGCTCAAGAAGATTCGTGACGATATGTTCGCCCATCAGCAGAAGCTGCCGATCCGCTACTTCGACAGCCACGAGCACGGCGACATCATGAGCCACTACACCAACGACACCGATACGCTGCGCCAGGCCATCTCGCAGTCGTTCCCGCAGATGTTCTCCTCGATTATCTCCGCGGTCGCGGCGCTGCTGTCCATGCTGTGGCTGTCCATTCCATTCACCGCGTTCGTAATCGTGTTCACCGTTCTGCTCTACTTCATCGTGCGCAAGATCGTGAGCCGCTCCGGCCGCTACTTCGTCAAGCAGCAGCAGTGGATCGGCGACGTGAACGCCTTCGTGGAGGAATCCGTCAACGGCCAGAAGGTCATCAAGGTCTTCAACCATGAAGACGCCACCCAGAAGACCTTCGACGAGAAGAACGAGGAACTCTTCGAGGCGTCCGCCGAAGCGAACACCTGGGGCAACGTCACCATGCCGGTCGTCGGCAACATGGGCTACCTGCTCTACATCCTGCTTGCCATCGTCGGCGCCGCCGTCTCGCTGGCCGGCGTCAACGACATCGGTCTGACCGGCGTCAAGCCGCTCACCCTCGGCACGCTCGTCTCCCTGCTGACCCTGTCCCGCTCGTTCATCAACCCGATCGGCCAGGTCTCCCAGCAGCTGACCATGGTGATGATGGCGCTCGCCGGCGCCTCCCGCATCTTCAAGTTGATGGACGAACCCATCGAGGAAGACAAGGGCACCGTGACGCTCGTGAACGTGGAACTTGGGCCGGACGGCCGCACCATGACCGAAGTCGACCACGAGACCGGCCACTGGGCATGGAAGCGCGAGGTCGGCGACGACGGTACGAGGTCTCTGAAGGCCGCAGAAAAGCTCAAGGGCTCGGCCCGCGAGGTGGCGATGAAGGCCAAGGAGCAGGCGATCACCTCGCCCGACGGCCGACTGACCCTGCTGCGCGGCGACGTGCGCTTCACCAACGTGACCTTCGGCTACAACCCGGACAAGCCGGTGCTGCACGACATCACCTGGTTCGCCAAGCCCGGCCAGAAGATCGCGCTCGTCGGCGCCACCGGTGCCGGCAAGACCACCGTGACCAACCTCATCAACCGGTTCTACGACATCCAGCACGGCCAGATTCTGTATGATGGCATCTCCGTGGCCGGCATCAAGAAGCCTGACCTGCGCAGGTCTTTGGGCATCGTGCTGCAGGACGTGAACCTGTTCACCGGCACCGTGATGGACAACATTCGTTATGGCCGTCTGAACGCCACTGATGAGGAATGCATCGAGGCCGCGCGTCTGGTCAATGCGGACAGCTTCATCCGCATGCTGCCCAAGGGCTACGACACAGTGCTCGAAGGCGACGGTTCCGGCCTGTCCCAGGGCCAGCGCCAGCTGATTTCCATTGCCCGTGCGGCGGTGGCCGATCCGCCCGCGCTGATCCTTGACGAGGCCACGTCCTCGATTGATACTCGCACTGAAGAGGTTGTGCAAGCTGGTATGGATAACCTGATGAAGGGACGTACGGTCTTCGTCATCGCCCACCGCCTGTCCACCGTGCGCAATTCCGATGTGATCATGGTGCTCGACCACGGCAACATCATCGAGCGTGGTTCGCATGACGAGCTGATCGCGCAAAAGGGCGAGTACTACCAGCTGTACACCGGCGCGGTGGAACTGGAGTAGCCGGTACGCCTGCAAAAACCGCACCTCGATTATCGGGTTGAAGCAATTCTCATCCGGTGGTTGAGGTGCGGTTTTCTATGTTGAGAGCCGTGTGTTAGCGCAGGATTACGAATATTGGCGGTGAAAAGGGTACATTTGAATTGTTGTTTTGACGATGTATCGGCCGCAAGGAGGGGACTATGGCGTTCGTGACGTTGAAGGATGTCGCTCAACGTGCCGGTGTGTCGGCTGCTGCCGTCTCCCAAATACTTCACAATAAAGGCCGCTTTTCTAGCGATACGCGACAGTTGGTGCTGAAAACTGTTGAGGAAATGGGGTATGTGCCCGATCAACGTGCTCGTTCCATGCGCTCGTCGGATACTAAGACTGTTGGCCTGCTGGTTCCTGATTTGCGCAATCCGTATTTCGCTGATTTAGTCTCGTCAATGGAAGACGAGTTGTATGCCCAGGGCTATTCCACGCTGATTGGTACTTCAGCAGAAACAGTGGAACGCCAGGATGCGTTTATTGACAATCTGCTTGGGCAACGTATTGATGGTGCGATCGTGGTGCCGCAAGGTGTCAATTCGCCTGGTATGCAGTCGCTTATCGCGCGCGAGCTACCACTGGTGTTCGTGGATCGTTTGGTATCGGGAGTAAATTCGGTGCCATTCGTAGTGTCCGACCCATACCCAGGTGTTTGCGAGGCGGTTGCCGAACTTGTGCGCTTAGGGCATCGTCACATTGGATTTGTGTCACACTCGTCACTGGGCTCGTCCAATATAAATGAGCGTGAAGCGGCATTCCGTTCTGCTGTGGCACAGGTGACGCAGTTGGGGGAGGGAACTGCGGCGGTTGTCGACTGTGATTCTACATATGTTTCGCGCGAAGCAGGACTAAATGAACTTGTAAGAGCAGGTGTTACGGCGATTATTTGCGCTTACTCGCCTGACATGATCACGATGATTGGTTTGCTGCATGACCGCGGCATTGATATTGGTAGTGAAATGTCAGTGATTTCATTCGATGACATTGCCGTATTCCGTCTGCTGACTCCGCAAGTCGCGATTATTTCGCAGCAAGCTGAGGATATGGGTCGCCAGGGCGTGGATATGTTGCTCGACATGATTATAAATAATGATTGCAGTCGTGGTGAATCGCGCTATGTCCCGTCATCGTTTGTACTGCGTGATTCGGTTGGGGCTCCTATGTGGCGTGTTCCCTGATATTGCAGCGTTTATCAGGTGCATGAAGGCTGGGTTTATGCGCTGAACAGTGCTGACGTGCCGACATCGTTGACAACATTGGTAAAAGGTTATATCATAATTTTCATTAGTTGATTAAACGTTTTATCAATGGCGATGATCAACGATGATCGGTTTGGAGGAAACTCACAGAGGAGGTGAGCGGGCAATGTGCATATCGATTCAGCAAGACGCGCTGACAGCCGAACTGTACGTCAGCGTTCGCGACGCTGTGGGTTTCTACCATTACGACCGCGAAGACGCGCGTATGGCGCTGGATGGTGGGCTGTATTCCGTGGTTGCCTACGTTGATGGTCGGGTGGCCGGAATTGGTCGTGTGGTCGGCGATGGACGTATCGCATTCTTCATCAAAGATCTCGTGGTATTACCGCAATACCAAGGGGATGGAGTCGGTACGGCGGTGCTGCGCGCACTTATCACACGCATTCGAGAACACTGCTGCAACCATGCGTACATTGGCCTGATGGCAACACCTGGCAAGGAATCGTTCTACGAAGAGCATGGGTTCCTGCGCCGGCCGGCACCGGGTTATGGCAGCGGATTAGTCCAATTCGTTGATCCCGTTCCGCTCAGCGCAGCTGAATCCACCGCCACAAGCGGAATCAAGTAATCGGCTCGCCGAGCACTACGCATAACACGTATATCAACACACCGCGAAAGGAACCGAACAAGCAATGAAGCAGATCCCTCTGATTATCGACACTGACCCCGGCATCGATGACGCCGTCGCCATCGCACTGGCAGTGTTCAACCCGCGCTTCGACGTGCGGCTGATTACTACGGTTGCTGGCAATGTCAGCATTGAAGCGACAACGACGAACGCGCTCAAGCTGATGGCCTACTACGGTAAGGATGTACCGGTCGCTCGTGGCGCTGCTGAACCGCTGATCCGTCAGCTTGATGATGCAAGCGATATCCACGGTAAAACCGGTATGGAGGGATTCGATTTCCCTGAGCCCAAAACTGAACTTCTGCTGGATAAGCATGCTGTCGAAGCAATGCGCGACGAGATCATGGCTTCTGCTGAACCCGTCACCGTCATGCCAATCGGTCCGCTGACCAACATCGCACTGTTGCTAAAAACTTTTCCGGAAGTCAAGTCGCGTATTGAGCGCATTGTGCTCATGGGTGGTTCGGTCACTCGCGGCAACAAGGGTGTTATGGCCGAATTCAATATTTTCGTTGACCCTGAAGCCGCCAAGATTGTGCTCACTTCTGGTCTTGACATTACTATGGCCACACTGGACGCCGGCTTGGGAACTGTGATTCCGCCGGAGAAAACCGCTCAGCTTAAGGATATGGGCAAGGTCGGTCTGATGGCTCATGACCTGTTCCAGCGCTACCGCAAGCGCAGCTTCGGCACCGGTCTCAAAATGTATGACGCTTGCGCAGTCGCATGCTTGCTGGAGCCTGACCTATTCGACATGACTAAGGCATTTGTGGACGTAGAAATCGCTGGCGAACTCACTGCAGGGTGTACGGTCGTTGATCTTAAGGGCTACCTTAAGCGCGAACCGAATGCCACCGTCACCACCGGCGTTCACGCAGATCGATTCTGCGACTGGTTCATGGACGGCATCGCCCATTGTGCATAGTCCCTTGTCTCTTCGACGCCGCTAACACCGGCGCCCCTGAGCGCATCAATACTCGTGAATTCAACAACAGAGAATAAGAGAACAAAGAAAGGACCAGACCGATGGAACTGGTGATTATGTACCTCGTGGCAATTGCCGCGGTTGGCATTGTGGGCTTTATGCTCGTGAAGAAAATGGACATCAAGATTTCCCTGTTCCTCATCGGCATTGTGCTGATGTACATCGCATTGCTGATGGGCAAGGACATCTCATTTACCGACTTCGTTTCCAGTGGTGTCACTTGGCTTGATCCGTTCAAGGTTGTAGGCGATCAGTTCGTGAGCACGCTCACTTCTGCTGGCTTCATCATCCTCATCCTTGGTGGCTACACCGGCTACATGTCCCATATCGGAGCCAATGAAGTCACGGTAAGTGTGCTCGCCAAGCCGATTGCGCACATCAAGTCCCCGTATATACTCGTGCCGATTACCTTCTTGTTGGGCAACCTGTTGTCTCTGGTCATTCCGAGTGCTTCCAACCTGGCTATCATCCTTATGGCAACGCTGTACCCGGTGCTTCGCCAAGCTGGTATGAGCCTGCTGAGCGCAGCTGCAGTCATTGCCACTACTGCAACGATTATGCCGACCCCGCTTGGCTCCGACAATGTTGCCATCGCCGCTGAACTCGCTAAGACCGACATGTTCTCCGGCCTGACCGCCAGCGATTACGTCTTCCGTTATCACGTGCTCGTTTCCATCCCGACCTTGCTCGTCATGGCACTGGCACACTACTTCTGGCAGAAGTTCATGGACAAGCGCGCTGGCTCGGATTTGACCGACGGTGATGTTGACCTGGCTGAGGTTAAGGCTGTCGAAGGTAGCGCTCTCTACCGCACTGTGTATGCGATTTTGCCGCTGCTGCCGATCGTCATGCTTCTCATCGTGTTCGTCATCACTTCCACCACCGGCGCAAAGATCGACCTGAGTGTTGAACTCGCTTCCATTCTCTCCTTCGTGATCGCCATTATCTGCGAGCTCATCCGCACTCGCAAGGGCAAGGAAACCCTCGCTGGCACCGAGTCCTTCTTCAAGGGCATGGGTGGCGCAATGCCGATTGTGGCACTGTTGGTCGCTGCTTCTGTGTTCGTCGTTGGTCTTAAGTCCATTGGTCTGATCACCGAACTGCAGAACGCAATGACCGGCCTGTCCGGCTCTGGTATGGGCTTCGTGCTGCCGCTTATCCTTGTCGGCCTCACTGCGCTCATCGTGCTACTCTCCGGTTCCGGTACCGCACTGTTCTTCGCGATGGTTCCGCTCATGGTTCCGCTGGCCGCTGCTGCTGGTATCAATGTGCTCGCTGTGTCCATCCCGATGGGTCTCGCTGGCAATCTGCTGCGCGCTGTCTCGCCGGTCTCCGCTGTGGTGATGATCGTCGCCGGCTCCATCAAGAAGAGCCCAATCGACATTGTGCGCCGTACCAGTGTGCCGATGATCGCTGGCGTAATCGTCATGTTCATCCTGTCCATGGCAATCTTCCTGCCGATGGGTGCGTGATGCTGATATAACCATCACAATCCGCTAGGCGTCAGTCGTCAGCAGAACATATCAATCGCGCAGACGATTTGGCCCCGAATACGTGCAATGCCCGGGATTTGACTTCAGACTCCGGGCATTCGCATACCCGCACGATTGTGTTTCCATCGTGATTTTGCTGAAACGTAGAACAAGCGCAGAACATAGAAGACAGGCCGAAACAAGAAGGCCGAAAGGAAATGCATCATGTCAGCATCATGTCTTGACTTGCTCGACCACCTGCACGGCAGTGTGTCCGTGGTCGGATCAATGAATGTTGATTACACGGTCGTTACTGAGCGGTTGCCGAAACCGGGAGAGACCGTCAACGGTGGCCCGCTGACCTTATTGCCGGGAGGCAAGTCAGCGAATCAGGCATCGGCGGCTGCGCGAATTGGAGCGCAGGTGCGGATGTTTGGTGCAGTCGGGGAAGATACCAATGCGGATTTTCTGCTGGAGCATTTGCGCGATGCTGGTGTGGATACTTCGCATATCGCTGCCGTTGCAGGTCCCAGTGGCACTACGGTAATTACCGTGGACGCGAATGGCGAGAACGCCATCGTATATTCGGCTGGTTCCAATGGTGAGGTATCTGTCGACTATGTGCAGCAGTCATCTGATGCATTGGTTGCCGCCGATGTACTGGGACTGTGTTTGGAAAGTCCGATGGAAACGGTCACGGCATGCGCTCGCCTCTGTCATGATGCCGGGCTCAAGGTATTGCTCAACGATTCGCCATTCGTTGCTGAACTACCCGCTGAACTTATCGAGGCTTCGGACATTCTGCTGGTCAATGAACATGAAATGGCACAGCTGCTGGACATCGCCGAGCCTGACGATGACGATTGGGATGGACTGGACTGGTCTGATGTGGCGCGGCAGATGCATGACTTCGGCTTTAATCAGGCGGTAATTACGCTTGGCGGGGATGGGTCGGTAGTCATCGATGGTGATGATATCTATCGTATTGCGCCAGTTGCGGTTGAGGCCATCGACACTACCGGGTGCGGAGATGCCTTTATGGGCACGGTTCTGGCCGGACTCGCCTCGGGTCATGCGTTGGCGGACAGCGCGCAGTTGGCCTCATACGTTTCCGCGTACGCCGCGACTGGGTTCGGCGCGCAAGCCTCTTATGGTACTGCCGCTCAGATTCGTGAGCGGTTTGGTACGAATTGATTACTGAGAAGTGTGGAGTATTGCCGGCCGTGAATTGGTGCAGACCTAACACGTCCATTTAGACGCTATGCAGTGTCGAATGTTCTCGGCGCGGATTTTACGAAGTATTGTCAGCAAATGCATCAAGGCAATGGCGGCGGTCTGGGCGGGACTACGGCCACGCATAACAGTATCGAGTACTCGAATGAGTCCTATGACGCGAAAACTCGGACCGTGACGATGCATGCCGTTATCGACTGGAGTGATCCGTACCGATTCGGGGATTCGACCGGCAGTTTTACTGCGCCGGACATCACCGTTGTCTTTGACAAGTCCGGGAAAATCCAGCGCATTGACTCCACGGTCGGGGGATTCCCGCCTGCCCGATAATTATCGGAGGGCCTGAAACATGCACGTTCTCATCAGCGCTGCGGATCGACGATGCTGCAACCATACGGCGTCATACCCGCATGACGTGAGTTACACTATGTAGTAAAGTTATTTACTGAAATACTGCGTATTGTTACGTACTGAGGCGTGGAAGGCTCAACTATGGTCACGATGAAGGAAATCGCACAGAAATCAGGCTTCTCGCAGGCCACGGTATCCCGGCTGCTCAATGGGGACCCGACATTGTCTGTCAAAGAGGAGACGCGACGTCGCATCATCGAGGTCAGCGAGCAGCTTGGCTACGCTACCGGATCACGCCGTATCGCATTGCCACGCCGTGTGGCCGTACTCGACAACGCCACCCGCGAGGAAGAACTGGCGGACGCCTATTTCGATGAACTACGGTCCGTGCTCGGCGACAATGCCAGAGCCCAGCACATGGAACTCACGTCGTTTTCCCATATCGACGATCTGATTGCCGACGCCGGTGATTTCGACGGCTTCATCTCCATCGGACCGTCCGTACTCTCTTCGGATAGACTGTTGAAGCTCCATCTGGTATTGCCCTATGGCGTATTCATCGACATCAATCCTGCGCCCAGCCTGTTCGATTCGGTACAACCGGATTTAAGCCAAACCATTTTGGACGCATTGGATATGTTGGTGTCCTCGGGCAAACGACGCATCGGCTATATCGGCGGTACTGGCTTCACGATGGGTTTGTACGAATATCCGGAAGACGGCCGATTAACCGCATTCCGCAATTGGACCGAGCGTTTGGGGCTGGATGCGGAAGGCCTGATTTACGCGCAAGGCGCGTTCACTGTGGACACCGGGCGCACTCTAGGGGAGGAAGCGGTTAACGATCATCGAGATGACATGCCGGATGCGTTCATCGTGGCTGCGGACTCGATTGCAGTCGGCGTACTGCAGGCGTTTACCGCTGCGGGAGTGCTGGTGCCTCGCGATACCAGTGTGATCAGTATCAATAACCAGGCCATCGCCCAGTACACTTCGCCGACATTGACCAGTTACGATATCGACCAGAATGAGCTGGCCGATACTGCGATTACGATGCTTGCCGAGGCCATCTCCAGTCGGCGCACGCTGCACCACCATACCTTCATCTCCACCACCCTAGTGGTGCGTGACAGTTTCGTACCAGCACGATAAAGAAGCTCCCTCTGTGCGATAAAGAAGCTCCCTCGTCAGGGGGAGCTTCTTTATCGCTGTTAGAACAGTTCCAGATTCACGTCGAGCGTGTAGGCGCGATCGGCGGGCAGCTGGTACTGCTCATGGACGGGCGCGCCCCATGAATCGTCGCCGCCCACGCCCATTTGCGCGGCCAACAGGCGCAGGAACGTGTGACGGACCGGCGGCAACTCGTTCTGGTGGGTCGCCTCTTCCAGCATGAGCGAGCTGTACGGCAACAGGCTCGCCGCGAAATGTTCGCTGCCGGCCTGGCTGATACGCATGCCGTGTCCTTGGGCGTCAAGCACTTCGGCCCAACGCACGTCTTCATGGTTGCCGGTCTCCTGCGGCACCAGATACGGTGCATTGTCTTCGGCCGCGGTGCGCTCGAAAATGCCGAGCTTGCCACCGTGCAGACGGTCGCGATAGGTCTCCTCGGGGCCAAGGGCGTAGAAGCGCAGGTTCTCGTACTGCTTGGGAAGCGTCCATTCCAATCCGAATGCCGGCAGCGTCGGCGCATCGGTGGCACCGGCATATCGGGCGGCCAGATGTACACGTCCGCTGGCGGCATCCACCTCATAGCGCACGGCAACTTGGCAACTTGGGTTTCGCCCGGTTCGGCCAACGTATGACGAATGCCGCCAACGGGCACCAACCTCGTTGACGGCATTCGTCTTTCCAGGACACCGCAATCGCGGATGCATGCCGTTTACGCGTTGAATACGTATTGGTCAAGGCGGCGCATGGCCTCCTTGACGCGGCTCAAGGGCAATGCGAGATTGACGCGGATGCTGTAGGGGGCCTGGAACATGTCGCCGTCCTGCCATGCGACGCCCACATCCCAGCCGCGTTTCTCCAACTCGGGCAGGCTCAGGCCGTGGCGTTCGCACCACTGCTCGCAGTCGAGCAGCAGCATGTAGGTGCCTTCCGGTTTGGCCAGACTCACTCCTTGGAAATGCTTGGTGATGTAGTCGTAGGCGTAATCGACGTTGCCGGTGAGCACCGCCTTCAGTTCGTCGAGCCACTCATGGCCTTCGGGCCGGTAGGCGCCGATCAGCGCGTGCATGGAAAGCACGTTCATGTCGTTGTAGTGGCATTTCGAGCTTTTGGCCACGATGCGGTCCCGGAGTGTGGGATTGTAGATGATGTGGTAGCTTCCCACCAGTCCGGCGAGATTGAAGGTCTTGCTGGGCGCGTAGAACGCCACGGTCCTGTTGCGTGCGTCCTCGCTGACCGATTGGGTGGGGATGTGCTGGTGGTTCCCCAGAGTCAAATCGGACCAAATCTCGTCGGAAATGACCACGCAATCGTTGGCCTTGTACACTTCCATGGCCTTCTCGATTTCCCAACGTTCCCACACGCGCCCGCAAGGATTGTGAGGGCTGCAGAACACGGCCACGTGGATGTGATGCTCCTTGAGCTTCCTGTCCATATCCTCGTAATCCATGCGCCATACGCCGCGCTCGTCCAGCGTGAGCGGACTGTGGACGATGCGGTAGCCGTTGTTTTCGATGCTCCGGGTGAACCCGATGTAGGTCGGGCTGTGCAGCAGCACGCCGTCGACGGGGGCGGCGAACGCGGTCAGCGTACTGATCACACCGCCCAGGACCCCGTTCTCGTAGCCGATCGCCTCCCGGGTCAATCCGGTGACCCCGTTGCGCGTGGACTGCCAGTCGATGATGGAGCTGTAATAGTCGTCGGTGGGGGAGAAGTACCCGTAGGCGGGATGCTTCGCCCGTTCGATGATGGCCTGCGGGATCGTGGGCACGGTCGGGAAGTTCATGTCCGCCACCCACATGGGGATGACGTCGAAACCCTCGCGTGGCGGGTCCGGCGCGAATCCCGGGTCGGTGCCCAGTCCGTCGACCGCGATCGAATCCATGCCATGCCTGTTCATGATGGACGTGAAATCATACGTCATTGTCCGACAATCCTTTCTCGGTCCGTGGTGGCCGGTCCCAATCTAAATCGGGCTCCTGACGGTGCCGTGGCCGTGGGCGGCGATTTGACCGCGTGGCGTGTTACGATATGCACCGTTGTGAGGCAGTGATCCGTTATCAGCGGGGAGTCTTCGGAAGAACGGCGGCAATCGCCCAGTAGAACCGACGGGATCGGCCCGAGACAGCCGAACACAAGCGGTCGCGCAGGCTCGCGGCTCCGAGTGCAACAGTTCGGAGCGGCGCAACCGGTGCGATAAGCGAGGTGGTACCGCGGTGCGGAGCGCATACCAGCGCCCGTCATCGTCCTCGTAGGCAGGAACGGCAGACAGGGCTGTTCCGGGCGGAACACAGTCAGTTCCGGCTGCGAGGCGATTGACGCAATCGGCCCCACGGTTCGGTACGTGACATTCGTGAACCCAGCCGGCACACGTCGGCGCCCGGCAATCGCCATCAATGACGCTCCTGTAGGACCAGTGCACAGTACTAACAGGAGATTTACGGTGAGCGAAAACGTATATCCCAAGGCGAACGAGGGCGGCGAGACCGCGCACGTCGCGCCGAACCCCAGCTTCCCCGACATGGAGGAGACCGTTCTCGACTACTGGGACAAGGACGACACCTTCCAGAAGTCCGTTGAACGCAACCCTTCCGGCGACCACAGCCAGAACGAATTCGTGTTCTTCGATGGCCCGCCTTTTGCGAACGGTCTGCCGCACTACGGCCACCTGCTGACCGGCTACGCCAAGGACGTGATCCCGCGCTACCAGACCATGAAGGGCCGCAAGGTCAACCGCGTGTTCGGCTGGGACACCCACGGCCTGCCCGCCGAGCTTGAGGCGCAGAAGGAACTCGGCATCGACTCGGTCGACCAGATCGAGAAGATGGGCATCGACAAGTTCAACGACGCCTGCCGCGCTTCCGTGCTGAAGTACACCAACGAATGGCAGAACTACGTGCATCGTCAGGCCCGTTGGGTGGACTTCGAGCACGGCTACAAGACCCTGAACATCCCGTACATGGAATCCGTGATGTGGGCCTTCAAGCAGCTCTACGACAAGGGCCTGGCCTACCAGGGCTACCGCGTGCTGCCGTACTGCCCGAAGGACCGCACGCCGTTGAGTGCGCACGAGCTGCGCATGGACGCCGACGTGTACCAGGACCGCCAGGACACCACCGTGTCCGTGGCCGTGAAGATGCGCGATGAGGACGACGCCTACGCCGTCTTCTGGACCACCACCCCGTGGACCGTGCCCACCAACTTCGCCATCGTGGTCGGCGCCGACATCGACTACGTCGAGGTCCGCCCGACCGAAGGCAAGTTCGCTGGCAAGAAGTTCTACCTCGGCAAGGACCTGCTGCCGCACTACGAGAAGGAACTCGGCGAGAACTACGAGGTCGTGCGCGAACTCAGGGGCTCCGAGCTGGAAGGCCGCCGCTACTACCCGGTCTTCCCGTACTTCGCGGGTGACGAGGCCGAATCCGAAGGCCACGTGCCCGGCCCGAACGGCTACACGATCTTCACCGCCGACTACGTCGACACCGTCGAAGGTACCGGTCTGGTTCACCAGGCCCCCTACGGTGAAGACGATATGAACACGCTGAACGCCAAGGGCATCAAGAGCACCGACGTGCTCGACGATGGCTGCCGCTTCACCGCGCAGTGCCCCGACTACGAGGGCGATTTCGTGTTCGACGCCAACCTGCCGATCCTGCGCAACCTGCGCGCCGGCGACGGCCCGCTCGCCGAGATTCCGGAAGAGCGCCGCGCGATCCTCTTCCAGGAGAAGAGCTACGTGCACTCCTACCCGCACTGCTGGCGTTGCGCCACCCCGCTGATCTACAAGCCGGTCTCCTCCTGGTTCGTGTCCGTGACCAAGATCAAGCCGCGTCTGCTGGAATTGAACCAGCAGATCAACTGGATCCCGGGCAACGTCAAGGACGGCCAGTTCGGCAAGTGGCTCGCCAACGCGCGCGACTGGTCCATCTCCCGCAACCGCTTCTGGGGTTCCCCGATTCCGGTGTGGGTGAGTGACGATCCGAAGTACCCGCGTGTGGACGTTTACGGTTCTCTCGAAGAGCTCAAGGCCGACTTCGGTGACTACCCGCGCGACAAGGACGGCAACATCAACATGCACCGTCCGTGGATTGACAACCTGGTCCGCGTCAACCCGGACGACCCGACCGGCAAGTCGCACATGCACCGTATTTCCGATGTGCTCGACTGCTGGTTCGAGTCCGGTTCCATGTCGTTCGCGCAGTTCCACTACCCGTTCGAGAACAAGGAGAAGTTCGAGCAGCACTTCCCGGCCGACTACATCGTGGAATACATCGGCCAGACCCGCGGCTGGTTCTACCTGCTGCACGTGATGGCGACCGCCCTGTTCGACCGCCCGGCGTTCAAGAACGTGATCTGCCACGGCATCGTGCTCGGCTCCGACGGCCAGAAGATGTCTAAGCACTTGCGCAACTATCCGGACGTGAACGGCGTGTTTGACAAGTACGGTTCCGACGCCATGCGCTGGTTCCTTATGTCTTCGCCGATTCTGCGCGGCGGCAACCTGATCGTCACCGCCGATGGCATCCGCGACACCGTGCGCCAGGTCATGTTGCCGGTGTGGAGCTCCTACTACTTCTTCACCTTGTACGCCAACGCGGCCAACGGCGGGGCCGGATTCGACGCCCGCCAGCTGCGCGCGGACGAGGTCGCCGGTCTGCCGGAGATGGACCGCTACCTGCTGGCCCGTACCCGCCGCCTGGTGCTGGCCGCCGAGAAGTCGCTGAACGAGTTCGCGATTTCCGACGCCTGCGATGCGGTCTCCGACTTCATCGACGTGCTCACCAACTGGTACATCCGCAACACCCGTGACCGCTTCTGGAACGAGGATGCGTCCGCGTTCAACACGCTGTACACCGTGCTTGAAGCGTTCATGCGCGTGCTTGCGCCGCTGGCCCCGATGGAAGCCGAGTCCGTGTGGCGCGGCCTGACCGGCGGTGAATCCGTGCACCTGGCCGATTGGCCGTTCGTGGCGGACGAGAAGACCGGTGAAGACACCGAACTCGGCCGCGTGCTGGTCGACGATCCGGCTCTGGTGGACGCGATGGAGAAGGTGCGTGAGGTCGTCTCCGGCACCCTGTCCCTGCGCAAGGCCGCCAAGATCCGCGTGCGCCAGCCGCTTTCCAAGCTCACCGTGGTGGTCGAGAACGTGGACGCCGTCAAGTCATACGACGAGTTGCTGAAGTCTGAATTAAACATTAAGAATATTGAGTTCTCGACTCTGGAAGACGCCGCCGCCCACGGTCTGAAGATCGTGCACGAGCTGAAGGTGAACGCCCGCGCCGCCGGCCCGCGCCTCGGCAAGCAGGTTCAGTTCGCCATCAAGGCGTCCAAGTCCGGCGACTGGCATGTCGATGCTGCGTCCGGTGCGCCGGTGGTCTCCACGCCGTCCGGCGACCTTGCGCTGGTCGAAGGCGAGTACGAGCTGATCAACCGCGTGGAGGAGGAGAACGCCACCGAGGCCGCCGCTTCGGTCTCCGCCGCTCTGCCGACCGGTGGCTTCGTGATCCTCGACACCGCGCTGGATGCCGATTTGCTGGCCGAAGGCTACGCCCGCGACGTGATTCGTTCTGTGCAGGACGCACGTAAGGCTGCTGATCTGGACATCGCGGACCGTATCTCGCTGGTGCTGACCGTGCCGGCTGTCGATGTGGCCAAGGTCGAGCAGTTCCGAGACCTGATCGCCCACGAGACGCTGGCCACCTCCTTCGAGGTGAAGGAGGGCGCCGAGCTGGGCGTGGAGGTTGTTAAGGCGTGAGGCTGATGCTGAGCTAAGGCTCTTCAATTGGTCTGAAACAATTGCGGGCATCCGATATACAGTGATTCAATGAACACTGCATATCGGATGCCCGCATTTTTCGTGCGTTTATGCGTCTTTTCGACGCATCCCTATTTTGAAAAAAACTAACTTATTCAAGTTTTTCAAAATAGAAGGGGACCGGTTCTACCTCTCATGGCTTGTGAGGTGTCGCTTCAATCGTTGTTAGCTACACTTATCGCGATAAGTGTAGCTAACAACGGAAATGGTAGTGCCCAAGTTGCCGGTAGATGTATTGCTGTTTTTGTTCAATAGGAAGTTGAGGTTTTAGTCACGAAGATTTTTCGGGTTTAGGCGGAAAGGCATGCCGACCACCCGTGGGCCTTAGCCTGATGGTGCTTCTAGTTCCATTCGGGAAAGGTCCGGAAAGGCAATGATCAGCATGCCCCAAATACAGTCTATCCGTTCGCGTCGCAGGAACGGTGAGTCCATCGCCTCGATAGCGCGCAGCGAGAGGGTCAGCGAGCCGACCGTGCGCAAGTATCTGAGGGTCGACGACCTATCGGCCAGGCCGCCCGTGAGGCGACGTCGTGGTTCGGTGATCGACGAGTGGCTGCCCGTGATCGAGGGCATGCTCGCCGAGGACCGGGAGACCTGGCGCAAGCAGCGGCATACCGCGACCCGCATCCATGAGCGGTTGCGCGACGAGTACGGGGCCGGGGTGTCGTTGTCGACGGTGACCCGGACCGTGGCGCGGCTCAGGCGCGAGGCCGCGGCGGAGCGGGAGGCCGGTTTCCTGGACCTGTCGTGGCATCCGGGCGAATGCCAGGCGGACTTCGGCCAGGTCGACGTGCGCTACCGGGGCGTCGTGACGCGAATGCGGCATTTCGTGTTGGATTTCCCGTACTCGAACATCGGGCCGAGCCAGCTGATGCCCGGGGAGAACGCGGAGTGCACGTGCCAGGCCCTCAGGAACCTATTCGAATGGCTGGGCGGGGTGCCCGAACGCATCGTGTACGACAACGCCGCCGGCGTCGGACGCAAATGGTTCGACAGGATCCGCCTGACCCGCCTGTTCCAGGCGTTCCAGGCGCACTACGGGTTCGAGTACACGTTCTGCAACCCGTACTCGGGACACGAGAAGGGCGCGGTCGAGGCCAGGGTCGGGGCCGTGCGCCGCAGGCTGTTCGTGCCGGTGCCCGGCGTATGGAACCTCGACAGCTTCAACCTGCGCCTGCCCGACCGATGCCTCGAACTGGGGGACAAGGACCACTACAGGAAGGGCGAGAGCCAGACCGGCCTGTTCGACGAGGACCGAAAGGCGCTGCTGCCCCTGCCCGCCAAGCCGTTCGACGTGGTCACGTGGACGAGGATGAAGGCCGACAAATACGGCAACATCACCGTCCAGGGCAGCCACCGGTACGCGGCCGGACCCGAACACGCCGGCCATGAGATGATCGTCGGCCTGAGGGCCCTGGAGGTGGAGATCCTCGATGCCGAAGGCAAACGCGTGATCACGCATCCGAGGTCCTACGGGGACAAGCCGACCGACAGCGGCGACCCGTCGAGCCAGCTCGGGCTGTTGTGCGACCGGCCGGCGGCCTGGCGCAACAGCCGGGTGCGCGACGCGATGCCCGACCCGCTTCGCGAATGGATCGACGCGCAGGACGAGGCCACGCGGCGCGGCTGCTCCATGGCCGACCTCGTGGTCGAGTACGC
>OKSF01001239.1_pt1 | contig 21358 bp, 20 predicted proteins | sample 1606061 | NCBI WGS metagenome assembly OKSF01 (sample SAMEA3541567, study PRJEB24748) | human gut metagenome | biome: human gut; feature: human-associated habitat; material: faeces | place: China | collected 2012 | reverse complement strand
TCCTGTAATATAATATTCCTCTACTCCGTTTGAGCGCATCTGACGCCATTTATAATGGTCTCCTCCAAGCCATACCTGTGTAATATTTTCAAATCTTCTGTCTTCTGCGATTTCACGAGGCGAAATATGGCAATGATAATCTATTATGGGCATTTTCTCCGCAAAATTATGATACAGCTCCTTTGCAGTATTGGTAGACAATAAAAAGTCCTCATTCATAAATGCTTTCATAAGTCTCTCCCTAAATATCTTGAATTTTATCTTTTTATTTAAGGATTTCCTGACTTTCCCTGTTTTATTCGATTACCACTGAAGCAGTGTACTTCCCCATGTAAGACCTGCACCAAATCCGGCAAGAACAAGAATGTCTCCTTTTTCTAACTTTCCCTCTTTATGCATTTCATCCAGCAAAATAGGGATACTGGCAGCAGACGTATTTCCATATTTTTCTATATTCATTGGAAACTTTTCTTCTTTTTCTCTTAGTTTCTTTGCAACACCAGAAATAATTCTACTGTTTGCCTGATGGAGAACATAATATTTTACCCTTTCTTTTTCTATGTTTCCTTTTTTCATAACTTCCTCAATACATTCTGGGACAGTTTTAAGTGCAAACTTAAATACCTCCTGTCCATCCATCTGAAGATAAGATGATTTTTCCTGGTATCCCACCGTACAACTTAAAACACTTCCTCTTCCTCCATCTGCATGTTGCACAAAAGAAAAAGAACCTGTTTCTGATGCTTCCAAAACTACTGCTCCTGCACCATCTCCAAATAATACACAAGTTCCTCTATCCTGCCAGTCTAAAAAACGTGTCATGCTGTCTGCACCGATTACCAGCACTTTCTTATATATCCCACTGTTTATATAAGTATAAGCCGTATTTAAGGCAAACAAAAACCCTGCACAAGCCGCACTCATATCAAAAGCTGCTGCATTCTTAGCACCTAAAACAGCCTGTACCTGGCAGGCTGTACTTGGAAAAAATGTATCCGGAGAACAGGTTGCCACAAGGATTAAATCAATTTCTTCTGGTTTTGTCTTTGCCGACTGCAATGCTTTTCTTGCCGCTTCACAAGCCAGACCTGCCGTTGTTTCTTCTTTGGCAATTCTTCTTTCTTTTATTCCTGTTCTTGTAACAATCCACTCATCACTTGTATCAATAAATTTTGTAAAATCATTATTTTTCATGCAATACGCAGGAACAGCACTTCCTGTCCCAATAATCTTTGCTGTCATAATTTCTCCTTATTCTATATTTGATATTTCAAATATTTTGTATTTCAAACTATTTTCTTAAAGTATACCTATCTTTCGTACGTTTGTCAATAAAAACAAAGCTATCCCTTAAAACATCATTCAGTTCTATTTATACATTTTTAGCGAATTTATCGAGTACTCTTTGAGATTACAAGCTCAAAGTGAACGCAGACTGAGCGTAAAATGTATAAATAGAAAAGATGACAGCCCTACTGACCATCATCTTTATAAATCTTTTTAATTTCCTGCGACAATTCTCTGTTTAAGTCATCTAAGTCAATTCCTATTCCCGGTGCCATATACGGCGCTTTGTTCTGTCTGTCATATTGCTTTTTCCCTACTTCATACTCCTGCGTTTTGTCAAATTCCTCACGCTTTGTCACATTCAAATCTTCTTCATCATAATCCTCTTCATCAAAAACATCCTGCTGATATTTTTTCTCTTTTGTTGCTGTTTTCCTATTCTTACTGCTGCTATTGCTTTTTTCCTTTGTGCGCTGCCCTACTTCTTTAATTTTGGTCTTTTTTACTACTTTTTTCTTCTTTCTCCCACCTGGCAAACGGAACAATTTCGCTTCCCAGTCTTTTCCCTTCATAAAAGGTGCTGCCTGCACTGCTATACCAATAGCCGCCATAATAAGTCCTAACAGCAGTTCCCCTGCTCCCGCATCTTTTCCCAGCATTTCCAGAAGTAAATGAATACCTCCTAAACCTCCACAAACAGAAGTAATACCTATCACCATCTGTTTTTCATATCCCAGAGCAAAAGTTCCTGCAAAAAGTCCGATTACCAAAGCAATAAAATGCTGTGTAAGCGTTGCATCCTGAAAAAAGGAAACTACAATACTATATACCAGTCCGGTACACATAACAAACACACCAAACTTATATAAGAGCCACGCCAGAAGTCCGAAAACCAAAGCTCCCATAGCACCTGCAAGCCCTGCCATCATCTTATCCTGTAAAAAATACAACCCCGCTCCAAAGCCGACTCCGCCACCCATAAGAATACCTAAAATACATCCCCATACCTTTCTTAAACGATATCCCATGAAACAATTCAAAAAAGCAAATACTGTTCCAATAAGATAAATCAGTATCATATATTCTTTTGGTACAAAGCTCCATAACCCCTTAATAAGTTCTAAAATCTGATCTCCCTGTATATTCATAAATCTTTTACATTCCTTTCAGATATACGTGTTTAATATACTTCAGTGTTTCTTTCTCCCCTCTGTCTGCCAACATTCTAAGCAAAAATTCTAAATCCTCATTGGTCTTTTCATGAACAAACCACAACTTTTCCTTACTTTTTAAAAAATATTCCAAAGGTGCTGCGTCTGTATAAGTTTCCGGGTGATAATTTCTCGATGCACTAATTCTGTCCATAACCATTTCTGCAATATATTTTCTTGGCATAGGAACTCCCTTAATAACGGTATCGCAATCAATTCCATAATCAACCCAGTGTTCAAAATGATGTTTATTCCTTCCATAGTGATGTATCCATGAAGTGGATAATCCTGTAGCTTCTCTCTCTGCATTATTAGGACTTCTTGTTCCCTGATAGTATTTACAACCCACCGAAAACTCTGTCCAGGAATACTTTGATAAATCATGAAGTAATCCCTGCTTATAAAGTCCTATTTTAAAGCAATATTTCATTACTAAAAGCTTGTGCTTTGTAATCGTTTTAAAATGCTTCCAAATCCGCATACGTCCTGTTCCTGCTTTCCTGCTAAAATCATAACTGTCCTTGGAGGTACTTCTATGGTTTTTCCTATAACTTCCGCACCCTCTTGCAGTTTTTCTTCTTGGTCTTTCTCTGTACAAAGAAGAACTTTCCATTTTATCTCATTTTCTGCTCCCGGAAGTGCAATTTCATGGGAAACCCAATGGAAATTAAAAGCCAAAAATAAAAACTCAGAAGCCTTTCCTGCATAGGCATTACAATACATAATTCCCAAAGAGCGGGTATCTTTATCTTTTTCCACATACCATGCTTGTTTTCCATGATATGACATATCCGGATAACCCAATGCCTGATAATCACTACCCTTCAACTCTTTTTCCCAATGTAAAATAGGATTTTCCTTTCTAATTTGAATAGCTTTTTTTACAAACTCCCACAGTCTTGCCTGATTTTTTCTTCCATTCCAATCAATCCATGACAACTCATTATCTTGGCACCACACATTGTTATTTCCCTTTTGTGTATTTCCCCATTCATCACCTTGGAAAATCAAAGGTGTTCCCTGACTAAATAACAAAAGAGAAAATGCATTTTTCATCTGTTTTAAACGCAGCTCTTTAATCGCCGTTTTCCTTGTTGCACCTTCTATTCCACAATTCCAGCTGCAGTTATAAGAAATTCCATCCTGATTTTCTTCTCCATTTGCTTCATTATGACGTTCCTCATAAGAAACCATATCCATAACTGTAAAACCATCCTGGTCTGCCATATAATTGATTACACCATTACACAAAGGATTTCTTTTCTGACGGAACATAAATTCATCCGTCATATTTTCATCTCCCTTTAATACATGACGCATAGAATATAAAAATCCTTCATTATATTCTGCTGCATTTTTAAATTTCGGTGCCTCTCCATGTAAAATGTTATGGCCGTCTACATCGTGGAAAAATAATTTACAGTCTGCTAACAACGGATCTTTCATAAAAAGTTCTTGAGAAATCCCTTCTCCCATAATATGAAATCCATCAATATGATAAGTGATTTTCCAATATCTGAGAACATCCAGCATTTTTGTAAGAGCTGTATGCTTCCCAAAATAGAATTCCATCATACATTCCATTCCTGCTTCATGAAAAGCATTTACCATATCAGCAAATTCCTTTGCCGGATTTTGTGTTGCACAAAAAGCTGCCTTTGGCGCAAAATAGCAGGCATCTTCTGTGTAACCCCAGCAATTCACTCTCTTATCTGCCGCAACTTCTTCTGAAGGATGCTCCCCTGCTTTTCCTCTTATATGAGGTTTTTGAAGTTCCCTATATTCATAAGCCGGCATCAGCAAGACGCCTGTAATCCCCAATTCTTTTAGGTACTCTATCTTTTCCTGAACACCCTGAAATGTCCCCTTATGTCTGACTTTAGAGGTTTTACTTTTTGTAAAACTGCGTACCTGCAATTTATATAAAATAGAATTGCAAAGTTCTATAGGAGTAAATTCTCCGTCACTCCATGAAAATTTATTTTCCAAATACCCACAGCAGATGTTTTCGTCCTTTTCTCCGAAAGAAGCTGTATGATACAAAATTTTTGCATAATCATCCTGTATCACTTCTCCATTGATTTTATAATTATATTTCAGCGGATGTTCACAAATCCCTTTTACCGCCATAGAAAGAAGATTTCCATTTCTTCCCTCCTGTAAAAATGGGAACTCCAAAACTCCTTCTTTTGTATAAAGCAAGAGGGAAGCTTCTGCATCCTTTTCTGCCTCTAATGTAAATATAAATCCATCTTTCTGTTTTTCTACACCTTTTGTCCATTTATTTCCCGGTGCTGTTTCTATTCTTTTTTCTCCGCGCATATTTCCTCCATATAATCATATACTGCCGGGGCGTTCTTTTCATCTGTCAGAGTTACCAGAACGTCTCCCGGAAACAGTATAGTTCTTCCTTTTGGTATCAATTCATTTCCACCTCGTTTTATTGATACCAGCAGACAATTTTTCGGCCATTCCATCTGCTGAATCATCTTGTCCTGCAACAGACTGTTATGACAAATCACAAATTCCTGCAAAATTTTTTCTCCTGTGCCTTCCGGAAGCTTCTCACCTTGTCTCTTTAACAATCCACTTAAAAGGCTCTCATAAATAGGTTCCGATTTCAGAGCCGAAGCTACCAGATATGCCACAATTGACACTAAAGACATGGAAAGCATCTGACTTACCTGTCCTGTCATCTCAAAAATTAAAATAATTCCTGTAATAGGCGCTCTCACAATCGCTGTAAAATATCCTGCCATGGCAAGAAGAACCATGTTGCTGATATAAGAAGCATCCAATCCCATATACTGCACTGCAAAGGTACTGTAAGCCCCGCCTAAAAGTGCACCTAACACTAAAAGCGGAAAGAAAATCCCGCCCGGTGCTCCTGAACCAAAACAAATCAAAGAAAACAGAAATTTAGCCACAAATAAAATCAAAAGAGAAGTGAGCATCATATTTCCCTCTGCTGCCACATCAATTAAAGCATGTCCGCTTCCCAGTATCTGAGGCATAACAAGCCCAACTACTCCTGCAAGCAAAAAAGGAATAAAAAGCCGTGTTGTCTCATTTAATCCTTTTACTTTAAAATACAAGCCCTGTACCCAGATGGTCATCTTGTTATAAAAGGCTCCCATAATACCTAAAATAATGCCTAAAATCACAATATGCCAATAGTACTGAGGCAATATTTCTGTTCCTACATCAAATTGAAATACTGACTTAAATCCCATAAACTGACTGGAAATGTAATCTGCTGTAATCGATGCAGTCATAACAGAGATTAAAACAGATACAGAAAAGTTTTTATGTATTTCCTCCAGAGAAAACATAACTCCTGCCAAAGGTGCATGAAAAGCAGCCGCAAGTCCGGCACTTGCTCCGCAGGTAATTAAATATTTTTCCTCTGTTTTTCCTCTATCTAAAGTTTGGGAAACTGCTTTTCCTGCCATAGCGCCAATCTGTATAGACGGCCCTTCTCTTCCAAGAGAAAGTCCCGAAAAAAGAGATAAAAAACCACCCAGAAATTTTGCAGGCAGCACACGCCACCACACCTGATTTAGTTTCCCCATCATTTCTCCCTCTACCTGAGGAATTCCGCTTCCTGAAATCATAGGTTCATATTTTACTAATTTTCCCACAATACAGGCAATTACAAACAATGCCACAAACCATAAAACCGCTGCCAAAGGTTCCTGTCTTACGTATTCTAATACTTTATTCATGCCTTTACCGGCATATTCTAAAATAATACGATACAAAAGCACCACAAGACCTGCAACTGCTCCTACTAAAAATCCTTCTGCTGTAAGAATTGTCTTAAAGTGCTTTACTCTTTTTATCAAATGAGATGTATCTTTTTCCAAGCTGCCTTCCCCCTCCCTAATCATACTTTCCATTATACGTGTCCGGAAATAAAAATGCAAATCCTTTCTGTATTGCATTCCCCCTCTGCATCTGGTAAAATATTTTCAAAACTTAAATTAAGAAAGAGGTTAAAAAATGAGCGAAAAAACATATACAACAGATATCGAAAGCTGCAATCCAAGTGACTGCGCTTCCTGTACGGCAAACTGTTCCAGCGCAGGTGGAAAAAATCAGGGAACAATCCCAAAAGTTCCAAATCCTACTATTAAATTAACTCTGGAAGATGACACGGTTTTAGAATGTGCTGTACTGACTACCTTTCCTGTAGAAGGTTTTGGAGAATATATTGCACTGGTGCCATTAAACGAAAATGGTAAAAATACAGACGGCGAAACTTATTTATTCCGCTATGCAGAAGAAAATGATGCACCGATTGTTACCAATATTGAAAGAGAAGATGAATATATGGCTGCTGCAGAAGCATTCCATGATTTTATTGCTAATTTAAAATCAGAAGCAGAGCTTGAAGAAAAAAATGAAAACTAATTTCTAAAAACAGCTTGAGCTATTCCATTGACATTCTGTTTCTTTTACTTGTCAGTGAAATAGCTCAACTTCTATATATACTATTCTATATTATGCCTCCAGACTTGGAATTTTCACTTCCACATCTACATCTTTTCCGTAATCCACTCCTGATAAATGAAAACCAAACATCTGGTAAAAGTCTTCCCAATATCCTTCAATATCCGAAATCTCTGTAACATTTTCTGTTGTTACCTGTTTCCATGCTTCCACAACTTTCTTCTGAACTTCTTCTGACAGTTCCCAGTCATCCATACGAATTCTTCCTTCTTCATCTACCGGTACTTGTTCTTCCAAAAGTTTTTCTTTAAAAAGACGTGAAATCTGCTCTATACAGCCTTCATGATTTCCTGCCTGTTTCATAACTTTATATAAAATAGCAAAGTACAAAGGTACAATGGGAATGGCTGCACTTGCCTGTGTTACCAGTGCTTTATTTACAGACACATAAGACTGTAGCTTTGGAAATTTTTCTCTCATAACTTTTGCTGTATTTTCCAAATGACGTTTTGCCTGTCCAATAGTTCCATCAAAATAAATAGGATAGGTAAGTTCTGGTCCAATATAAGAATATGCCACAGTAATCCCATTTTCTTCTATAGCATCTGCCGCTTTCAATGCCTCTATCCATTCCATCCAGTCTTCGCCACCCATAACTTTCATAGTACCTTGAATTTCTTCCGGTTGGGCAGGGTCTACTGTTTTCTCTACTATAGTATTGTTTCTCAAATCCAGACTCTTTTCTGTAAAAGCTTCTTTTGTAGTTTTTAAAGAAGATGTCCACAAATTTCCATCTCTGTCTGTACGTCTGGGAGCTGCAAGACTATAAATCACCATATCTGCTTTGCCCCAGTCTTTCTTAATTAAATCAATGGTTTTTTCTTTTATTTCTTTAGAAAAGGCATCTCCGTTAATTGACTTCGCATAAATCCCTGCTGTATGAGCTTCTTCTTCAAAAGCTGCCGTATTATACCAGCCTGGTGTCGCTGTACGTTTTCCATTCGAAGGCTTTTCAAAGAAAATACCAATAGTTGCTGCACCACATCCAAATCCTGCTGTAATTCTACTTGCCAGACCATATCCTGTAGATGCGCCGATTACCAACACTTTCTTAGGCCCTTTTTTTATATTTTGGGATTTTACATAGGCAATTTGCTTCTTTACATTTTCTCTGCATCCTTCTGGATGTGCTGTAGTACAAATAAATTCTCTTACCTTTGGTTCTATTATCATGCTTTTATCCTCCCGGAACTTAAAACTATTATGGTTTTCAATTATTTTGACTCTCAAAATATATTACCATAAAAAAAGATAACATGCAAGTGCTTCCTTCTTCTTACATGCTATCCTCTCCATTATTTTCCGGTTGTACTTCCAAAACCGCCATTTCTTATAGCAGTTGCATCATCATCTACCGTAATTCCATATTCCAGAAAAATCCCCTGTGCAAAACCGGTTCTGGCTTGCACCTGAACAGTTTTTCCTTCATTAGAATCATTTGTAATCTTAATAAAAATATGCCCTTCATTGTCAGAATGAAAATAATCACTGTCAATAATTCCTACTGTATTATTCAACTGCAGACGGAATTTAAACCCCAGTCCGCTTCTTGGATATAATTTTAAAACCCAGTCATTTTCCATTTCTGCACGAATTCCTGTAGGAATTTTTAAACTTTCACCTGGTTTTAATTCAAAATCTACCGGACTAAAAAAATCGTATCCGGCACTTCCTGCTGTTGCTCTTCTCGGCAATTTTAATGTGTTATAAATTTCCTTTGCCTCTATTTCGCTTTTTCCTGCGAAACAATCCAGAAATCCTTCTACAAACTGTGCCTCACTTACTTTATGAAACTTTGCAATTCTTCTCATTTTTCCTCCTAAGCATGTAATACCACTGTTCCTGTTTTTAGAGACTGCTGCACATCAATGACTCTTTGATTGGAACTGCCCTTCCATTTCAGAGAAACATCTTTTTTCTCTTCCATAAACTCTCCGTCCACCAGCACATCAATATACTGCAGAATATCCATTCCCTGAATACGTTCCCATAAAGAACCCGTATACAGCCAAATTTTCTTCTTAGGATATTTTTCTTTAATTTCCTTTGCCAACTCTGTTACATCTGCCACATTTCCCCAATATAAAGGGTCACCGCCGGAAAATGTAATTCCTGCAATATAACTTTGATTTAACTGCTCAAAAATTTCTTCCTTTGCAGCATCATCAAATTCCAGTCCACTGTTTGGGTCCCATGTTACTGGATTTTGGCAGCCTTTACAGCCGTGGTCACAGCCTGCCACCCATAAAACAGTCCGAAGTCCATCACCATTTAACATATCGTCCTTTGTAATATTATGATAACGCATATTCTTCACCTCTACACTTTCCTGTTTAAGGAGAAAAAGGGGGCACATTTTTTATGCTCCCCCTCCTAATTTCTATATCTTTTTATGCTTCTTCCGGAACATCCTTAATACTAAAGCTGATACGTCCCATTTTATCTTTTCCAAGACAAACAACTTTTACAACATCTCCAATAGAAAGTACATCTTCTACTTTTTCAATTCTTTCTTTTGCAATCTTAGAAATGTGTACCATTCCTTCTTTTCCAGGTGCAAATTCTAAAAATGCTCCGAATTCTTTGATGCTGATAACCTTTCCAGTGAAAATCTGACCTTCCTGATAATCTGTTGTAATTGTTTTAATGTATTCTACTGCTTTATCCATCATGTGCTGGTCTGTTCCGCAAATAGATACACCACCATTATCATCAATATCAATTTTTACGCCTGTCTCATCGATAATTGCGTTAATTGTCTTTCCTCTCTGACCTACTACATCACCGATTTTTTCAGGATCGATCTGAATCTGAACAATCTTTGGAGCATATTTGCTCACAGTTTCTCTTGGAGCAGGAATACATTTTTCCATAACTTCTGTTAAGATGTATTCTCTTGCTTCTTTTGTTCTTGCAATCGCTTCTTCAATAATCTGTCTTGTCAGACCATGGATTTTAATATCCATCTGGATTGCAGTAATACCATCATGTGTACCTGCTACCTTAAAGTCCATATCGCCGAAGAAGTCTTCCAGTCCTTGAATATCTGTAAGTACCAGATAATCATCATCTGTTTCTCCTGTAACCAGACCACAGGAAATTCCTGCTACCGGTTTCTTAATCGGTACACCTGCAGCCATTAAAGACATAGTAGATGCACAGATACTTGCCTGAGAAGTAGAACCATTAGACTCAAAAGTCTCAGAAACTGTACGGATTGCATAAGGGAATTCCTCTACTCCCGGAATAACCGGTACTAAAGCTCTCTCAGCCAGCGCACCATGTCCGATTTCACGACGTCCCGGTCCTCTTGATGGTTTTGTTTCACCAACAGAATAAGATGGGAAATTATAGTGGTGCATATAACGTTTGCTCACTTCAAATTCATCCAGTCCGTCTAATCTCTGTGCTTCAGATAATGGTGCCAGAGTTGTAATCGTACAAATCTGTGTTTGACCTCTTGTAAACATAGCAGAACCATGTACTCTAGGAATAATATCTGTTTCTGCTGCCAGAGGACGAATTTCTGTAATTGCTCTTCCGTCCGGACGTTTATGATCTTTTAAAATCATCTTACGAACTGTTTTCTTCTGATACTGATAAACAGCTTCACCTAATACAGCCAGCCATTCTTCATTTTCAGCAAAAGCTTCTTCTAATTTTTCTGTAATTACACGGATATTTTCTTCACGAACCTGTTTTTCATCTGTAAATACAGCTTCTTCCATTTCTTCCGGTGTTACAATTTCTTTTATTGCAGCAAACAATTCTTCCGGAACTGCACAACTTTCATAGCTGTGTTTTTCTTTTCCGCATTCTGCAACAATTTTATCAATAAACGCAATAATTTCCTGGTTTACTTCATGAGCTTTGAAAATTGCTTCAATCATCTTTGCTTCAGGAATTTCATTTGCTCCTGCCTCAATCATAATAACTTTTTCTCTTGTAGAAGCAACTGTAAGTTGAAGATCAGAAATTTCTTTCTGTGCCAAAGAAGGATTTACAACCAATTCTCCGTTTACCATACCAATCTGTGTTGCTGCACAAGGGCCATCAAACGGAATATCAGAAATACAAGTTGCAATAGAAGAACCCAGCATTGCAACAACTTCTGGATTACACTCAGGATCAACTGCCATAACCATGTTGTTTAAAGTTACATCATTTCTGTAATCTTTTGGGAACAGCGGACGCATTGGTCTGTCAATAACACGAGAAGTTAAAATTGCATGTTCACTTGCTTTTCCTTCTCTTTTATTAAATCCACCCGGTATTTTACCTACTGCATACATTTTTTCTTCGTATTCTACGCTTAATGGGAAGAAATCAATTCCTTCTCTTGGTTTATCAGAAGCTGTAGCTGTAGACAATACTGTTGTATCACCATAACGCATAAGTGCAGCACCATTTGCCTGCTTTGCCACACGTCCTACATCAACTGTCAGTGTTCTTCCTGCCAGTTCCATTGAAAAACTTTTGTACATACTTTTGTCTCCTTTTTTCTATTTAACTTAACTTCATAGCAAAGCCCGTCCGAAACAACTGAAAAATATACTTCTTATTTAATAAATATACTTTTCAGTGGTCTCGGTATCTGGCTTGCGTAAAAAAAGGGCGGAAAACCTTCCGCCCCGTCCTCTGGTTCTGATTATTTTCTAAGACCTAAACGCTCAATTAAAGAACGGTATCTTTCAATATCAGTTTTCTTCAGATATGCAAGTAATCCACGTCTCTGACCTACCATTTTCAGAAGACCACGTCTTGAATGATGATCTTTGTGGTTTGTTTTCAAGTGCTCTGTAAGCTCCTGAATTCTTGCTGTTAATACAGCTACCTGTACTTCTGGTGAACCTGTATCACCTGGTGTTCTTGCATATTCTGCCATGATTGCCTGTTTCTTTTCTTTAGAAATCATTTTGTTTTCCTCCATTATTTTAATCTAATCGCCGGTAATTAAGGAACGGTTGGAGATTCCAATTTCTGAATTACGGCTAATTCTAACATTTTGAGTATAGCATATTGCACATTGCTTGTAAAGACATTTCTTCTTAAAAAAATCGTGCTCCACTTACAGCATGTGCTCGATAGAGATTGGATACTTTAATTCCGGAAGCTGAGCTGCTGGCATGTACTACTTTTCCATCTCCAATATACATGACTACATGATAAATATATCCCTTATCTGAATAAAAAATCAAATCTCCTGGAAGAGCTTCCTCCACAGAAATCTTGGTTCCTGCATTAGCCTGATCGCAGGCAACTCTCGGAAGGGAAACTCCGAATTTTTTATAAACACTTTGAACAAATCCTGAACAGTCTGCTCCATTTGTCAAACTGGTTCCTCCCCATACATAAGGATTTCCTACAAATTGCAGAGCAAAGTCTACTATTTCCTGCCGTTTTCCTCCTATGGATGCAGCTGCGGCTACATTTTCCTTTTGCTGCAAGGAATAAGCATATTTCATTTCTTTTTGATTTGTAACCGTTAAATATTCTTCTTTTGTAAATCCTGTTTCCAAATAATCGCAAAAAACATATCCTGAAATTTCGTCTGAAGTAATGTAACACCAGTCTCCCTCCCGGCGTTCAACCTCGCAATATCCGTTCTTAGGAAGCTGTGCCAAAACCGGATGCTGAGTTCCTGCTCCTTCTCGGATATTTAAGCATGTATTTACATCTGCATAAGCGCCGTTTCTTTCCGTTTGTTTTTCAGGCGCTGCCCATACATGATTTTCTCCAAAAAACATTCCTGATAAAATAACTCCTGCTGTCGCCATCCAAATTTTAATTTTCTGTTTATTTCGCATAATATATCCCTTTCCTGAGGCTTTTTGCCAAAATAATGAAAGCCTAAGGGTAATTTCCCCTTAGGCTTATCTTTTGTATATTATACGTATTTTATTCTTCCGGTTTTTCGTCCAAAATGGAGAATGCGATATTCGTAGCATGGTCTGCTACTCTCTCCAATCCTGAAATAATGTCAGAGAAAATCATTCCCGCTTCCTGTCTGCACTGCCCTTTTTTCAATCTCTCTACATGAGCTTCCTGTAAATCTCTTTCCATCTGGTCAATACCGTTTTCCAAATCTAAAATTTCCTGAAGATGTTCCTTACTGTTATTGGAAAACATATCAATGGAATAATTAGTAATTTTAATCACTCGATTGAGCATTTCTAAAAGCTCTTCTTCTGATTCTTTACTAAAAGAAATATTTTTCTCTTTGCTCAATATTGCTGAGTCTGCAGCATTTTCTGCGTGATCTCCAATTCTCTCAATATCATTTACCACATGGAACAGCCCGCCTATATTTTTCATGTCATCAATAGGCAGCGTACTTTGACTGATTTTCACCAGATAATCGGTAATGGCATGGTTCATGTAATTAATCTGCTGTTCTGTCTCATAAACCTCTTCTATTATCTTATCTTCCGGTTTAATCAAAACGTTTACGGCTTTTATCAAGTTCTCTACAGCAATATGTCCCATACGTTCTAATTCCTTTGTAACCTCTACCACTGCAGTATTTGGTGAAAATACACTGGATGGTCCTATATATTCCAGCTGAAAACCTTCTTGTTTCTCCTTACCTGCTTTATCCGGTACAAAGAAGTATGTAAGTTTTACAATCCATTTTGCAAACGGGAACAGAATAATTACCTGAAAAACTTTAAAGAAGGTATGGGCATTCGCCACACATCTTCCGATATTGTCACCGGAAATTCTGCGTATTCCGGCTTCTACCCAGCTTTCTCCCAGAAGCAGAATAGCTGCAATCACAATTGTTCCCATTACATTAAACAGAAAATGAATCATTGCCGCACGCTTTGCATCTTTGTTGCCGCTGATACTTGCCAACAGAGCTGTGGTGCAAGAGCCGATATTACAGCCTAAAATAATGTAAAAGCATATCCACAGAGGCAGAAGTCCCTGTTGCGCCATTAAAAGCACAATACTGACTGTAACAGAGGAGCTCTGAATAATTGCTGTAATAACAAATCCTATGAGAATTCCCAAAAACGGATTGTTAATACCATGAAGAAGCTCCACAACAAACGGAGACTCTTTCATTCCCTCCATACTGCCTGACATCAGAGATAAGCCCATAAATAAAACGCCAAATCCCAATACCACTTCGCCAATCTGCTTCACCTTGTTATTTTTGCAGAACATGGTGACAATCACACCCAGCATTAAAAATACCGGTGCTGCCTGAGACAGATTAAATGCGACCAACTGTGAAGTAATGGTAGTACCTACATTGGCACCCATAATTACCCCTGCTGCCTGCACCAAATTCATCAGTCCTGCATTGACAAAGCTGACTACCATAACCGTTGTTGCGCTTGATGACTGTACAATTGCACAAAAAAGCATACCAAACAGCATACCGATAAAACGATTTTTGGTAAAGAAGTCAAGGAAGCTTCTCATCTTTGCTCCTGCCGCTTTTTCAATGCTTTCCCCCATTACGGTCATGCCGTATAAAAACAGACCAAGACCGCCAATCAGCGACAATAGGTTTTCTATATTCATTTTTCTCTCCTTCGTAAAAAAGATTTCTTTTCAAAACCTTTACTTTATGATAATCGAAGTTCTAATGCTTGTCCATATTCTTTTTCAAAAAAAGCTCGAGCTGTTTCTACATCTATATCTAATTGTGTCTTTAATTCTGACAAAGAGTCGAACTTTTTCTCAGGACGCAAATATTTGTAGAACCGCACTTCTGCCTCCTGCCCATACAAATCTTCATTGCAGTGAAAAAGATAGGTTTCCACTCCGATAAAATTTTCCTTCACCGTAGGTTTATAGCCTACATTTGTAATTCCGGAATAAACTTTTCCTCCCACAGAAGACTGTGTCACATACACGCCGTTTGGAGGCAGTTTTTTCATTGGCGGGGGAATTAAATTTGCAGTAGGCACGCCTATGGTTCTTCCAAGCTGCCTGCCATGAACAATTTCCCCTTTGATAAAATAAGGATAACCCAGCAGTTTTTGCACCTTTTCCATTCGTCCCTGTTCTAATTCTTCCCGAATGTACGTGCTGCTGATTTCCCTTTCGCCGTCTCTCTCTTTTTCAATAATTTCTACTGTAAATCCATATTTCTCTCCCAATGCAGAAAGAACTTCGGGATTTCCGCTGCGGTTATGTCCAAAATGAAAATCAGAACCGATTGCCACATATTCTGCATGAAGCCTGTCTACCAGATACTCTTTGACAAAAACTTCCGGCTCCATATTCATCAGCTCTTCTGTAAAGGGACATTCTGCCAAAATATCTGCATGAAGCGCCTCCGCCACCTCTCGTTTTTCTTCATAAGTTAAAAGCAGCTTTGGCATACATTTCTGCTGATAAGCCTTGTAGGGCAAATCAAAAGTAAAAATTATGGTACGACAGTTTTCGCCGGATTTTTGTTTAATACATTCCACCAGCTTTTGATGTCCTCTGTGAAATCCATCAAACTTTCCCAACGTAACCGCACTCCGTATACCGGAATTCAAATGAGGGACTTCTGTTGTATAAATCATAGCTTCTCCTTTGCCTCATTGAAAATCCTGAGGGGTACAAAATATTGTCAGCGGCTTGTACTGCTGTTTGGAAGCGTTCCATTCATAAATTCCGATAAAAATACCGCTGCTGGTATACATACGCACTCTTTCTTGGAGAGTATTTTGCTTACAAGGAACAGGATTTCCGTTTTGCAGCATTTTATCAAACTGCGGCTGTGCCAAATAAGCCGGATAGGAAGAAAACATTTCTTCCACGGAAACAATTTTTTCATCTATTTTCTCTTCCTGTACAAGCGCTTCTATTTGAGATAATTTTAAACTGTCTTCAATGGAAAAACGCTCCACCTGTGTTCTTAACAAGCTCTCCATACAGCCCATACAGCCCAATTTTTCTCCGATGTCGTGACAAAGCGTACGAATATAAGTGCCTTTTGAGCAGGTTACGGAAAAGCGCACAAAAGGCAGCTCCATTGACAAAATTTTTATCTCATAAAAAGTAACCGGTCTCGGCTGACGCTCAATTTCAATGCCCTCTCTGGCAAGCTCATACAGCTTCTTTCCCTGTACCTTTAAAGCAGAATACATGGGAGGAATTTGCTGCTGCTCACCTAAAAAACCTGCCATACAGGCTTCCACTTCGGATGGAGTAACTTCTACCGGACATTCTTTTAAAATCTTGCCGGAAATATCCTGTGTATCCGTCTCTATTCCTAAATGAAGAACCGCTTCATAAGTTTTTCGCTTATCTGTCAATAAAGAACATAGCTTTGTACCTTTTCCCAGACAGACCGGAAGAACACCTTCCGCATCAGGGTCTAACGTCCCTGTATGTCCGATTTTTTTCTGTTTCAAAATTCCACGAAGCTTTGCAACCACATCATGAGAGGTATAGCCCTTTTCTTTATAAACATTAATAATTCCGTTTTTCATTTCTAATTCGCATCTTTCAACAATTGTTTTTCAATAGCACGCAGCAGATTATTCATGGCATCATAAACAGAACCGCACAAGGTACATCCGGCTGCAAGAACGTGTCCGCCGCCACCAAAATAAGACGCCACCTCATTTACATCTACCCTGCCGTTTGAGCGCAGACTTACTTTAAACTCCTGTGACTTTATCTCATAGAGGAAAATAGCAACCTCCACTCCTTTTGTTACCCGTAACTGCTGCACAATTCCGTCTAAATCTTTTGGTGTGACATGGTAAAATTCCATGTCTTTTTGGCGAAGACTTCCGATAATACACTTTCCGTCAAGAACCAGAATGCTTTCCATCAGACATCTTCCCAAAATCTGATTTTGCACATAAGTCTTTTCGTAAAAAGCCTGATCTACAATTTTTGAGAAATTAATCCCTGTCTCCATAAGCTTTGCTGCAATTTGCATGGTCTGAGGTGTTGTACAGGAATATTGGAACACGCCTGTATCATTGACAATTCCTGTATAAATAGCTTCCGCACAGCTTTTCGTTACTTTTTCCTCTTCCAAAAGTGTATACAAAAGCTCTGATGCAGAGCTTGCAGTCGGACGGATTAGGTCAATATCTGCAAAGCCTTTGTTGCTCACATGATGGTCAACACAAATGGTCTTCTTGGCAGTATCCAAAGCAGCTCCCACTACACCGACTCTATCTTTCACACTGGTGTCCAGAATAAACAGCACATCATATATCTTATTCTCATCCAGCTCTTTTTTTACCTCATGGATGGAGTTCAGGAAGGAAAATCCCTCCTTCACTTCCTCCAGATATACATCCGCTTCAATTTCCGGATAATTTTCCTTCAGATACAGATATAAGCCCATACAAGAGCCTACACAGTCACCATCCGGTCTTACGTGACCGGCAATGGCTGCTGTTTTCACTCCTGCTAATTCACTGGTTATTTTCTCCATCTTCCTGCACCTCCTCTTTTCCGGTGACTTCATCAATCAATTTTGACATGGCAACACCGTACTCAATAGACTCGTCTAAAATAAAACGAATTTCCGGAGTATTTCTAAGATTGATATTTTTTGCAAGCTGTCTGCGAATATAGCCTTCTGCACTTTTCAAGCCTGCAATGGTATTATTTTTTGCCTCTTCATTTCCCATAACACTGATATAGGCTCTGCATGTTTTTAAATCCGGAGCAACTTCCACCGCTGTTACTGATGTCATGGGATGAATTCTCGGGTCTTTAATCCCTTCCCGAATTAAATTCGCCAGTTCATGCTGAACTTCTGCATTTACACGGGTATTTTTAATACTGTTTTTTCTCATGATTTCCTTTCCGCTTTCTAAAAGCTCTATCTTGGAACTTCCACCATAATATATGCTTCTACTCTGTCTTCTTCCTTGATGTCGTTGAAATCTTCAAATACAAGACCACATTCATATCCTGCTTTTACTTCTTTTACGTCATCTTTAAAACGTTTCAGAGAAGCCAGCTCGCCTTCAAAAATCTGCTCGCCTTCTCTGCTGATACGTACTTTACAATTTCTCTGGAAAATACCGTCCAGAACGTAAGAACCGGCAATATTTCCAACACCTGATGCCTTGAAAATCTGACGTACTTCTGCATGACCGATAACTTTTTCTTCGAATACAGGATCCAGCATACCTTTCATAGCAGCTTCCACATCTTCGATTGCCTGATAAATAACACGATAAAGACGTAAGTCAACGCCTTCCTGCTCTGCAACAGATTTTGCAGTTGCATCCGGTCTTACGTTAAATCCGATAATAATTGCATTGGAAGCGCTTGCCAGTGTAACGTCAGACTCGTTGATTGCACCAACACCGCCGTGGATTACTTTTACAACAACTTCTTCATTGGAAAGTTTTACAAGACTCTGTTTTACCGCTTCTACCGAGCCCTGTACATCAGCTTTGACAATCAATGGCAATTCTTTCAGATTACCTGCCTGAATTTGACTGAATAAGTCATCCAGAGACATTTTTGCCTTTGTTTCTTCCAGAAGACGGTTTTTATTTTCAGAGACAAAGGTCGCCGCAAAGTTCTTTGCTTCTTTATCGTTTTCTGTAACAACCAGAATTTCTCCTGCATTTGGTACATCGCTTAATCCCAAAATTTCAACCGGTGTGGAAGGACCTGCTTCTTTTACTTTTCTTCCCTTATCGTCAATCATTGCACGAACTTTACCTGAGCATGCTCCTGCCGCAATAAAGTCGCCTACACGCAGTGTTCCCTTCTGTACTAAAATAGTTGCCACAGGACCTTTTCCTTTATCCAGCTCCGCTTCGATTACAAGACCTCTTGCTTTTCTGTTCGGGTTTGCTTTCAGCTCTGCAACTTCGGCAGTTAAAAGTATCATTTCCAACAGATTGTCAATTCCTTCTCCTGTGTGAGCAGAAACAGGCACAAAGATTGTACTTCCGCCCCAATCCTCCGGAATTAACTCATATTCGGATAACTCCTGTTTTACTCTTTCGATATTTGCACTTGGTTTATCAATTTTGTTGATTGCAACAATGATTTCTACGCCCGCAGCTTTTGCATGGTTAATTGCTTCTACTGTCTGTGGCATAACACCGTCATCGGCTGCTACTACCAAGATTGCAATATCTGTCGCATTTGCACCACGCATACGCATTGCAGTAAACGCCTCATGTCCCGGTGTATCTAAGAAGGTAATCTTTTCGCCGTCTACGCTTACCATATAAGCGCCGATATGCTGTGTAATACCGCCTGCTTCACGGTCAGTCACATGAGTTTTTCTGATGCAGTCCAAAAGAGAAGTTTTACCATGGTCAACGTGTCCCATAACACATACAACCGGCGGTCTGGAAACCAAAGTAGCCGCATCCTCTTCTTCTTCTTTTAAAAGCTCCTCGATTACATCGACTTTTTCTTCCTGTTCTGCAATAATATCGTAATCTAAAGCAATTTCTTGTGCCTTTTCAAAATCAATTTCATGGTTTACCGTAACCATAACACCTTCTAAGAAAAGCTTTTTCACAATTACAGACGGCTGCATTTTCATTTTTTCAGCCAGCTCACGGATTGTCATTTTTTCCGGAAGTGTAATTTCCTTCACTTCTTCCTTCTTTTCTTCCTTAGGATGAGATACCGGCTTCTGAAGCTGCATTGCTTTCGGAATTTTCTGTGCCTGACGGCGTCCGCCCTGATTTGGACGTTTTCCCTGATTTTGATATTCATCTCTGCGGTTGTCTTTTTTCTTGTTTTCTCTGTTTGCCTTACGGCTGTCTTTTTCTACAAACTCCAGCTTTGGAGCATCAAATTTAGAGGACTGTTCACGTCTGCTGTCATTTCCTCTTCCATCGTTTCTGCCGCCAAAACGTCCGTTTCCACGTTCTCCCTGATTATTTCCAAAACGGTTTCCGGAGCGTTCTCCGTTTCCGTTAAAACGGTTATTTGAGCGGCCTTCCTGATTATTATTGCCATTATAGCGATTATTATTTGGTCGGCCTTCTCCATTGCTGCGATTGTTTGGACGGCCTTCCCCATTTCCGTTAAAACGGTTATTTGGTCGGTTCTGGCGGTTCTCTCCGTTTCCGCCCCTGTTGTTTGGACGGCTTTCCCCGTTATTTTTATTAAAACGGTTGTTTGGTCGGTTTTCCCCTCCGTTGTTATTGCGATTACCCTGACGGTTCTCTCCGTTTTCTTTATAACGATTGTTATTTGGTCGGTTGTTATTTCTATTTTCCTGTTTCAAATCCTGTGTACCTCTGTTTTCTTCGCTTCTATGCTCCTGCGGTTTTTGTTTCTTCTCCGATGTATGGCTGGCATTCTGAGGGCGGAATACCTGAATAATCTTTTTCTTAGGTTTTTCACCATCTTCCTGTTTTGCAGGAGAATTTCCTTCTTGAGCAGTTTTGTTTCCTTTTTTATAAGTATCTCTCACCATGTTGGCATGTGTTTCGTCTACATTGCTCATGTGACTGGTTAATTCTATATTTTTTGATTTTAAAAAATCTAAAACCTCTTTATTTGTTTTGTTTACTTCCTTTGCTAGTTCGTAAACTCTTATTGTTGACATATATTGCCCTCCTTCTCATGTTAATAACCCATTTTTTCCAATTTTTTAATCATTGCCACAGCAAAATTTTCATCTGTCACTCCAAGAGATGCACGATAATCTTTTCCGATGGCGCTTCCCAATTCCTCCTTTGTTCCCACGTTATATAAAGGCACTTCATAATATGTGCACATATCTTTAAACTTTTTCTTCGTATTTTCTGATGCGTCCTGCGCTGTAAGGACTAAAAAAACCTGACCGGATTTTACTCCTTTTTCAGTAGCAAACTCGCCGCTTACAATTCTTCCCGCCTTTGCCGCCAGACCTAAAAAAGCCAGTTCTTTATTTCTGCTCAATATTCTCAAACTCCCTTTCAAGGCTTTCGTAAACCTCTTTTGGTATAGCCATTTTTAAAGAACGTTCCAGTCCCCTGTTTTTTGCGGCATTTTGCAAACATTCTTTACAAAAGCATAAATAAGCGCCTCTTCCGTTTTTACGTCCGGTAGTATCCAAAACAATTTCGTTTTCTGCTGTTTTTAATACACGCATCATTTCCTTTTTGCTTTTCATTTCACCGCAGCCCACGCATTTTCGCATAGGGACTTTCTTTTCTGTACTCATACGCTCACCTTATTCTTCTGCTGTTTCTTCAGCGCTTACTTCCTCTTCGTAAGCAGCTTCTGCGCTTTCCTCAGCAGGTGTTTCCTCATATTCTTCCTCATAAATTTCTAATTCGCCCAGTTCACCGGCTTCTCTTGCCTGTGTCTCGCTCTTAATGTCAATTTTAAAGCCTGTCAGTCTTGCTGCCAGTCTTGCATTCTGTCCTTCTTTACCGATTGCCAGAGAAAGCTGGAAG
>OKSF01001225.1_pt1 | contig 21515 bp, 19 predicted proteins | sample 1606061 | NCBI WGS metagenome assembly OKSF01 (sample SAMEA3541567, study PRJEB24748) | human gut metagenome | biome: human gut; feature: human-associated habitat; material: faeces | place: China | collected 2012 | reverse complement strand
TGTTCCAAATGCTCAATTGACTTAAACGTCTTCTCATAACCATAAAACATCTCAGTCTTCAGAATGCCAAAGAAGGATTCCATCATGCCGTTATCTGGACTATTGTATTTACATGATATAGATAACTGGAGTATAAGAGTCATCCAAAAGTATGTGCCTCCTTGTTCAATATTAAAAGATTGGTGAAATGAATAGTGAATATCTCTTTTTATTTTACTCAAAATCTGATTTTTGGATGGAAATACCAGATGATAAAGTAAATCATTTAAAAAATTAAAAAAAACAAACGCCCAAAATGACATTTGTCTTCGTTATGACATTCTATTTATTAGCTTAGATTGTATGTTACTCAACAGATTTTAGGGCTTCGAGCATATTGACTTTCTTAAGGTGTTGGTTCACAAAGATACCAAGACCTGTCAGAATGACAATGACGACAAGTGTTGGGATGGCATAGATGAGCCAGCTCAGACCTGGATTGAACATGATATTTTCAGGAGGGATAACCTCTACCATGTATTGATGCAATCCCAAACCAAGTCCGAATCCAACCAAGATACCAATGATAGAGAGATAAATGGTTTCTCGATAGATGTAGAGTGTCACTTCTTTGTCAAAGAAGCCTAGAACCTTAATGGTTGATAACTCACGGATACGTTCTGCCACATTGATATTTGTCAAATTAAAGAGAACAACTAAAGCAAGAAGAACAGAAATCCCAATCAATACTGCCATAACACGGCTAAGGGAGTTGACGATGGTCTTGATTTGTGCCTTTAGAGTAGTATTTTGAACAACCCCTTTGACACCATCAAGCTCCATAAATTGACTGGCTGTTTGCTCAACGTTTTTGTCTGAGTGATTCTTCAGTGTCAGAATAGTAGCATTTTGGCTCGCCTCTTTACCAAAAGCATTTCTGTAAGTAGTTTCATTCATAAAGATGAAGTGACCCATATACATTTCAGAAATACCAGCAACTTTGAGCTTGATATCCTTGTCTTGACTATTTTGAACGGTTAACTCATCTCCTACAGAAACGCCAGCTAAGTCTGCCAATTTCTCAGAAATAATAATCCCTTTGTCGGTCAATTCGAGTTTTTGACCAGTTTCACGATTATTGAGCTTGATGTAATGTTGTAGAGTTTCTTGACCCTTGTCTTTAACCACAAGGGTTGTGATATCTTGACGATCGTTATTATTTCCTGCCTCTTTCGAAAGCATTTCGTAATGAATAGAAAGATATTCCTTGACCTTGCTATCGTTAATTAATTTTTGGATGTTTTCCTTTTCCTGCCCATCCAGATAATCCTTGTTTGCGACAATCATATCATAGCGAATGATGTTAGGGAATTGGCGTGTGTTAAGGTCTCCAATAGAAGAACGAATACCGAGTCCAGCAAAGAGAAGTGCGATAGAACCGCAGACACCAAAAATTGTCATGAACATCCGTTGCTTGTAGCGGAAAATATTACGGGCAGTGACTTTTTGTGTAAAGCTCATCCGGTTCCAAAGTGGGGTGATGCGCTCCAGAAGAATCTTAGAACCAGATGTTGGAGGTTTTGGAAGAAGAAGTTGGGCTGGCTTTTCTCCTAATTCGCGCTTGGCTACCATGAAAGCAGGAAGAACTGTGGACAAAAGACCAAGCACAATAGCTAGAAGAGTCTTAAACGGATAAAAGTGTAACTCAATCGGTGCGAGGAGGATTCGCTCTTTATAACTATTGTATATGATAGTTGGAAGGAGAATGTGACCTGCAGCAACCCCAATAGCAGTACCAATCATACTTGTCACAAATCCATAAATAATAAATTTACGGATGATGTCCTTGTTTTGGTAACCGAGAGCTTTGAATGTCCCTGCCTTAATCCGTTCTTCTTCGACGAAGCGTCCCATTGTTACAAAGGTAACCAAGGCAGCAATAAAGTAGAGGATAACAGGGAAGATATTACTGAGGTTCTGAAAAACAGAAGCGTTGGTCTCATATGAAACGTACCCTTCTGACCAAGGAGCTTCACGACGTGTGTAGACATCGTAGCTTGGTTCAGTAATGCTATCGAGTTTTTCTTGAGCTTCCTTTATTTGCCCCTTCTTTTCAGCGATTTCATCTTGTGCTTGTGTCAATTGTCCCTGGACAAGAGGATTCTTATCCTGACCGCTCGCTTTTGCTTGTTCTAGTTTCTTGTTAAGCTCCGTTTCTGCTGTCTGAAGTTGACTTGTTTGTTGGTCAATCTCAGCCTGTGGATCAGCTTTTAATTCTTTCAAACGATTAGCAGGTTGATTTTTTACTAATTTTTCGAGTTCATCCTCGTGTTTGGAAACCTTGTCAGTGTAATCCTGGGTATAGGGGTTAGCAGTACTGACGTCTTTGTAAGCTAAGCGAGCAATCATGTAGACGTCGGAATCAAAACTAGATTCAGGAACTACCGCATAACCTTTGAGTTCCCCACTACCAGCTGTAGATGAACCGAGATCAACACTTGATAAGATTTCAGATGAATGAACAAAGCCAGTGATGGTAAAGGTGTGTTCTTTTAAGACATCCTTACCATTGTCACCCTCTTTTTCAGAAAACGAGATCTTGTCACCAATCTTATATTTGTCTTGATAGACTGAAGAAAGAGCAATTTCACCTTGCTTACTTGGAAGTTTTCCTTTTACAATCTCATAAGTTGAGATATCTTTTGGTTTTGAAAATAGTCGAAAGGCATCAGTGGAATCTTTCAGAACGACATCTTTAAAGTAACCGTACTCAATGTTTGCCTCTGATGAGACTTGATTTAAGAGGTCTTGATCCGACTGGTTAAGTCCATAGCTACCAGTAACTGTGAGGTCAGCTGTTTGGTGTTTAGTGAAATAGCTTGTTCCCGTGTGTTGCATATCGGGGGTTGTCACCTTTAGACCCACAAGAGCGAAAGAACCCAAGGCCATGAGTGAAGCAATAGAAACCACCCGTCCTTTAGAACTAGAGAAAGACTTTCTGAGATCTTTCCAATAAGTTTTACGATTCATGAGACATCCTTTCTAGTATTCGAGGCTATCAATATCTTGTGGAGTTGCATTGAGTTCAATACTTTGAACACGCGCATCATGCATACGAATCACACGATCAGCAATCGGAGCAAGCGCCCCGTTGTGAGTGACAATGATTACAGTAGCTCCTTCATTGCGAGCCTTATCTTGGAGAATCTTCAAGACCTGTTTTCCAGTATTGTAATCCAGGGCTCCTGTAGGTTCGTCACAGAGGAGAATTTTAGGATTTTTTGCGACGGCGCGAGCAATAGCTACTCGTTGTTGTTCACCACCAGACAATTGTGCAGGGAAGTTGTTGATGCGTTTCCCAAGACCAACATCAATCAAAGTTTGTTCCGCATCTTTAGCATCCGCGACAATTTCAGAAGCCAACTCTACATTTTCTTTGGCCGTTAAGTTTGAGACCAAGTTATAGAATTGAAAGACGAATCCGACATCGTCTCTGCGATAAGCTGTTAATTGCTTCGCATTATAATTGGAGATGCCTTTCCCATCGATAATGACTTTTCCTTCATCGTTGGTATCCATACCACCAAGAATATTGAGAACAGTTGATTTTCCTGCGCCTGAAGAACCGAGTATAATCACTAACTCCCCTTTTTCAATCTCGAATGTGATATCATTGTTTGCGATGATTTCTACATCTCCTGTTTTATAACGTTTGTAACTATGTTTCATTTCAATATAAGCCATGTGTATTTGTCTCCTTTAAAAATTATCAGCTGCTAAAACGACAACCTGTTGAATAATTACGAACGTTATTTTATGATTTTTTTAATACGATTGCCACAACAAAAAACAACAATGTGTTGAAATAAGGATAAGAAAGTGGTATTAATAAATCAAAATCCTTGATGATGGTTGACAATTACACAAATCAAGATATACTTTAATCAACAATATGTAGAAATAAGGGGTTCGTATGCAACAGAGACAAACGACAACTAAGTCAGATATTAAAGAAGCCTTCATTCAGCTTTTGGCTACAAAAAGTTTAGAGGATATAACGATTAGTCAGTTAACTAAAAAAGCGGGTGTTAACCGCTCGACATTTTATCTGCACTACCTAGATAAACAGGATTTTTTAGAGCAATTAAAAGAAGAAACCTTGTCGACTGTTCGCATGATTTTAAGGAAAGAAACCTTTTATCCCAAAGAAGCCTTAGAAGCCATCTTGTCTTATTTTCAAGAGAACAGTGCTTTTTTTGCTGAAATTGCAAAAAATCCAAGTTTTCGTTTTGCAGACAACATTCGTTCTTTTATCTTGGGGATGATTGAGTCTACGCCACGTTCTCGACCAGTCATTGTGGCAGCTTATCAAATGCCAGAGCGCTATGCTATTACCATGTATGTTTCTGGTTTGACAGGACTTATTGTCGACTGGATTATCAATGGGACTCAGGAAAGCCCCCAACAATTGACCAAGATTATACTGGATTCCCCAGGGATGGAGTGGTTTAAAGAAAAGTAACTACTTAAGAATCCTCAGGGGCTTTGAAACAGAATTGCCTCTTATTGACAGAAGTTAGATGGCTGAGTCCTTTCATTCTAATTGTTGACCGTCTCTTCAAAAAAATCTCCATTGAGTCTGGCTTGAAATTGTGTTACAATAAGCCTTGAAGATGAATGAAAGAATATGGAAATAAGCATGAAAATAAGACCAGTGATTGGAATTACAGGAAATGAAAGACCCTTCCCAGATGATCCAGACGCGAACATGAGCTATGCGGCGACTGGTTTTGTCGAAGCGGTCAAAGAGGCAGGAGGGATTCCATTGATCTTGCCAATTGGAGATGCGGCCTTGGCCAAAGACTACATATCGATGATTGATAAGCTCATCATCACCGGTGGACAAAATGTCTTGCCCAAGTTTTACGGAGAAGAAATCACCATCGACAGTGATGACTACCTCTTGAAACGCGATCTCTTTGAGTTGGCCTTGATTGAAGAAGCGCGTGCGGCTAAAAAAGCGATCTTTACCGTCTGCCGTGGGACCCAGCTCTATAATGTCGCTCTAGGGGGAACTCTGCATCAAGACATTGAACACCACTGGCAGGACAATCCAGGTCAGTACACCAGCCAAGAGTTGGTGACCAAGGATCAGACGATTCTGCAAGAGATCTATGGTAAGACCAGTCGCATCAATTCTTTCCATCATCAAAGTATTAAAGACTTGGCAGATGGCTTAGAAGTGATCGCGCGGGATCCTAAAGATGACATCATAGAAGCCGTTCAATCCACAGATGAGAGTCGTTTCCTCGGCGTTCAGTGGCATCCAGAACTACGTTTTGACAAGAGCCCAGCAGATCGTAAGCTCTTTGAATATGTCGTGACTCAATTGTAAAGAGGACCAGCTCCCTTAGGAATTTTTCCTAAGGGGCTTTTTCTTTAATCTGCGTAAGAAAGACTGTAAATTGTGCCTAGGTTTTGGAGGAGGATTCGCTACAATAGAGCTAGTAGAATGAGGAGGATTAGGACATGTATCAATTTCCAAAGGATTTTTTATGGGGGAGTTCGACCTCGGGCCCTCAAACAGAAGGGCGTTTCGCCCAGGATGGAAAAGGAGACAATCTCTGGGATTACTGGTATAGGATCGAGCCCAACCGCTTTTATCAAGGGCAAGGACCAGAGAAAACATCGACTTTTTATGAACACTGGGAAGAAGATCTGGACCTATTGTTAGAAACTGGGCACACCGCCTTTCGAACCTCTATTCAGTGGTCACGTATTTTCCCAGAAGGAAGAGGACAGATCAATCAAGCAGGTGTTGATTTCTACCGTCGTGTCTTTGAAAAGATAAAGGAAAAAGGGATTCACCTCTTGGTCAACCTCTATCATTTTGATTTACCGATGGCTCTTCAAGAGCAAGGGGATGGTTGGGAAAATAAAGAAACCGCCTATGCTTACCAAGAATATGCGCGTTTTTGTTTCAAGACCTATGGAGATCTGGTCGATCAGTGGATCACTTTTAATGAACCCATTGTCCCTGTGGAATTTGGTTATTTTTATGATGCCCATTTTCCTCATAAGGTAGACGCAGCAGCAGCTGTTAAAGTAGCCTACCACACCCAGTTAGCAAGCTCTCTAGCGGTCAAGGCCTGTCACGAGGTGGATCCTAATTTCCGTATCGGAATTGTGCTCAATTTGACACCAGCCTATCCTCGGAGCCAGCATCCAGAAGATGTGAAAGCCGCGCGCATTGCCGAGCTCTTTCAAGCCAAATCCTTCTTAGATCCATCTGTTCTTGGTCATTATCCTGAAGAATTAGTGGAGATCCTACGGGAGCGTGATCTCTTACCGGATTATGATCCCTTTGAATTGCGCTTGATCGAGGAAAATACGGTGGATTACCTAGGGGTTAACTATTACCAACCACTCCGTGTGGCAGCTCCTCGTTATGCTCCAAATCCAGCATCTCCCCTACTCTTTGAACAATTTTATGAACCTTATGTTATGCCAGGCCGCAAGATCAATCCCCACCGTGGTTGGGAAATCTATGAGCAAGGCTTGTATGACATTGCCCAAAATATCAAGGAAAACTATGGCAATATCGAGTGGATCCTGACAGAAAATGGGATGGGGGTTGAAGGAGAGGAAAAATTCCGCAAGGATGGAGTGATCCAAGACGACTACCGGATTGACTTTGTCAAAGACCATCTTCGTGAGCTCCACCGGGCTATTCAAGATGGTGCCAACTGTAAAGGCTATTTGATCTGGACCTTTATTGACTGCTGGTCATGGCTCAATGGCTACAAGAACCGCTATGGTTTAGTTGAGTTGGACCTCGAAAGTCAAAAACGAACCCTCAAAAAATCCGGTCATTGGTTTAAAGAACTAAGCCAAGCCAATGGATTTGAGAAGTAGACAAACTGCTCTTTTATAAGAATCAATCAACTTCTATAAAAATAAAAAATTTTATTCGTTAGAGTTATTCAACAGTGAGAAAAATGCCTAAACTATTCAGTTTCAGGCACTTTTTTCACGGCAGAAAGTTTTTAAGATGATTTTTACTTCAATCTTAACTCTGACTTAACTAGACCAATTTTCTTGAATTTCCTAGTTGACAAACTGGAAGAAGCATTGTATACTGACTCCGCTGGTTGCTTTTTAGGTAAATTAGACTAGACCAATTTTAAAGTAATTGAGAAATCGACCATGGGTCGTTTGACTAAGTAAAGGGGAAAGTATAGCAAAGCTATATCGTAAAGACTATGTGCGGAATCGTTGGTGTTGTAGGAAATACAAATGCTACTGATATTTTGATTCAAGGACTTGAAAAACTCGAATACCGAGGCTATGACTCTGCGGGTGTTTTTCTGGCTAGTGAAGGCAAGAGCCAATTGGTGAAGGCCGTCGGCCGCATTGCAGAATTGTCAACTAAGGCGGAAGGTGTCGAAGGGACAGCTGGGATTGGACATACCCGTTGGGCCACTCATGGAAAACCAACTGAGGACAATGCCCACCCACACCGCTCTGAAACAGGTCGCTTTGTTTTGGTCCACAATGGGGTCATTGAAAACTACCTTGAAATCAAGGAAGAATACCTAGCAGGTCACCATTTCAAGGGGCAAACAGATACAGAAATCGCCGCTCACTTGATCGGAAAATTTGCTGAAGAAGATGGCTTATCTACGCTTGAAGCCTTCAAAAAAGCCCTCCACATCATCCGTGGGGCCTATGCTTTTGCTTTGATGGATGCGGAAGATCCAAGCACCATCTATGTGGCAAAAAATAAATCACCACTCTTGATCGGTCTTGGCGATGGCTACAATATGGTCTGCTCTGATGCCATGGCCATGATTCGCGAAACCAACCAATACATGGAAATCCATGACCAAGAGTTGGTCATTGTCAAGGCTGACAGCGTTGAAGTTCAAGACTATGATGGAAACGTCAAAGAACGGGATAGCTACACGGCTGAACTCGACCTTTCTGATATTGGAAAAGGGACTTACCCATACTACATGCTCAAGGAAATCGATGAGCAACCAACTGTCATGCGTAAGTTGATCCAAGCCTATACAGATGAATCTGGTCAAGTAGTGGTAGACCCAGCTATTATCAAGGCTGTTCAAGAAGCTGACCGGATCTATATCCTTGCGGCTGGTACCTCTTACCATGCTGGATTTGCGTCTAAAAAAATGTTGGAAGAGTTGACGGATACCCCAGTAGAACTCGGTATTTCATCTGAGTGGGGGTATGGTATGCCACTTCTCAGCAAGAAACCACTCTTCATCTTTATCAGCCAATCTGGTGAAACAGCCGATAGCCGCCAAGTATTGGTCAAAGCCAATGAAATGGGCATTCCAAGCTTGACAGTGACCAATGTTCCAGGTTCAACTCTTTCACGTGAAGCAGACATGACCATGTTGCTCCATGCTGGTCCTGAAATTGCGGTAGCTTCTACTAAGGCTTATACGGCTCAAATCGCGGCCCTTGCCTTTCTGGCTAAAGCTGTTGGGGAAGCCAATGGCAATGAGAAGGCCAAAGCCTTTGATTTGGTGCACGAATTGTCTATCGTTGCCCAATCGATCGAATCAACCCTTTCAGAAAAAGAAGTGATCGACGAAAAAGTCCGTGGCTTGTTGGAAACAACCCGCAATGCTTTCTATATTGGTCGTGGTCAAGATTACTATGTTGCCATGGAAGCCAGTTTGAAACTAAAAGAAATTTCTTACATCCAATGTGAAGGCTTCGCTGCGGGTGAGTTGAAACACGGTACTATCGCTCTGATCGAAGAGGGTACACCGGTTATCGCCCTCTTGTCTGATCCAGTCCTAGCCAGCCACACACGTGGAAACATCCAAGAAGTGGCAGCACGTGGGGCTCATGTTTTAACCATTGCAGAAGAAAATGTCGCTAAAGAGACAGATGATTTGGTCTTGACAGCAGTTCACCCTTACCTCTCTCCAATCTCAATGGTGGTACCAACCCAATTGATTGCCTACTTTGCAACCCTTCATCGTGGGCTAGATGTTGATAAACCACGGAACCTTGCTAAGTCTGTAACCGTTGAATAAATTTGTTTATATAGAAAAAACATCCTCGTTAGGTTTTTCCTAGCGAGGATGTTTGCTTTATTTGTCAAAACCTTGCAAGGCTTTGAGGCGTTCTTCTGTTTGTCCCTTGGCATCTAGTTTTTTACCTTGGTAAACAGCAGATTCCCATGATCCATACATTGGATTTGGGAAGATGATGAATTTTTCACCAAATTCTTTTTGCAATTCGTCCAATTTCTTGTCGCGATCAGCTTCGGATGTCTTAGAGAAGTCTGCAAAGTCAACCAGGTTGTCCCCAAAGAGCAAGACAAGATTGGTCTTTTCTTGCACAGCTTGGCGACGGCCTTCTTTTGATTTGACGCCATCTTCTAAGAACATGAGGTGGTCACGTCCTTGAACAGGAATGCCTTCTTTTTCAAGGTTCTTAATGGTATCATCTACTTGAGAGGTTGTACGGTCAGAAATGTAGTAGATTTGAACCCCGTTTTGATCCGCATATTGAAGGAAATCTTTGGCACCTGGCACCGCTTTTGCGGCTGCTTTTTTCACCCAAACATCCCAATCTTTAGGATTGAAGGCCGTACCATCTTTGACGTTTTGAACTTGGTAAGGGCTGTTGTCTAAAACAGTTTCGTCCAAATCCAAGACGATGGAATAAGGCTTATCAGAAGGAGTTTGGAGGATCTCTTTCAAACGGTCAGTAGCGACATTGTAGCCTTGTAAATACAAAGCCTTGGTTTCTGCTGCCTTTTGGTACCAGAGAACAGACATGGTATTTTCTTGTGAGCGCTGTTGATCATAGGTCATCGTCACCTGATTTTTAGTGCTGCTTGCTTTTGTCTCTTGCGTTTTAGTGGTGTTGCTACCACAACTCGTCAGTAAAATGACAGAAGCAAGAGCAGAAACGATGGTAAAGGTGGTTTTTGTTGTTTTCATAAACCGTACACTCCTTAAAATTATTCTACAAAAATTATACTCCTTTCAATCTTGCCTGACAAGAAAGAGGAGAAGGTGTCTAGGAATCGGTGAAAAGAAAAAAGAAGGAAAAACGCTGCTATGAAAGGTTTCTTCGCCTTAACATATGCTATTTTTTCCTTTAAAAGAAGGGATATAGTTTTCTGTTATAACCGGATCAAGAAAAGATCAAAGCGGTCCTTTTCTTCTAAAATGAAAGAATAGAGAAAGATACCCGCAAGTCCCTATTTTCAAGGACTTGCGTTTTTTTGATGCCTTTCTCAATAAAGAAATTTTAAGGCCTTGATAGGGAAAATATATTAGTCAGCCACTTTTCGAGGTGATATCATGGTTACAAATTCCAGAAGGGAAGTAGTCAATCTTTCTGTTGGAGAAATATTGAGGAGGATGCACAGTATGAGTAAAAAAGAATTGGTTCTTCGTGCCATTCGAGGCGAAACAGTAGAGCGAATCCCTGTAGGATTTTGGCTCCATTATGTGACCCAAGAAGAAAAAGAATTGGGTCTAGACAATCCGGCTGTAGTAGAAAAAAGTATTCAGGGCCACCAACACTATGTAGAAGAAATTTCACCTGATTTTGTCAAGATCATGAGCGATGGCTTCTTCCGCTATCCGAGTGCACTTTATTCGAGAGAGATCAAATCGATCCGAGAATTGAAGGATATTCAACCGATTGGGGAGCATCATCCTTGGATTGAAAAACAAATTGAAGTGGTCAAGGAGATTCGTTCCCATTTCCATGAAGAGATTGCTTCTTTCTACAATATCTTCTCGCCCATTTCTTATTTGAAACGCTGGTTCCGTACGGACCAATTCCGTGGAGACCAAGTGATTGCAGACTTTATCAAGGAAGATCCAGAAACTTTAGCTCATGTCCTTGACGTGATTGCAGGAGACATCGCTACTTTAAGTCGCCGCTTGATCCAAGAAGCAGGTATTGAAGGGATTTACTTTTCAACCCAGCAGATCCAAGATGAGCGTGTGACAGATGAAGAGTACCGCAAGTTCATTGAGCCTAGCAGCATCGCTGTCCTAGAAGCAGCCAATGAAGCTGGAGGCATCAATATCCTTCATATTTGTGGTTTTGAAGGGGCCAGCAATGAAGTGGAACTCTTCAAGGATTATCCGGCTCAAGTCATTAACTGGGCGACCCATCATGAAGGCCTTAGCCTAGCCGCAGGTCGTAAACTTTTCGGCGATCGTGCCGTCTTGGGTGGCTTTGTCAATGGCAAGAAAGGTTTGCTCTACCAAGGGGAACGAGAAGCTATTGAGCAAGAAACGCGTCGCTTGGTGGCTGAAGCCGGAAGTCGTGGTTTGATCCTTGGAGCAGACTGTACCGTGCCAGATGATTTCCAATTGGAACGCTTAGATTGGGTACGTCAAGCAGCTGTATTGTAAGAAGAAAGGAGAGGGAGATGAAAAAGATCAATGTATGGTGTATCCTGGTAACCGTTTTGTTTTTGCTTCTAGGGCTGAGTAAAGCCACTCTAGCAAGCAGTCAGGGGAAAGCAAAAAAAGATCCAGATATGGCAAGACTGGAGAGAATTCCAGCCCATAGTCTCTCCCTCCTTCGCCCATCTGATCTAGCAGGAATTCTTCTTCTCGAAGATCAGTGATAAAAAAAGATGAAGAGCTTGATAAAAAATATATATTAGTCAAATAATTATCGAAGTGATAAGATAACAAACAAGAAAAGATAGAACGAGGTAAGAACATGTCATCAAAAAGAGAATTAGTCTTAAAAGCTTTCAAAGGAGAAGCAGTTGACCGTGTGCCAGTTGGATTTTGGCATCATTTTACAACAGAAGAAGAATGGTTGAAAGGATTTTCTAATCCGGAAATTATTGAAAAAAACCTCAATGGCCATAAAAACTTCCTTCACAAGGTCAAACCAGACTTTGTCAAACTCATGAGTGATGGTTACTTTACTTATCCAAACCCAGCCATTCACAAAGGCCTTGAAAATATCTCTGACTTAGCAGGGATTGAACCACTCGGAGCAGATCATCCATGGATCACAGAGCAGGTAGAGCTCGTTAAAAAAATCCGTGCCGGTTTTGAAGAAGACATTGTGGCTATCTACAATATCTTTGCTCCAGTAACCTACTTCAAATGGTTGGTCGGAGAAGTTTCAGGAGGAGATGACTTGATCGCAAACTTCATCGATCAAGATGCAGCAACTCTTAAAAAAGTATTGGATACGATTGGCCAAGATATTGCAAGTTTGAGCCAACGAATCATTAAAGAAGCAGGAGTAGACGGGATCTACCTCAGTGTTCAAAGTATCCAAGATGCGCGGGTTACACAAGAAGTTTATAAAAACATTATTGCACCGAGTGAACTCCATGTCTTAGAGGCAGCTAATGAAGCCGGTGGCGTAAATATTCTTCATATCTGTGGCTACGAAGGAGCTCGCAATGATATCCATCTCTTCACAGACTACCCAGCCCAAGTCATTAACTGGGCAGTCGGACCAGAAGGAATCAGCCTAGCAGAAGGACGCGAAATCTTTGGTGGACGCACGGTTCTTGGTGGTTTTGAAAATGGCAAAAATGGTCTTCTTTACACAGGAGATAAGGCTGCGATCCAAGCAGAAACCAAACGCATCATCGCAGAAACAGGAACGACAGGATTGGTCATTGGTGCCGATTGTACGATTCCAAGTGACATTGATGAAGAACGAATCGAATGGGTTCGTGAAGCTGCAGCAGAATAAGGAAAATAGAAAGAGGGAGAACAGAGTATGAGTAAAAAAACATGGATTATCGGTGGGGTGGCAGTTCTTGCCATTGCAGGTGCAACCATTCTTGGACGGAGCTTGAACCATGCAAACGACAGCAAAGGTTCAACAGGATCGAACAAGGTAACAACCTTGAAAGTAGCCCACACTCAAAACTATGTACCGTATGATTTCGTTGATGAAAAAGGAGAATCAGATGGCTATGAAGTAGCCGTTCTCAAAGCCATTGACGAAAAACTACCAGACTACAAGTTTGAGTACACTGGAACAAGTGATGACGATCTCTTGATCGGTCTAGAATCTGGTAAATACGATATCGGAACCAAAGGAGCTTGGTATACCGAAGAACGTGCCAAGAAATTTATCATTCCAAAAGAACCAATCGGTGCAAGTATCATCGGATTTACCGTACGGAAAGAAGATGCGAATAAATACAAGAACATCGATGACTTCGCTAAAGAAAAAGGAAAATTGGTTCCAATTTCACCACAAAATGCGCAGTGGAATGTTATTAAAGAATACAATGAAAAGCATAAGGACCAACAAATCGAATTAACAGCTGCGGAATCTTTCAAAGTCGCAGATGCCTATGCTTGGGTTCTTGAAGGACGTTACGATGCCTTCTTTGACATCAAACTTTCCTTTGAAAAAGCTGTCACAGATAAAGATGGTTCTTACCACCAATATGCGGACAAACTTAGCTGGTTTGCCTACAAAGGAATTCCAACTTACCCATTGATCCATAAGGATAAGAAAAACGAAAAATTTGCGGAAGCATACAGCAAGGCCATCAAAGAATTAGAAAAAGATGGCACACTTGCTAAATTGTCGAAAAAATATTTCGGTGAAGATGTCTTCAGTTATGTAGATAAAGAGAAATAAGATGGAACTGGGTGCGCATAGCCCCAGCTTCCTTATTTCTATACGGATACAGAAAGGAAAAGAAACATGGTCTCATACGACATTTCCAAGGTCTGGTCATTTCTTCCAACCTTGGTCCAAGCTCTACCAGCGACCCTAGCTTTGATGGTTTTAACGACGGTTCTCGGTTCTGCATTTGGCTTGGTTTTGACCTGGGCACAAGTATCAGAAGATAAGGTAGGAGCAGGTCTGGCAAAAGGTTATGTCTTTACCTTGCGTTGTACCCCTCCGATTGTCTTGCTCTTTTTGGTCTTTTATGGACTTCCCCAATTTTTGAACTGGTGGTTGGGCATTGACATTGACCACTGGTCCAAGTTTGTCTTTGTCCTTGTTGCCATGTTTCTTCTCTTTGCCGCTATGATCTCTGAGGTCTTCAAGGCAGCCTATTTGGCCATTCCAAAAGGTCAGATGGAAGCGGGCTTGAGTATCGGCTTGACGCCAGCTCAAACCATTTGGCGGATTGTCCTTCCCCAAGCCTTTCGCGTGGCTCTTCCAAATATGACGACTGCCATCTTGAACCTCATGCGCGATGCCGCTTTGGCTTATACCATTGGCTTTATCGATATCATGGGAGCAGGCAACAACTTGATCAGCCGCAATCTTGGGAATTATTCCCTCGAAACGTATACAGCTGTAGCAGTAATCTACTGGGGAATTGCCCTTGTGATCTCCTTCTCCGCTCAACTCCTTGAGAAACGACTCAGTGTAACAGAAAGGTAGCTTATGGATTTCAATTTTATTAGTAAAGCATTTCTAGCCACCTTGGGTGGTGTTCCAGTGACCCTTCTGATCATGGTCGTATCGATTCTTTTGAGTTTCTTTCCAGCCCTCTTTTTGGCACTCGGTCAGATTTATAAGGTCAAAGGTGTTCGCAGTTTCTCAGTGATTTACTTAGCCTTTATCCGCGCGACGCCTCCGATTCTCTTGATTCTCTTCTTTTATAGTCTCTTTCCCAGCCTCTTAAATAGCTTTTTTAAGAGTATTGGCAGTCACTTTAATGTCTTTGAGATCAATCCCATTTACTATGCCTTTATCATCTTTAGCTTGATGACAACAGGGAGTCTGGCTGAAATTCTCCGGTCAGCCATTCTGACGGTGGATAAGGGCCAGCTAGAAGCAGCGCAAGCCATTGGTTTGACCAATCGCCAAGCCTATATCCGCATTGTTTTTCCACAAGCCTTGCGTTCAGCCCTTCCCAATTTGTGTAACTTGGTTATCAACTTGGTCAAAGGAACCTCCCTTGTCTTTGTCATGACCATCAAGGATATCACCGCCATTGCCAAGGTCGAAGCCTCTTATGGCTATCAATATTTTGAATCCTATCTAGTGATTTTTATTCTTTATATTGTCATTTGTGGGGTGATTCAGTGGGGATTCAATCGCTTAGAAAAACGCCTGACACTCGCATAGAAGAAGGAGAAATAAGAAGATGTTAGAAGTAGAACACGTATCGAAAAAATTTAAGGACCACCAGGTCCTGGTAGATGTTAATCTCAAGGTCAACCAAGGGGATGTCGTCGTTATTTTGGGGCCATCTGGATCAGGAAAAACAACCTTCCTTCGCTGCCTCAATCACTTGGAAAAGGCAGATACAGGGCACCTCACCCTAGGTGGAAAAGAGTATGACCTCTCAAAACTCAGCAAAAAAGAGATTCTAGAAATCCGCCAAAAGACAGCCTTTGTCTTCCAGCATTACAATCTCTTTGCCAACAAAACAGCGCTTGAAAATATCTTAGAAGGCCTGGTTGTAGCCCGTAAGATTCCAAAAGAAGAAGCCATCCAACGGGCAGAATCAGCCCTTGAAAAAGTTGGTCTCCTTGCTTATAAGGATTACTATCCTTCTCAATTGTCAGGGGGCCAGCAGCAGCGGATCGGAATCGCGCGTGCAATTGCAGTGAAACCAGACGTGATCTTGCTAGACGAGCCGACTTCAGCGCTAGACCCAGAGTTGGTCGGTGACGTCTTAGATGTCATGAAGCAATTGGCCCAAGAAGGAGTGACCATGGTTGTCGTAACCCATGAGATGGGCTTTGCGCGTGATGTGGCCAACCACGTTATCTTTATGGATGGTGGACACATCATCGAAGAAAACGAACCCCATGAATTCTTCAACAGTCCAAAAGAAGAACGAACCAAACAATTCCTTTCACGGATTTTATCCGATGCCACTTATAGCGTCGAATATATGATTTAACAGGAGACACACCCAGTAAGGGTGTGTTTTTTGGATTCTGGAAAAAATTTTTAAAAATTGGCTCATTTTTTAAAAATCATTACGAATAATATAAGTGAGAGGGAACATATGACTGATAAAAAACAACGATTAATGCTACTATTTTTACTGACTTTGTTTTTAGGAGGTTGCAGTCTTTTTACGGATAAAGCTGCTGAGAGAAGGGAAATGATTCAGATCGCAGAAAGCACGAAAATGGAGCGAGCGATAAAACACTTGTTAATCAGTATCGATCCTAAAGCTTTCACTTCAGAAGGGATCATTCACTCCTATACCCTGATAAAAGGTGAATTGGAATACAATCCAATGGGAGGGATGAATGTCTCTCTCATTATCAATGGCGATAAAAAGTTAACGATCGATACGACTGTTCAAATGGAAGATTCAGGACAGTTCGAAGTAGGTTGTTATGGTATTTCAGCAAAATTAGATGATCTGTTAAGTAAAGCAGAAGAGGCTGGGAAATAAACTCATTCAGGTAAATACCCCTAATATAGGAAAATAGAAACATTTCTGAATCAAAGTTGGTATGTTACATCAATAGCTAGTGCTTGTAACGATTTGGCAACATTTTTTAACAAAAGTAACATTTCAGGTATGGATGGAATTTTGTATAATAAATTCTAAGAAACCTGAAGAAAGAATGGGAAGAAGATGAAAAAAAGTAAATTTATTGTGTTGATAATGGTAGTATTTAGCCTGAGCTTAGGAGGCTGTAGCTTTTTTAATGGACAATCTGCCAAGAAACAAGAAATGATTCAAATCGCAGAGAGTAAGAAAGCAAAAGATGTGATTGAAAATTTATTAAGGCAAGAAGATCCAAACGCATTTACAGATAAAGGAGTTATAAAAAGTTACAAGATAAATGAAAATTCATTGAAGTATAATCCAATGGGAGGATTAATAATAAAAGTTATAATCAATGATGATAGTAACCTAACAATTACAACAACTTTAACAGAGGAATCAGATGGCAAATTTGAACAAAATGGTTATGTCATCTCAGGAGAATTATCAGATGAATTAAGAGGTAAATAATGGCTTTTGATAAATCATTTTCAGATGAAATAAAGAAAGAAATTGCGTATAAAGAGTATGAGATAGAAAGCTATAATCAAGATGTACGATTGAAAACCGGAGAATACATTGGCAATGTCGCTCACATCTATGATAATGTAAATGACAATGAGGAGCAGGTCTTCGTTGTTACTAACAATGGTCAAGGCGAAAAACAAAAAGCAGTCCCCTATACTGCTTCAGATGATGCGCGCGCCCAGATCCATGACGTGACAGTTTTGATGAAGGGATCTGAAACTGAAATAAGTACACAAAAATTACTCCATGATACATTTACAGATTGGGTAGGGACAGATTTGCCAGCAGCTTCCAATATTTTGAACCCTGGTGGTGCAAGTGAGTATGCAACCGAATATGCGAAGAATTATGCGCGTGATAAGGCTAAGGATAGTTTTAACAATGCTGTAGAAGCTTTTGAAGATGCAATTATTCCTACATCTGTCAATCTTCCACCGGAGGCCACTCCCGTTGGCAGGTTCATACAAAAAGCGCTGGACAATCCTGTCAGCAATTTCATACAGGAAAAAGCATCAGATGTGGTCGGCTTTTTTGCAGAAAGAACAGCCGAAGAACAGGTTAAATTTCCTACTTTAATGGGAGCTGCTTTTTTAAAAAAATACAATGACGAAAACGGTACTTTCCCACCTCCGCAATTTAAAGATGCTGCAGCTCATTTGAAAGAGGTGATCCGAAAATACCCCAATGCCAAGATTGATCTATACGGTCACTCTCTTGGGTCTATGAATATTCAGTATGCGCTTGCCTGCTTGACGGAAGAAGAAGCGTCTCATATTGGGACCGTACACCTATATAATGGCCCTAATGCCTATCCTATCCTAACACCCGAGCAAAAAGCGCGTATAGATGCGCTGAAGTACAAAATCTACAACCACATTGACCATAAAGATTTGGTTAGCTTGGGCTATCAGGATTCTGGAAGCAAGGAATCCAGTGGAATTGTCAAGCACCTCAAAACTAAGAATTTGAAAAATATTGGCCTGCAGCATATGATGCATGGTTATATCTATGATAAGAATGGGAATTTGGTTCTTGAAAAGGGAACGGAAGCCATCACTCGGAAGGAAATCATTGAAGAGCGGATGAAGGTTTACTATCGCCTAAAGGATAAATTGCAAAAAACAGGTGGTGGACTGAGCTCAAGTGAACGGATCTATCTGGATGCTTTGCAGGCGCGCTTGGCTTCTGATGAGCTGATTCGAGTAGTGGATGAAGGGCTGGAGCAAGCTCAGAAATCTAAGGCACAACTGGATACAGATTTAGAAGCTTTGGAGAAAGTATTACAGACCGTTCCGAAAGGCTTCATTCTCAATCTTGCGGAAGTAGAAGAGGCTTATGCACAGGCCGGTGCAACAAGGCAAACAATTGTCACTGAAGTAAGAGAAAGGTTTGACGATCGTTTGGCTGCATATCAGTCCTTATCGAATGAATTCCATGCTTTAAACGAGCAAGTGAATGCAGGAATTGAGCTCTTAAAAGCAAAAGATCAAGAAATAGCAGGAGAAATGAACCAGTGGGAACAACTAGCTTATTAATTTCATCTACTCTTTCAAAAAAGGAAAAGAAACTAGATCACTTGGAAAGAGAGTTCCAAAAAGCGCGCTTGGAGCTAGATGAAAAGCGTTGCCTAGTGGAAAGAAAACAGCAGCTCATCACCCAGATGCTGGAAGAAGAATATGCGATGGCAGCTTCCTTTTTACAAAAGCAGGCGGTTGATGTCAGTCGTGGATGGGAGTCCCTCCATCGCTGTATCGAAGAGTATGATCTCGAAGCTAGAGAAGCTGCACAAGTAGCCTTAAAACAGATCGAAATCGAGGAAGAGAATTTATGGCAATCCTACCGGAAAGATAGACGTCAACTGGAAGAGGAGTTTGAACAAGATAAAGTTTCATAGTATAGAAGAGGAGGAAGTATGGGTGATAATCCAGTTAAAGATTTTTTTGATTTAGATATGAAAGATAAGATGAGGATCATCGAAAGTCGAAAGAAACTTGAAAAAGATTTAATCCGGGTTGTCTATGCGCCCGTTTTATTGACCTGCAAGGCAGGAGTTGAGAAGCGTTACAATGATGGATTGACTGCGATTACAACAGTAGCCGAAGAAGATGTCCAGGTAGTCGGAAAGCAACTGGATCAGTCCATGGTGGGGCAATTTGCTAAAAATGTACAGACGGCTATTCAAGAAAAAGCTGGCAAATTTAAATCTATCTAGCCAAGTACTTCTATTTAAATGTGGAATCTGGAGTGACATCCAGATTTTTTTAATAAATTTAAAAATTATGTAAAAAAGTGTTGACAAAGAAATCAGTCTGCGTTATAATAATTTATGTAAACAAAAAGAGGTTGGGAAAACCTACTGGTTTACAAGATCAATAGTGGAAAGGAGATGGTGGTATGCTATTTCCAGAATTAAGACAACTAATTGATAAAAGGAAAAATAGAAACTGTTAGCCTGTAGGGCTATTATTAAATCAATGAATTAAAATTATGTAAAAAACCAAACAGCAGCCAATTGGTCTGCTAATTTTCAAGAATGAATTAAAATTATGTAAAACGAGGTAACAACTATGAACAACAACTTTAACAATATGGATGATCTTTTCAATCAACTAATGGGCAACATGGGTGGTTTTCGTTCTGAAAGCCGTCGCTACATGATTAATGGTCGTGAAGTGACACCAGAAGAATTCGCTATCTACCGTCAAACTGGTCAACTTCCAAATGAAGGAAGTGAGCAAGCGCAACACCATCAAGGTAAAGGAATGAAACAAGATGGGATCCTTGCAAAACTTGGTCGCAACTTGACCGAAGAAGCTCGTGAAGGAAAATTGGATCCGGTCATCGGACGTAATAAAGAAATTCAAGAAACTGCTGAAATCTTGTCTCGTCGTACCAAGAACAACCCTGTCCTTGTAGGGGATGCCGGTGTTGGTAAAACAGCAGTTGTAGAAGGTTTGGCACAAGCTATTGTGAACGGGGATGTTCCAGCTGCTATCAAGAACAAAGAAATCATCTCGATTGATATTTCTGGTCTAGAAGCTGGTACGCAATACCGTGGTAGCTTTGAAGAAAATATTCAAAATCTGATCCAAGAAGTCAAGGCGATGGGAAATGTCATTCTCTTCTTTGATGAAATCCATCAAATCCTTGGTGCAGGTAGCACAGGTGATGGTCAAGGATCTAAAGGTCTTGCGGATATCATTAAACCTGCTCTTTCACGTGGGGAATTGACAGTCATTGGGGCAACTACTCAAGATGAATACCGTAACACCATCTTGAAGAATGCGGCTCTTGCTCGTCGTTTCAACGAAGTGAAAGTCAATGCTCCATCAGCTGAAGATACTTTCAAGATTCTCCAAGGGATCCGTGATCTTTATGAAAAACACCACAATGTCATCTTGCCAGATGAAGTTTTGAAAGCAGCGGTTGATTATTCGATCCAATACATTCCACAACGTAGCTTGCCTGATAAGGCCATTGACTTGGTCGATGTGACAGCTGCTCACTTGGCAGCCCAACATCCAGTAACAGATGTTCATGCTGTCGAACGGGAGATTGAGGCAGAAAAAGACAAGCAAGAAAAAGCAGTTGAGGCAGAAGACTTTGAAGCAGCTCTCAATGCTAAAACTCGCATTGCAGAATTAGAGAAAAAAGTCGAAAACCACACAGAAGACATGAAAGTGACTGCAACTGTCAATGATGTAGCCGAATCTGTAGAACGTATGACGGGTATTCCTGTTTCCCAAATGGGGACTAGTGATATTGAACGGTTGAAAGAGATGAATGCGCGATTGAAGACAAAAGTCATTGGACAAAACGAAGCAGTTGAAGCAGTAGCGCGCGCTATTCGTCGGAATCGTGCAGGTTTTGATGAAGGAAATCGTCCGATTGGTAGCTTCCTCTTTGTCGGCCCAACTGGTGTTGGAAAAACAGAGCTAGCGAAGCAATTAGCGCTTGATATGTTTGGTACTAAAGAAGCCATTATCCGTTTGGACATGTCTGAATACTCTGACCGCACGGCTGTGTCGAAGTTGATTGGTACAACAGCTGGTTATGTCGGCTATGATGACAACAGCAATACCTTGACAGAACGTGTTCGTCGGAATCCTTACTCTATCATCTTGCTGGACGAAATTGAAAAAGCCGATCCGCAAGTCATCACGCTGTTACTACAAGTTTTGGATGATGGTCGTTTGACAGATGGGCAAGGAAATACTGTCAACTTTAAGAATACAGTTATTATTGCTACGTCTAACGCTGGCTTTGGTTATGAAAGCTTTACAGGTGATGAGGAAAAGGATAGGAAGATTATGGATCGCTTAAAACCATACTTCCGCCCAGAATTCTTGAATCGCTTCAATGCAGTCATTGAATTCTCACACCTTGGTAAAGAAGACTTGGCTGAAATTGTTGAATTGATGCTAGATGAAGTCAACCAAACGCTTGCTAAGAAAGACATCACTCTGACGGTAACGGATGCCGCAAAAGCTTACCTAGCAGAAGAAGGTTACGATGAAGTCAT
>OKSF01001221.1_pt1 | contig 21560 bp, 13 predicted proteins | sample 1606061 | NCBI WGS metagenome assembly OKSF01 (sample SAMEA3541567, study PRJEB24748) | human gut metagenome | biome: human gut; feature: human-associated habitat; material: faeces | place: China | collected 2012 | reverse complement strand
CCGTGCTCTCAAAAGAGAGCACGGAACACTCTGTCGGTCACTTTTCGGATTCATCGTAGTTGAAGCCCCAGCCGTAGTCACCGAGCATTGCGCGGTAGGTATCGGCATGTTCACGGTAATCCTGCATAGAGCTGTATACCATGTTGAAGTTTTCATTCTTCGCAGCTTCTTCTTCGTAAACCTGACGGCAGGTCTCACGGATGGTATTCCAGTCGTCCTGGTTCATCTTGGTGACGACGCAGCCGTCCTCCTCGAGCATCTTCTTGGTGGAATCGAAATCCATCCACAGGTAGCGGGACAGCTGCTCGGAGGTGCAGATCTCAGCCGCCATCTGGATGGCGTTCTGGTACTCCTCGGGAAGCTGGTTCCACGCATCCTTGTTGATCATAACGCCGTTGACGCCGCCGGACTGATACCATGCAGGCGAGCACCAGTACTTGGCAACCTCCTGCAATTTCAGCGAATCATCCGAGCACGGCGTGGAGAACTCGCCGCCGTCGATAACGCCGCGCTGCAGGGACTCATAAAGCTCGCTTGCCGCAACGGTGGTGATGTTGATGCCGAGCTTTTCCGCTGCACGGCCGGCCATAACGCCGCCGAGGCGGATCTTCATGCTCTGCATGTCCTTGATAGAAGTGATCGGCTTGGTCGAACGGATACCGGACTCTGCGTGGTTGATCATAATCGGGAAATACGTCATGTTGTACTTGCCGTACATATCCTGATAGCACTTCAGGCCGCCGCCCTGGGTGATCCAGATGTAGTAGTCCATGCCGGTGAAGTTATCCATTGTAGTGGAGAGCAGCTCAAAAGCGGTATCCTTGCCGCTCCAGTAGCCGCCCCAGTCACCGCCGCACTGGATGGTGCCGTTCTGGACGTAATCAAACAGCTGGTTTGCCGCACAAAGCGAGCCCTCCGGATAGTTGGTGATGGTGAAGCGTCCGTCGGTCAGCTGGCTGACCAGCTCGGAGAAGCGCTCGTCACAGGTGAAGTGAATGTTGCCGTCACCCCAGGTGGAACCCATCTTCCAGGTGATGACCGGCAGATCACTGCTGCCGCCTGCAACTGCATTGGCGTTTGCCGCATCCATCATGCCGCTGTCCGCGGCATTGCCGCAGCCGGACAAACCAAGGGTTGCCGCACCGACTGCACCGCAAAGCAGACCTGCCATCAATCTTTTGATTTTCATCTTTTTAGCCTCCTTGTTCGTTTTCCTCTATCGAAAACGCCGTTTTGCGGACGTTTGCGAACAAACTGGTCATGCACAAGGAGGGGTTCTCGCTAATCGCTGTCGGCCAGTGCCTGTACGGCCTGCACGACCTCCTTCTGCGCATCGGAAAGGTGTTCGTAAATCGGCTGCACCGCTGCACGGAACTTTTCGGCCTGCTCCTCATCGAGCAGCGCCATGTAGCAGCCGCTGCGGGATGCATGCAGCATTGCTCGAACCTCTGCGCTCTGCCAGTGGTCGCGCTGCCACGAAGCCGCCTCAGCGGCGCATCGCTCAATGATGGTCTGCTCCTCCTGTGAGAACGTTTCCCACGTTTCCGAGGACGCGACCAGCACATCCGCGTTGTAGGAATGTCGGTCGTAAGTCCAGTACGGTGCAAGCTGATAGTAGCCGCTGTCAACATAGGTAGGCAGCGTGCTCTCGGCGCCGTCAATCCGGTCAGTGCGGAGCGCGAGCGCGATCTCATCCGGCGGCAGCGTCACCGCCTCGGCGCCCCACATCGGAATGACCTGCTTCATCTGCGAGGAATCCTCGGTGCCGAGCCGCAGGTCCTTCATGTCATCGAGTGAGGTGATCGCCTTTCCGGTCGTGAAAAAGCACCGGTAACCGGCATAAAAATAGCTTAAACCGGTAAGGCCCTTGTCCTTGAGCGAGGCCATCACCTGCTGACCGACTGCGCCGTCCAGCACCCGGAACAGGTGCTTGTCCGAGGTGTACTCGTACGGCAGCTGCAGCGCCGCAAGCTGCGGTGCATACGCTGTGGCAGACGAGATTGGCGTGCGTACAAAATCAATGCCGCCGTACACGCACTGCTCAAGTGCGGATGCATCGGTACCAAGCTCGTTATCAAAACTCGGCAGAATTTGTATCGCGCCGTCCGTTTCCCTGCGTACCTGATCACAGAAGCGCTGACACGCCTGATTGGCGAGGTAGTTTTCGCTCTGTCCGCTGGCAAGGCGGTAATAGCGGATATGCGGCTCGTCCGTGCCGCCGGTACATGCACAGAGCATGAGCAGCAGCCATCCGGTGATCACACACCGAAAGCGTTTATTCATCTTTCCATCTCCTATTATATAGGGTGACAAGTTTCGGCAACATCGTAAATACTTGCGGTAGGCAGGTAAAATCACAACGCACTGAAAATTTTCCCATTCTTTTTTATGACATTTGCATAAACACTTTGGCAGGAATAATAAATTTTCATACAGATTCCGTAAATCCTGCTGCGCAGCTCGTTCAGTTCGCGTTATGATTGCGGTACTCGGTAGGCGTTACGCCCAAATGCCGCTTGAACACCTTCGTGAAGTAGTTTGCATCCGTGTAGCCGACCCGGACGGCAATTTCCCGTACCGGAATGTCTGTCTGCTGCAGCAGTTCAACCGCACGTTCGATACGGTAGGCGGTCAGGTATTCCAGGAAGGTCTGGTTGTATGAGGTGCGAAAAAAGCGTGAGAAGTAGAACGAACTCATGCCCATCGCCTCTGCCGCCTGATCAAGCGACACATCCTGCATGTAATGATGCTCCAGCCACACGGAAAACTGGGTGCAGAACGTATTTCCCGGCTTGTCCCCGCGCACCGCCAGACGGCTTTCCGGCAGCAGATTCAGCTTGCGCAGGCAGGCGGTAATCTGTGCGCTGTCAAACGGCTTGACCAGATAATCCGTTCCGCCGGCCCGCATGGCGCCTACGGCGTAGTCGAAGCGATCGAAGGCAGTCAGGAATACAATGTGGGTTTCCGGCATGGCTTTGTGGATGATGGCTGCCGCATCAAGGCCGTTCATCACCGGCATTTCAATATCCATCAGCACCAGCTGCGGCTGAATTTGACGGGCGCGTTCAACCGCCTCCCGTCCGTTCGCAACTCCCTCGATGAGTGCATCCGCGCCAAGCAAATCGCGCATCTGTCCGCTCAGATTCTGCAGACTCAGCGGTTCGTCCTCCGCGATCAGTACCTTTAACATATATGCTCTTCCCCTTTCATGGGCAGTATGATGCGGGCTGTCGTGCCCAATCCGGGACAGCTGACAATGCGGAAGCTGCCGCCGGACAGCGCAATGCGTCCCGCGATATTCTGCAGGCCGATGGACCGGTGTCCCTCGGCGGTGTTCTGTTTCATTTTGCTGCGCGAGAAGCCGCCGCCGTTGTCCGTAATCTGGATGCGGCAGCCATTCGGTGTGCTCTCAGTGACAATGCGGATACGGCCGCCCGCACTGCGGCTGCGCATGCCGTGTACGATAGAGTTCTCCACAATCGGCTGCAGTGTGAATTTCGGCAGTTCACAGGCCGCACAGCGGCTGTCACAGTTCATCTCGAACGAAATACGTTCACCGAACCGCAGCTCCTGCAGGGAAATGTAGTCGCGCAGCAGCGCAAGCTCGCGGTCGAGTGTTACCACGCTGTCGTCATGGTCGAGCGTGTAGCGGAAGAAGTTCGCCAGCCGCACCACCATGTCGCCGGTGACGGTCGCCTGCTCGATTCCGGCCATATTGGCCACGCTCTGCAGCGTGTTGAACAGAAAATGCGGGTTGATCTGGCTCTGCAGCTGCGCAAAGCGGCTCTGCTCGATCAGCTGCCGCAGGCGTGCTGCCTCGCTCTCCTGCTGACGCAGGGATTTTTCCAGCTGTGCTTCGCTTTCCAGTGCGTGGATCGTCCGCGCGATCTGGTGCTTGAGGTGGTTGAACGAGTCGGCGAGCATACCGATCTCGTCCGAGCGTGCAAAGTTAAAGTCCTCAATGTCGTATTCGCCATCCGCGACGCGGCGTGCACCGCGGCTCATCTGCTGCACCGGCAGCAGCAGGCTGCGTGCGTAGTACAGCATCGCGCCTGCAAACAGCACGCTGCCGATCGCGGCTACGATGGTAAATACCATGTTCTGTGAGGTACCCCGCTGACCGAGGACCAGATAGCCCTCGCGTCCCTCCATCAGAAACGCCGCCGTCAGCTGATCGGTGTATTGCGTCAGATAGCTGCCCTGTGTACGCAGAGCTTCGTAGTTCACCGCGTCAAATGTGCCGTCATGCAGCTGTGCGATGAACGTCTCCTGACGGACACGATAGCTTTTCATCGTGCGGTCGATGACCTGCTTAAGCACCTCGCTCTGCGTGCTGCCGTCGGTCTCTGCGCTGCGCAGCCGCACCCACGCAGAGGCGGTGTCCTGCACGGCGTCCGCATATTTGTCGATCGTATCGGACTCGGGCGCCGCAAACGTCAGCTCGCCCAGAAGCGCATTTTCCTGCTCCATGGCGTTCATGTAGTCCGTGCAGCGTGCATATTCAGACAGGATATCATCGCTTTTCTCGCGGTAATCGTAAAAATCGTTCATTAACAGTCCCACCACCAGCAGAATGGGAATGACGAATGCACAGCTCAGCACGATCGCCTTGTGCAAAATGGACAGACGTACCCACCATTGACGTACTCCGTGCACAGGCTCACCTCCTTTGTCAGATTTTATCATAAGCCAATTGATAAGCAATGTAAACCTTTTCCGGGCAGAAAAGGTAAAAAAACGCCGCACCGGCGGTGTGCAAAGAAAAACGCAGGAAGGCATCCCAAACGGACGCTTCCTGCGTTTCCTATTCAGTCTGATCCGGCGGCTTCATTATCGAATAACGCGATAAAAATGAAAGCGTTACGGCGACAGCTTCTCCCGGAGCATCGTGAGCAGCTGCTGCATATCGAACGGCTTGGAAAGATGGCCGTTCATGCCTGCCTTCTCTGCGTTCTGCCTGTCCTCATCAAAGGCGTTCGCCGTCATGGCGACAATGGGCAGACCCGCCTTTTCGACATCCGGCAGAGCGCGGATGGCACGCGCGGCCGCATAGCCGTCCATGATCGGCATCTGAATGTCCATCAGCACCAGATCATAGTGCCCGGGCGCACTCTCGCGCACCTTGTCCACCGCAACCTTTCCGTTTTCCGCTGTGTCCACCTCGAACCCGCCTTCCTCGAGCATCGTCACCGCGATTTCGCGGTTGAGGGCGTTATCCTCGACGACCAGCAGCCGTTTTCCGGCGAAATCCGCCTTTTTCTCCGTCTGCTCCGCAGGCTCTGCCGAAAGAAACGGCTCAGCCAGTATGCGGCGCAGCTCGGACATGAACAGCGGCTTGGCGCAGAACGCAGTCACGCCTGCAGCCTTTGCCTCAACCTCGATATCCGCCCAGTCGTAGGCGGTCAGGATAATGATCGGGGTGTCGCTGCCGATTAGCCTGCGAATGCGGCGCACGACCTCAAGGCCGTTTAGATCAGGTATCATCCAGTCGATGATAAAGACATAGAAGCCGTCGCCCTGCTCGATCGCGTCCTGCGTGCGGACAACAGCCTCATGTCCCGAGGTTGTCCAGTCCGACCGCATGCCGATCATGCGCAGCATTTTGCTGACGTTCAGACAGGTGTTGGTGTCATCATCCGCCACAAGCGCGCGCAGACCCTCAAGCTGGGGGATACGCTGCGGCACGGCCTGCTCTCCGCTGATGGGAAAGCGCAGGGAAACCGTGAATTCCGAGCCCTTCCCCGGCTCGCTCTCGACCGAAATACTGCCATCCATCATATCGACCAGATTTTTCGTAATCGCCATGCCGAGACCGGTTCCCTGAATTTTGCTCACGGTCGAGGTCTCCTCGCGCGCAAACTGCTCGAAGATATGCTCCTGAAACGTCGAGCTCATGCCGATGCCGGTGTCACGGATATGGAATTCATAGTCCGCACTGCCATGCGGCGCGGTCTGCTTCTGAACGATGCGCAGGGTGATCATGCCGCCTACCGGGGTGAACTTAATGGCATTGGACAGGATGTTGAGCATGATCTGATTGAGGCGCATGGGGCCGGCAACCACATTCTCGTCCTCCACATCGACCATGTCGATGAAAAGCGAGATGCGCTTGGCTGTGATGCTCGACTGGATGATATCACGCAGGTCGTGCACAAGCTCGGGCAGCTGCACCGGGCGCAGTTCGAGCGAGACCTTGCCGCTCTCGATGCGGCTCATATCGAGCACATCGTTAATGAGCGAGAGCAGATGCTGGCTCGCCGTCGCAGTCTTTTTCAGGTAGTCGAGCACCTGCTCACGGTTGTCGATATGGGTGGCCGCAAGCGAGGTGAAGCCGATGATCGCGTTCATCGGCGTGCGGATGTCGTGCGACATATTGAACAGAAATTCGCGCTTGGCGCGGTTTGCCGCCGTTTCCTGACGGATAGCGCGTTCAAGCTCGGCGTTTTTTTGCTCAAGCGAGGTCTGATATTCCTTTTCGAGCGTTTTCTGCTGCTGGAGAAAGCTCTTTTCCGTGCCTCGGCGCACAAACAGGAGCAGCGTCAGAACGACCGCACAGGCGAGGAATGCCACGATCATATTGACCGGCGTGTTCGTGTAGAGCAGTCTGCCCGGGACATATATATAGTAGTAGAAGTTGCGCCCGTGGCTGTACATGCCGTAATATTGGGTCAGTCCCCTGCGTCCGGCATAGACCAGCCGGTCGGCATGGCCGCTCGAGCGGATGCGGCGGAGCAGATCATTTTCCGTGGTATCCGTACCGATGAGGGACAGATCGTCCGACGCGGTTACGCGGTTGCCGTCCGACAGGAGCACGGTTCCCGTGGTCTCGGCGTCGTAGCCGTCGAGCAGATTCTGCACGGAGAGCACGGATTTCTTTGCGAACGCCGCCCCGGTGTGCCGCCAGCCAAGCACCGCGCCGCGGTCGTCCGAACAGCTGCGCACGGCAACGTCGGCAAACGAGCCATCGGTCAGCTGCACGCGCCGAACATAGGTGCTCTGCGGATGACCGATCACGGCGAGCACGCGCCCGGCTTCCAGATCGGTTTGCAGGCGGGTATAGCCGATGCCGTCCGCGCTGTACTCACAGACCAGCCTGCCGTTCGCGTCCAGCACTGAAATACCGGTCAGCCCCAGCCGCTCCACATACTGCCGCAGCTCATCCTCGCCGCAGTCAAGCGTCACGCCCTCCAGCTCCTGAACGGCGGTCGTTTCGCGCACAAGTGCCTTGGCCACGGCGATTTCGTTATACTGCACATAGGAGGAGGACTGCTCCTTTACAAAGTCGATCAGCTCGGTCATGCGCTGCTCGCAGTCCCGCATATCCGCGTGCCGGGACAGCAGGAATACTGCGCTGAGGAACAAAAGCCCCGCTGCGAAGCACAGGCACCAGAACGTCCTTCGTAAGACAATGCGTCGGGAATTATTGTTCAAGCTGCTCCACCTCCAGACTGTGCGCGGGAACCTCGAGATATTTTCCGACTAGCTGTTCCATGCTGCCGTCCTCGCGCATCTGCGCGACAACCTCGGTCAGCTGCGCCGCAAGACCGCGTGTGTCGTGCCTGGAAAACGCCACGCCGATGCCGGTCGTCAGCAGCGGTTCATCCAGAATGCGGAAGTTCGCGCCGTAGTCCTTCATATACTGCCGGATAGCCTCCTCGTGTCCTGCTACTGCGTCCACATAGCCGCAGTCCAGCATGGCATACTGCACACCGCGGTCAGCGAGGCTGATGACATTTCGGAAGGCCGGGACGTTTTCGCCTCCGCTCAGAAAGATCGCCTCCGGCTTGCCGGTAGCCTGCACCGCGATGGTCTTTCCGGCAAGATCGCTCATTTGCTCGATGCCGCTCTGCGCGCCGACGGCGATGACCTGACGGCTCACCAGATACGGTCCCGCCCACTGATAGTCGTTCTCGCGGCCGTCCATGGAAAAGCAGCCCCATATGCAGTCGATTTCTCCGTTATCGACCAACTCGGTCTTTTGTTCCCAGTCGATCGTGGTGAATTCCGCGCGGTATCCCATGCGGCGGAATGCCTCCTCCGCAATATCCACGTCCAGACCGGTAATGTCGCCGTTATTATCCATATAAACATAAGGCGGATAGGTGTCGCTGCCGACGGTAATCGTCGGAAGTGTGCTGTCGGCTGCCGCCTCCGAGGCGCAGCCGGACAGCAGACCCGCCGTCAGCATGGTCAAAAGCGCCAGAGCGCATTTTACCCGTTTGTATCTGTTCATACCGATGATGGTGTCCTCTCTCTTGTTCGTTGTCTGTGCCGCAGGTCGGCACAATTTATCTTTTATTATAACATGCTGCCGCGCTCCTGCACAACAGAAATTTCCGCCGTTGGCGCTGACGGAAGTTTTCCTTTATTCTGCATCGCATTGGTAGTATAATATAATTGTGTAACCGGTCAAATTCCGGTAAACAAAGGGAGGGAGAGCGACCCGGCTGCGGTCGAACGACTATGAACCGACAGAAAATTCTGATTGTTGATGACTCAGAGCTCAACCGAGAAATGCTCAAGGCGATTCTCGGTGAGGAATATGACTACGCAGAGGCAGAGGACGGCGCGCAGGCCCTCCTCATGATCCAGCAGGATATGCACATCGACCTGCTGCTGCTGGATATCAATATGCCGAAAATTGACGGCTTCGGCGTGCTCGAGCGCATGAATCAGTTCCGCTGGATTGAGGAGCTGCCAGTCATCATGATCTCCGCCGCCGAGGACCGCGCGGTTATCGAACGCTGTTACAGTCTTGGCATTACCGACTATATCCGCCGTCCGTTCGACTCCTTCATTGTGCAGCGCCGCGTCAAAAACACGCTCACGCTCTACGCCAACCAGAAGCGGCTGATGGACATGGTCTCCGACCAAATCTATCAGAACGAGAAAAACAGCCATGTCATGATCGGCATCCTCAGTCATATTGTCGAGTTCCGCAACAGTGAGAGCGCACAGCATGTGCTTCAGGTGCAGACCGTGACCGAAATGCTGCTGCGCAAGCTGACCGAAAAGACCGATGTATACGGTCTGACCGAGGAAAAGATCCGTCTCATCACCACCGCGTCCGCCCTGCACGACATCGGCAAGATCAGCATCCCCGAGAGCATTCTGAACAAGACGGGCGCACTGACGCCCGAGGAATTCAACATCATCCGCACCCATCCCGCCGTCGGCGCATCCATGCTCGAGGAGTTGACGCAATACCGCGACGAGCCGCTGGTCAAGGTCGCTATCGAGATCTGCCGCTGGCACCACGAGCGCTGGGACGGCGGCGGCTATCCGGATGGCCTGCTCGGTGAACAGATCCCGATCTCTGCGCAGGTGGTCGCACTGGCGGACGTATTTGACGCGCTGACCAGTGACCGCTGCTACAAAAAGGCGTACAGCCACGACACCGCCATCACCATGATCCTCAACGGAGAGTGCGGCGCGTTCAACCCGATGCTGCTCGACTGCCTTCAGGAGATCAGTATGCGCCTCCGAAGCGCACTGCCGACGCTCGCCGCCGATCAGGTGCTCCACCGCGACGCAAAGCGCCTGTCTGCCGAGCTGCTGCAAAAGAGCGATGTACCGCTCAGCGACCGCGTCCAGCGCGAGCTGGATTATGTCAAGGAAAAGCTGGATTTCTTTGTCTCCTGCTGCGGCGATGTGCAGTTTGAGTATGACGTTCCCGCCGATATCGTCATAATAGCCGACCAAAGCCGTCCGCGGCAGCAGCAGCGCACGATACTGAACGTGCATGAACCGGACAGTCTCCGACTGCTGCGGCCGGCCGATATTGCGCGGCTAAGAGCCGCCCTCAAAGCCACAACGCCCGAGAACAATGAGCTTTCGCTCAGCCTGCTCCTGCCGGTCGGGCACGAGCAGCACTGGCACAACATCCGGATGCGTACGCTCTGGTCGCCGTTCTCCCCCGGTCACTATGTCGGCGTGATCGGCTGCCTGACCGATACGCAGAAGGTGCAGTACAGCTGTGCGCCCTTCCGCTGCACAGGCAAAAGCGCAACGGACGAGCCGTCGATCACCGATGATATACAGCGTCTGAGCGCGTTCTTTGATGTCGTCCGTCTGGTTGACCCGACGAAATACGCCGTGCTCGATCTCGATGCGGACGGTGTTCTGCACCGCACGGGTGAGCGCTGCGCCGCATTCTGGGATACCGACGTGGGCTGCGCCAACTGCATCTCTGCACGGGCGTATGCTGAGCATACTACGCTCAATAAGCTCGAATTTACACGAAATGAGATGTATTTCGTCATCTCCAAGTATATTACGATCAACGGCACGCCCTGCGTGCTCGAGCTGGTCTCACGGCTCAACGAGGGCCGTTGGATCGACGCAAACGGCTCACGTTTTCTGCTTGACCGCACGCGCGGCGAGGATATGCAGCTGTTCCTCGACCCGCTGACCAACGTCTATTCGCGCCGTTATTTTGAAACCTACCGCACCCACCTTGAGGGCATGGAGGGCGTGGCGCTGATCGACGTGAACAGCTTCAAGCTCATCAACGACCGCTACGGCCACGCCGCAGGCGACGCGGCGCTGCGCGACATCGCAAACGCAGTGCGCTCCTGCATTCGCAAGACCGATATTCTGATCCGCTACGGCGGCGACGAGTTCCTGCTGCTGTTTCCGCGCATGACCGAGGAAGCTTTCCTCGACAAGAAAAAGCAGATCCAGCAGGCCGTGCACGGCATCCGCATGTCGGAGTTCGCGGATGTACAGCTTTCGGTCAGCATCGGCGGCATCTGCGGTGTACATCCGATCACAGAGGCTATCCGCAAGGCGGATTATCTGATGTATCTGGACAAGGCAGAGCAGAAGTCCTGAAAAGCGAAATCCCCTGCCGGGGAGACAGAAAATCTGTCCCCGGCAGGGGATTTTTTTGCGTTCTTTCCAAGCGACAGCCGCGGCAGCGCGACGGAGTCTGCGCAAGGAGCCGCGTCTTTAATTTTGTGCTGCCTCAGCTTTCTCGACCGAAACGATCGTGCCGTCAAACGAATCGACCTCGGAGACCGTGCCCGTATAAGTCACAGTGACCGAATCGCCCTCTGCGACATCGTCCAGACCCTTCGGCGTATCGGAGGGATCGTAGGTAAATTCATAGGAGGCACCCTCGGCATCCGTTACAACGAACATGCCGTTCTTCTTCTCATCGAGCGAGCCGGTGAGCGTGTTTTCCTGCTGCTGTTCGCTACTCGAGGACGAGGCCGCCGCAGACGATGCTGTACCGGTATCCTTATTTTCGGCGGGCTTGCTGCCGCAGGCCGAAAGCGATGCAGCCAGCAGAGCCGTGCATGCAAATACCATCAGTGTTTTTTTCATGTAAAAAGCCTTCTTTCTAAGAGAGCAGTATCTGCTCTCTTTCTCTCTATTAGACGAAGCACGTCTAAAAAGGTTCCGGCTTCTGAAAAATTTTTTCACGGATTTTTTCGGCGGTCCGCCGCATCCGGTCACAGCTGTTCGACGGCTTCCTCGGTCAGCAGCCGCAGCAGCTCGCCCGGCGGCAGAGGACGGGAGAAATAATAGCCCTGAATCATATCCACGTTCCAGCTCCGCAGCAGCTCCATCTCCTCCTGCGTCTCTACGCCCTCCGCAATGATGCGGTAGCCGAGACGGCAGAAGGCGGATACGATGCTCTGGTAGAAGAGCGCGGCGTTTTTGTCCGTGCAGATGTGGAACAGCAGCGAACGGTCGAGCTTGATGACCGAGAACGGCAGCTGCATGACCGTGTTCAGGTTGGCGTAACCCGAGCCGAAATCGTCCAGACACAGACCGATGCCGACCGCCTGAAAACTCTCCGCCACCCGGGTCAGGCTCGCGGAGTACTCGGTCGCAACCGTTTCGGTAATCTCAAACTGGAAGCAGGAGTACGGCAGTCCGTATTCGTCCAGAATGCGGATAAGGTGGCTTCCGCCATCGCTGTGAATGAGATCGAGCGGCGAAAGATTGATCTTGACGTTCGCAATGCTCGCGCGGAGCGCCGGGTTTTCGCGTAGAAAACGGCAGACGCGCCGCAGCTGAAGCTCGGTGATCTGACTGATAAGGTGATTCTTCTCCGCAAGGCGGATAAAAATATCCGGCGAAATCCAGCCGAGTGTGGGATGCCGCAGGCGGCTGAGCGCCTCAAGGGTGACAAAGCGCTGCTGATGCAGCGAATAGACCGGCTGATAGTAGACCTCAAACAGATCCTCGTCGATCGCGCGGTGCAGGAACTGCTCGACCTGCTTGTTGTAGTAAAAACTGTCCCTGTTCTTGCGGTCGTTCTGGATGACCTCAGTCCCGCCGCGGCGTGCTGCGAGAGATTCGAGATATTCCGCATAATCCAGCACAAGACCGCCCGTTCCCAGCTTTTCCGCGCCCACCACGCCGCACAGGATGACCGGCGAGGGAGCGGCCTGCTCGTCATCCGGCTGCGTGCGGAACACCTGCCGCAGACTCGTCAGACAGGCTTCGTACTCGCGCAGCGAGAACGTCAGCAGCAAAAACCGCTTGCCTGTCACGCGGAACACGTTCCTGCCCGCAATCTCCTGCATGTGCTCTGCCGCGCGACGCAGAAATTCATCGCCGCTCTGTACGCCCGAGACTTTGTTCATGTGGTCAAGCTGGTAGGAGTAGACCGTGATGATGTGAAAGGCCTTGTGCGCGTCGGTCAGCTCGTTCATGCGGCGCAGCAGATACTGCTTGTCATTCAGTCCAGTCAGGCTGTCCATGCACGCGCAGGGGTTATTGATGGTCAGATACATTGCAAGGATGCTGAGCGAAAGGCCGAAGCCGGTCGTCAGCACCGCGGGATTGACGGCCTGCGCGGCGATGCCGAGGGCGGCGAGCAAAAAGACCGCAAGCAGTGCCATCAGATTGCGGCGGCTGACCGCATCCCGGTGTACCGCAACAAAAATCGCTGCCGCTGCGATGTGCAGCAGGGCGCTGATGTACAGCAGCAGATACCATGGACCGTGGTAGTAGCCGGTGCTGTCGAAATAGAACAGCTTTTCGGTGAAAGGGTTGGTCAGAATGATAAAAACCAGAACGATAGTCGGAATGCCCATGCGCAGTACGGTTCCGGTGGAGATCACGCGGCTCGAGCACAGTGTACAGACATAGTACAGCAGCATGAGCGGCAGAATCGCTTGAAACAGATAGAACACGGTGTTCGAGACCATGCGGCCGATGCCGAAACTGTACGGAGCGTACAGGATGAAGCATGTACTCACCAGCTCGGTGAAAACGTCCAGACTGATGACGGTCAGCAGACGGCGGAACATGAGGCTGTTCCGGTCATCCATCTGCCTCTGATGAGAATACTGCCACAGAACAACCAGCAGCACCGCCATCCCGGCGATCAGATAATGTAGATTGGTTGTCATTCCGTGTCCCCTCCCAGTCTGGTTTCATTTCTCTTCAAATAGGCGTCAGCCTCCGCCTTCCATGCACTGATGCTGCGCGATTTTCCGTCCTCGTCGCACAGGCGGCTGAAGCCGTAGGTCATCGTGATGCGGGCGCGCGGCGCACAGGTGCGGTTGTACCGTGCGACGATCGCGCTGAACTGCCGGTGCAGCTGCCCCGAATTTGCCCTTGGCTCGGGGCGGATAAGGGCGAACTCGTTTCCGCCGGTGCGGAAACACGATACGCTTTCGCCTCCGTCCTCGCACGCACGGCAAAAGTCTGCAACACACCGCGCGGCGGCGATGACCGCCTCATCTCCTGCCTGAAGGCCGAAGCAGTCATTGCGCTCGTTCAGGCCCTCCAGCCGGATATAGGTCAGCACCGCATCGCGGCATCCGACCTCACCGGTGCGGATGCGCTCCATGTATTCCTCGAATGCACGGCGATTCGGCAGACCGGTCATACGGTCCTCGCGCTGCATCAGATGGCTGATGCGGTGCTCCATGTGAAAGCGCATATCCTCGGTCGCCTGTCCGATCAGCTCACGGAAGAGCAGGATGATGAACAGCAGCACACCAAACTGGAATATTGCATCGTACCAGTAGATGTGCAGCAGGCCGTACAGGACGAGCGCTGCCACGCCAAACACGCCCAGTGCGGCAAACGCCGCAATATGCAGCCGAAGCTGCTGCGAGGGCTGCTCGCGGTACGACCGGAGCAGCACGATCAGCATCGCCGCGACGCCTGCCGCCAGAATCAGGTGCGTCAGCGGCAGCATATCAATAAACCGGATGCCGAAAAGCCGGTACGCCGCGCCCTGTGCGAGCACGTTGGCGCAGAACAGCGCAATGCATATATCGGGAACAAGCTGCTGTCTGCCGCTTACCGTGTTGCGGACAAAATGCACCATCGGGATAGACATCAGCATAAAGGCGTAAAAGGAAACGACGCTTCCGGCGGCAGTGTCCCGTCCGTAAATCTGATACAGAGCAGAATCGGTCAGGCACCACAGGCTGCACAGCAGCAGAAAGACCGCCACATCGAGGAAGCGGCGCTCGTGGATGCCGCGGCTGCTCATGTAGCAGAAGATCAGCAGCGCCAGCACGGCAAGAATGACCATGGCAAGCATCATGACCAGGGAAAACAGCGAGGTCTGGATATGATGACCGGTGATGCTCCGCACCGAGCCGAGCAGCGGCGCATCGAACCTGCCGGTCCGATCGGAAAGCTGCGTAAAGGTCAGGCTGAGTGTCTGTCCGCCGATGTTGTCCGGAAGTTCCGCATCCGCCCACAGGCGTCCCTTCATCTGCGTGTTTTTCGGAAAGGTGTTGTCCTCGTAGCGATAGAGCAGCGTTTCACCCGCACGAATTTCGATGCCGTATTCCACGCCGCGCGCGGACAGCAGCTTTCCGGCATCGCTGTCGGTCAGCGTGTCGTTATACAGGGTAAGCGTCTGTTCCGACTCGGCCGGAAGTGTGACCGGGAGCGTAACCTCGTGCCGCACGCCGTCCGCCAGCTGATACCAACCGGTATCAAGAGTGGAAAGCTCCCTGTCCGGCTCGTGCTGATGCAGTCCGGCAATGAGGAACGCCAGCATTGCCACGGTCAGCAGCAGGGCGGCTGTCTCTGCGGCGCACCGCAGGGTTTTGTGTTTCATGACTGTTCCTCCGTCCGGTCGTCTTCGTGATGGTGCTGCTTTTCCGCGTACATGCGGCTGTCCGCCGTGATGCGCACCTGTGAAGCGTCACCGTCCTCCGGATAGCAGGCGCAGCCGCAGCTGACGCCGACAGAGAGCAGTTTTCCTTCGATAACGATGGGCGCAGAGAGCATAGTCTGGATGCGCTCGGCCATGCGGCTGCGCTGCTCCTCGTCCATATCGGCGCTGACGATGAGCGCGAACTCATCGCCGCCGATGCGGAAGGCGTAGTCCCTGCTGCGGATGCAGCGCAGCAGCCGCGCGCTGATCTCTTTGAGCAGCCGGTCGCCCATGGCGTGACCGTAGGTGTCGTTTATCGGCTTAAAGCGGTCGAGATCGAGGTAATACAGCACAAACGGCAGCTTTTTCGCCTCACAGATGTTCAGGACCCGACTGAAATAGCGCTCGTTGAACAGGCCGGTCAGACCGTCCGTGTTTGCCATGTTTTCCAGCTCGACCTTCTGCCCGATATCCTGCACAACCTGCATGATCACGGAGACCGTGCCGTCCGCGTGCCACTCGACCGGGATGACGGTCATCACCATATAGGCGTTTTCCGTCCGGCTGCAATACTCGATTTTGAGATTGTCATCCGGTTTCCGGAGCACGCTGCGCAGATAGTCCGGCGCAAGCAGCCGCGAGAGCTTGGCGTTTTCCGTTTCGGTCAGCGCGACATAGCGTTTAGAGATGTTTTCGACCATTTTCAAATACTGTCCGGAGGTCGGATAGAGCGGCTCATTATGGCGCAGCTCATAATAGCGGTAGCGTCCGGTATCCAGATTGACGATGGAATACCGATCGACGATACGGCTCATGCTTTGCAGGAAACGGTCGCTCTTCATCTTTTCGCGCTCGAGGTTCAGCCGCTCCATTTCCTCGTTCTTAAGGCGCAGCCGGCTCTCCATCCCCAGCGCCAGCACCACGATGATGACAGCGAAAAAACTGAGTGCGCCGAGCAGGATGAGCGAGGAATTCTGCACGTCATACAGCGCGCCGTCCACCTCATCCGCCTGGATGACGCCGACGAGCGACCAGTCCGAAAATGCGGTCGGAATCGCAGCCAGATAGTTTCTCACCCCATCGCAGGTAAACTGCGCGCTTCCGCTCTTGCCGAGCTGGATACAGTCCCTGATATCGTCCATGCTGCCATATTTCCAGTCAACATGGTCGGACAGGTCGTACAGGTTGGTCATTCCCTCGCACAGCTCGGTCTGCGGCTCAAGCTCCAGCACGATATCGCCGTTCGAGCGCACCACATAGCAGTCGCTCTGTCCGCCGTACATACTGCCGTCAACCAGATCATCGACCACGTCCGTGTCATAGCTGACCGCGATACCGGTGTAGGTCACGCCGTCCAGCGTCAGACTGCGGCTCATCGGCATCGCAAACGCGATCTTCGGCACGCCGTAGGTTGCCGTATAGGTGGAGACGATTGGCTCGCCCTTGCTGTACATCTCCTGAAAAACGCCGTTGATGCTGTCGGCGCTGCCCTTTCGCCCATCTGCCGTTAGATACTGCGTGCTCTCGTTGAACAGATAGAGGTCGCTGTAATGCCACGACAGCTTGTTGCTCTGCGCATCCAGCCAGATGCTGTCAACATCCGCATCCTCCTTCGCATTCTTTATCAGGCTGTCCCACTGGCTCAGCACGGTCCAGTTTCGCTGCACAAACAGCGGTGAAGGTCTTGGAGATTTGCGCATAGCTTTCGAGCAGATGATTCGAGCTTTCCTGATAAATCTGCATTCCGATGTAGTTGCTGTAAACGCTAATGCCTGCCGCGAACACTATGGCGAGAAGTGCGGTCAGCAGAGCAATTCTTGATCGCTTTTTCATGTTCTGCCCCTCCTTCGGTAAAATTTATTCATTCCTTTTCCCATGCCATAATTATACTATTTCCCGACCCAAAAAGAAAGCGAAGATTGCGGCGCAGCGGCATTTATTTTCCTGTTTTATCTCTGCATATCAAAAAAACCGGAGTACCGTCAGCCGTTTTCGGCCGGTACTCCGGGTTTTGATGTATCCGCATGGCGCGGTCAGTGCATGATGCCCTTCAGCGCGTCGATCAGCTCCTCAACCACGATCGGCTTGGACAAAAAGCCGTTCATGCCGCAGTCGAACGCCTGCTTTCGCTCCTCCTCAAACACGTTGGCCGTCATGGCAACGATCGGGACTGCGGCGCGCGCCGGGTCCTTCAGCGCACGAATGCGCTGGGTGGCGGTGTAGCCGTCCATGACCGGCATCTGCACATCCATCAGCACCAGATCATAGCGGCCCGGGTCCGAGGTGCGGACCTTCTCCACCGCGACCGCGCCGTTCTCGGCGGTATCGACCAGAAAACCGTACTCGTGCAGGATTGTCATCGCAATCTCACGGTTCAGCTCGTTATCCTCGACCAGCAGGATATGCCGTCCGCGGAAGTCGGCGCTTTTCCCGGGCAGGATGTCCTGCGCCTCCACCGTCTGCATGTGCCCGATGGCTGTCAGCAGGGTGTCGCGCAGGTCGGACAGGAACATCGGCTTAGAGCAGAAGGCCGTCACGCCTGCCGCCTTCGCCTCCGCTTCGATATCCGACCAGTCGTAGGCGGTCAGGATGATGATGGGGGTGTCATCATTCAGGCTGCGGATCTGGCGCGTGACCTCGATGCCGTTCATGTCCGGCAGCCGCCAGTCGATGATATAGGCGCGGCAGGGGTCGCCCAACTCGATGGACTGCCGCGCACGCAGCACGGCCTCCCGTCCGGAGAGCGTCCACTCCGCACGCATTCCCACACGGGTCAGCAGCTTTGCCACGCTGTCGCAGGTGTTGAAATCGTCGTCCACCACCAGCGCCTTGAGGCCGGCAAGCTCCGCAATCTTTTCCTCGCGGCGGCTGCCGGTCTGCACGCGCAGCGGCAGGCAGATGATAAACTCGGTGCCCCGGTTCTTCTCGGTCTGCACCTTAATCGTGCCGCCCATCATCTCGACGATATTCCGGGTGATGGCCATGCCGAGGCCGGTTCCCTGTATTCGGCTGACCGTGGAGGTGCGCTCGCGTTCAAACGGCTCAAAAATCTTCTGCGCGAACTCCGGACTCATGCCGATGCCGTTGTCGCGGACGCGGAACTCGTACTGTGCACAGTCGCGCACGGTTCCGGCAAGCTGCCGGATACGCACGGAAACCGTGCCGCCCGCCGGCGTGAACTTGATAGCGTTGGACAGCAGGTTGAGCAAAATCTGTCCCAGACGTGTCCGGTCACAGTAAACGTCCTCGTCGGCAACGTCAAGCGCATCCATATAAAGCTCGAGCTGCTTGGCGTATATCTGTCCGCTGACGATGGTCTTGATATCGTGCAGCATCTCGGCGAGGTTGACCTCGGTTTCCTCCAGATGGAGCTTGCCGCTCTCGATGCGGCTCATGTCCAGAATATCGTTGATGAGCGCGAGCAGGTGGCGGCTCGAGGAGAGGGTTTTGGTCAGATAGTCCTTCACCCGTTCCTGATTGTCGATATTGCTGACCGCAAGAGTGGTAAAGCCGATGATCGCATTCATCGGTGTGCGGATATCGTGCGACATATTGGACAGGAAGGTGCTCTTGGCGCGGCTGGCGGCCGCAACCGCCTCGGAAAGTGCCTGATTGATCTTCCGGTCAGCCGTGCGGTCGGACATCACGAGGATGTACTTGGTCCGGCCTGCGACCTCGCTGCCCATGGCGACGATGTGGAACCAGCGGCGCTCACCGGTCTGCTGATGGGCATAATCGGCATCCCATTCGCTCTGCTCGCCGCACTGAATCCCCGCGAGGAAGTTCTTATCGTGGTCGGGAGAGTCCTTCGGGTGCAGCGCCCGCAGTGCACGGATGTCCTGCTGCACCTGCTTGAGCGGCACGCCCAGCAGCCGCTCGATGTTCGGGCTGACATAGTCCGTGCGGGAGGTTTCGGCATCCAGCATGAAGAAAACGTCGTCCACGTTGCGTGAGAGCCGGGTGAACAGCTCATCCCGATACAGGATCTCGGTATCTCTCCGACGCAGCGCATCGCGGCTTCTGTGCACGATGAGCGCGATAAGCAGCACCATAAGCAGGCACGCAATAGCGGTCACGATCTCGACCGTCCGGTGCCACAGCGTATCCATGCTGGCGTTAACAACGCTGACCGGGACAAGGCTGAGCATGATCCAGTCCTGGATGCCTGTGTTCTCGTAGACCAGATAGTACCGGGTTCCATGCAGCGTCAGCATCTTGCTTCCGTCCCTGCCCTGCGCGAAATCGTCACTCAGCGCGTCGAACGCTTTATCGGACAGATTGGAGCTGCTGCGCAGCTCCGCGAGGAAATTATAGACCGATTCCTCGCTGCCGTTCTCACCGACAGCCTCGCTGTCGAGCACAACGCGCCCGTCCGGGTAGACAACATAGTTGTGGCTCGTGCCCTCGAAGGCGGAGTTGTCGATCGCGCTCAGCACCGTATCATTATAGTAGGCGATGGCGATCGCATCATAGGCGAAGCCGCGGTAGGTGCCGCTCATCTCCGGGCAGGCAAACACGAGCATCTGCGGCTTTCCGGGCAGCACCGCATTCACAACGACGTCCTCTCCGGCGAAAAGCTGCGTGTCCAGATCGGTCTGCGAGCCAAGGCTGCTCTTTTCGCCGCCCTGCGTCATGCAGCTGCCGTCCGAGGCGAGGAAGTAGAGGGCGGCGCAGCCGGTCTCCTTCTGCATCTCGTTCAGACTGGAACGGATCTGTTCTTCGCTCGAGGCGTTTTTCAGCAAACCGCCCCACAGATGCAGAATCATCCGGTTTCGGCTGACCAGATGGTTCAGCATATTGTCGGATTTACGCAGGATCTCCGACAGATGCGAGGTGCTCTCCCGATAGACCGTCTGCGACATAAACAAGAAATACCGATAGCAGATGCCGCCGAGCAGCACCGCCAGAGCCAACAGTGCGGCGGCAGGGCGGCGCCATTTTTTCAGGAAGCGGTATTTTATTTTGCTTCCGCGTGTTTTATCTGCCATTTCCGTTTACCTCAATGTAATATAGTTTTCCGGCTCCGCCAGTACGGCGTTCCCTCCGGAAACATACGCGCTCCAGGTGTCCCGAACGCTCGTGTCACCGCCCTCGAAGGCGCGGCTCTCGTCCGCAAGCAGCGGCGCCATGCTGCCCGCCGTTGCCAGACAGGTCACGGTTACACTATCGTCCTCGCGGAGCGGTTTGCCGTCCCGCGTGATCCCGGTCAGCGTAAAGCCGCCGTTTTCCTCCTTGACCTCGATGGCGATGCCGCTGACCACCGGCAGAGAGCCGCGGTTGAACGGCGTAAAGCCGCCCTCGCAGCCCTCGACAAAGGCGCGGACGGTCTCGGTCAGCTCCGCACCGTTCATCGTGCGCTGATACGCGCGCAGATCGTTCGGCATGATCATAGAGGCAGCCATATTCTCGGTGTAGTCTGCCGCCAGCACGCTGCCGGTAAAGCTGTTCGCCGCAGCAATGAGCACATCGGTGTCATACACGCCGCGCAGCGTGTTCGCCATTACGGAGAAGGAGGCATTGCCGCTGTCCGCATGGAAAACGTTTGAATAGCCCTTGTCCAAGGTCAGCACAGCCGTATCCGCGGCAGGCTCATCCGCAAGCAGCTGCGCGTTGAACGCCTGATACGCCTGCTCTGCCGTATATTCTCCTGCGATCATGCGCGAGACCACATCCTTGGAGACCGAGAAGAAATCGTTGGAGGCGATGCGGATGTACATATGGTTCTGCTCGACCACCGGGCGCACGTCCTCCAGATAATCGGTCAGGCGAAGACTGACGTTCTGGCTGTAGCTCAGAATGTCCTGTCCGTCATAGACGATGCGGTTCTGCGCTTCCTCGGAGAGCATGACACGGAGCACCTGCATCGCCTTGTCGCGGCGGGTGCTGTCCTGCTCGAGATTGCGGCTCAGCGCAACCTGAAAATACGGGGTGGTCATCAGCCACTGCTGCCCGTCCTGCCCAAAGAACGGCAGGAAGGTCGTATCAATGCCCTCATCCTGCAGGATTTTAACGTTAGCAGAGCTGCCGAAGAACATGGCAAGCTCGCCGTTGCGCATCCGGTCCATGATGTCATCGTAGGTCAGCGTCAGGTCAGCGGCGTTCAGGCCGGTGTCGCGGATGAACTGCTCGAGGTTCTTGAATGCGGTCGGCCAGACGGTGTCGTCCAGACCGACTTTCTCGGTGCTGGCCGGGTCGCTGTACGCAGTGCGCCATTTGCGGCCTTCCGCCGAGGAAAGCTCGGAGACAGAAAGTCCCTGAAGCGTTTCCATGCAGGTGTAATCGAAGAAATAGTCCGCATCAAAGCCGCGGATGCCGTGCTTTTCAAACGCTTGACAAGCGGAAACAAAGCTGTCGTAATCGGTGGGCAGCGGAATGCCGTATTTCTCGAACAGACTGCGGTTGACCACAAAGCCGTGCGCGTCCGCGCAGACCGGCAGCCAGTTCACGCTGCCGTCCTCGTTTTTGAAGCTGTTGA
>OKSF01001220.1_pt1 | contig 21571 bp, 23 predicted proteins | sample 1606061 | NCBI WGS metagenome assembly OKSF01 (sample SAMEA3541567, study PRJEB24748) | human gut metagenome | biome: human gut; feature: human-associated habitat; material: faeces | place: China | collected 2012 | reverse complement strand
AAACGATGGTTAGATATAAGGTTTAAGAAATTGATCAATAATTTAGGATAAAGTTTAAAGTGTTTTTTATTTTTATAATCGTAATAGGCATTTCGTTGTCCCATATTAAAGTCTGATAACTCATTTGGCACATTTGATTTGTAAGTATAGGAATAGTTGTTGGAATACAACCCTTTGTTATATTTTTGTTTAATCATGTTGTGTAACTTAGATAAGAGCACAATATCCCCACCCGTAAAATGGAACTTATAGCCCGTGCAGGATTTGAACCTACAACTTTACTCCTAAAAAGCAACGTCTTAACCATTTGACCAACGGGCGATAATTAAATTAGGCTTAGTATACTCCAAAAAATTTTTAAAAAACAAATATTTCTCATTTACTTTTTTACTTTTTATCTTTAATTTTGTATATTATTATTGCTATCTAATCTTTTTCTTATAAAAGACCAGGGTAGCAATAATGGCAAACAAATCAGCTTGAGTATTTTATGGCAAAAAGCAAGGGTAGCTATTAGTGACTTATTACCACTACATTAAGGAGATAATTAACATGAGTGTAGCAATAGAATGTGAGTGCATTAATAAGAGGTATGGAGAAAAAGAAACGTTAAAAAATATTAGCTTTAAGATTAACAGAGGTGAATGTATTGCACTTCTGGGACAAAATGGGGCGGGGAAAACTACTTTATTAAATATAATGCTAGAAAAATTATACCCAACTTCAGGAAATGTTAAAAATAAATATCAGGTATCTGAGATTGGATATTTAATGCAGTCCACAAAGTTTCCAGATGACATCAAAGTAAAAGAATTAATTAGTTTTGTATCTAAATTTTCTACTAACCCTTTAGATCTAGAGCAGATTCTACGAATTTTAGAATTTACACCTGAAATGATGGGACAAATTGCTTCTAAACTATCAGGTGGGCAAAAGAGATTATTAGACTTTTGTTTAACTATAATTAACCACCCCAAGTTGTTGGTCTTAGATGAGCCTACCAGTGGGATGGATGAAGATACGCGTGCTCATTTTTGGCGGATAGTGAATGAACTAAAAGAAAAAGGTACAACTGTAATCTTTACTACGCATTACTCAGATGAGGTTAATAATGGAGCTGATAGAGTACTGTTATTAAAAAGTGGAGAGCTAGTAGCGGATGAATCCCCGTTTCATTTGCGTACTTTAAATAATAAACGTACTCTAACTTTTGAAAAGTCACTATATAATAATCAAACCTTACGTTTTAAATCTATAGCAGATGGTTTGATGAGTCTTATAGAAATAAACATTAAAAAAAATACAGTTCAGTGGGAATTTGATAGTCAATATACGAATCAAATATTAACAACACTTGTTAAGGAAAATGTTGATATGACAAGTGTAGAACTTAGTAATGCATCCTTAATGGAGACAATTTTTGAGGAGGGTGAAAAAGATGATAGCTTTACTAAAGATCGAATGGCTTAGAATGACAAGAAATAAGAAGTATATATTCTTTACAGCTGCAATGCCAATTACTTTTTTTATAGTCTTTTCATCTATGATGAAAGGTGCAGACAAACTATTTGTAGAACAATTTATGCTATCCATGACTACTTTCTGTCTTACAAGTTTTGCCCTTTTTAACTTTCCGTTTGATATTATGGAAGATAGAAACAATGGTTGGAATGAAACACTTCAGAAAGTACCATTAAATAAATATCAGGTCATTACAGTTAAAGTAATAAAAATGACGATTGAATCCTTTATTTGCATTGTTCTAATTTTTCTAACAGGGTATTTCTTTAAAGGAGTACAACTATCTTTATCGCAATGGGTAATTTCGGGACTAGTACTTTTACTTGGATCAGTAATTTTTTTGAGTTTAGGATTATTGTTGACGTTATTTAGCAGTATGCAAACAGCATCACTTTTTTCTAATATACTTTATTTTGGTTTAGCCATATTAGGAGGCCTATGGTTTCCGCTGAGTCAATTCCCAAAATGGGTTCAAGAATTAGGAAAATGTACACCTACTTACCATTTTCGTGAACTGGCTGTTGGTTATATAGATAAAGGAAATATTCCCATTCAATCTACAATTATATTATGCTCGTATTGTTTAGTATTTCTTCTTGTTTATGTTTTTCTAAGTAAAAAAAGAGATACGTCTTTATAAAGCGATTTTCTTTGTTTAACTAGCAACTCAATATGATTGTTTATGCTATATGTAGAGAGCGGTTATAAAATGTACAAAACTGGCGGTTGAAAAATGTCCAGTTTTGTACATTTTTTGTATACTCTCTTTATCCCTGTTATCCTTGCAATGGAAGAATGGGGCCAAATGTACAATTCTGTAAACTTAGAAGACTAATTCAGATGAAATCGGTACTATCCCCTGTCAAGTTGACACTTATAAAAACGAAAACACAATTTTTCTTATCCGACCAAATCGTGGTAATATTCCGCCACGGTTTGGTCATTTCTTTTAGCGGAAATGAACTGATTCGTGAAGTACATTCGCAAAATACGCCGTACTATCTGGCGTCATAATCACAAACATTTGCAGTAGCGAGTAAATCCCTGTATATTTGCCTTCCTGCGCGTATTTTTCAATTTGATTAAATGCCTGGTTAAGTTCAACCGTGACTTTTTTAGTTCCAATTGAATTAAGGGTAACCCATTAATTAATAAGGTTACGTCAAAACGGCGATTAGGATCGACATCTTGAGCACCAGCTAGCCTTGGTCGTACCGCTTGCCGCACCACTTCATAACTAGATTTACCGCCAGCAACGTCGGCTTTCCAAAACAACTCCAGCGTCACCGTGCCCTGCTTAGCATCATCACGTTCAACTTCAACTTTGTCAATGCCATTTTCGGCGGCTAATAATTTAGCCGCTTCGTAAGGTGTTCGGACTTCAACCGCCCGTTTAACTTGATTAAATTCAGTATCCGTTAAGGGGTGTCCCGGCAATTTAGCATAGTTATTGTTGTTTAATTTATCACGGAAATTAGTCCATAATTGATCCGGTGTTGCACCGTACAGATCTTTGCGTTCCACCCATTGATTATTCCCAGTCGTTAGGGTCTTAACAACTTCTTTTTCAAACGACAGCTCCAACATTTAAAAAGTTCCTCTCGATGCCTATATAGTTTATTAGTTAATTATACGCTATCAGATGAGCGTTTTCGTTTTATAATCTCATCGAAAGAATAGGTTTCTATGTCCACGAACTTTGATATGGGACCCCGCATTTTATTTTGCGAGGCTACTTAACCACGTTAGGATATCATACTTATTACTCTTATTTATTAAGTCTCCTGCCATTTGTTCAACATGAAATCTGTCTTTGTTATATAAAACTTCAAATAGAAATCTGATGCTACGTTGTAACTCACGCGATGAAATTGGATTTTCATCGGCAAACGTCATTCCGTGAGATAATGAGTTTATAACATCCAACATATTTGTAAAATCTTCATCAGCATTATCCGGAATTCGATAAAACTCTTTTAGTTTGTCATGTTCTCTATTTGTTGTATATTCTATTCTATAATGTGTTCTAGCATGTGATTCAAATAGCAAACGTGCTTTGTTTCCGTAAGAAATATAGTTATCAGTGGGAAGTTTTCCTTGTGGTATTAGAGCAAATTGAAACAGATCCTTAAAATTTGCCTGATAATAATCAGAATAATTCTTTTTTTCATCGGGACCTGCAATACTAATTGAACTGTTTCCATGACTATTTTTACTAATTTTGAACCATTCTGTTTTTTCTTTATTTGCATTAAATCCAAAATTATGAAAGTCTAAAGATGAGTGGGTAAATATAAATAATTGACTAGACAACGAAGATAATTCTTTTATAAGCTTATTCACTAGTTCTGTTAAATAATATCTATTATTAATATCTAAACTTGTGATCGGATCGTCTAATATAATTAAATCAACGCCTGGAGCTAGTGATTTATAAGGTTTATCAAATAAGTCAAAATAAAATTGTAAAAACCCTAATAATCGACATTCACCCTCACTTAAATCTTTAGTGCTAAGCTTTTTATCAGATATAGTACTTTTTACCAGATAGTGTTGGTCATCTGGCATTATTTCCAATCTGAAATTTAAACCCAATAAATCGAATTGATGATTTGATAAGTCTCTGAATGTTTTTAAATCCGAGGTTTCAGATTCTTGCCTTGATATCCATTTATTATTTTCATGGATAATCAGGGTATATTTTTCAATTAGTTCTTTGTCTTTTTGAATACCTTCTATAATTTTGGGAATTTCGTTGTTTTCTTGTAATTGATTTCCCACCCATGATTTGGCGACAGATTCGATTTGAGATAACTGTGAATTAATATCCTTAATCTTGCCACGATATATGGAAGCTTTTTTCTGTAATTCATCATAAAAATTTGAAAAATCTGAAAAATCAATATCACTTACAGGTATGGGGACAGACGTATCTTTAACTTTACTAACTATTTTTTCTCTCATGTCGTCAATAAACTTAATAACAGATTCTGTATTGAATTCATCAAATCTAGTTTTTATTGTTAATATTTTCTCTTTTATACTATTCAAATCGTTATCCATAATTTGCAAAGCTTGGATATATTTTGCATGTTCGTTATTCACTTTTTCTTCAACTTTTTTAGCGATCTCAGGACCATTAAATTTATTCCCACAAAATCTACAAATTTCATCGTGACTTGCCATATTATGTACTTTTAAACCCTTACTGATCCACTCTACAATTTCGTTTGTTATGTTTTCAGAAGTATTCGGTATCGGTTTTGCCATTGCTCTTGAAAATTTATCAAAACGATCTTTACTAATTAGAGATTGTAACTCGAGCCTTTCAATGTTATTTCGATAAATTTCTAATTGTTGTTCTAATTCTTTTGAAGAATTAGGTATTGATAAGTTGGGACGTATATCATTAATCCAAAAATGAAATGCTTCGACCGGATCATCTTTAGCATGCTTTTTTTGATTTATTTTTTTTGAGAGATCAAAATGGTTTTTAGCTTTTGATAATGTATCATTCATAATGGTGAGCAACCTGTCATTTTCTTTATTAAGGTTCCTTTTAAATTCGTTTATTTGATTTTGAATGTTTTCATTAGCATCTTTGATGCTCATTATATTTTTTTCAACATCCACCGCTGTCTGGCCTACAGTCAGCTTTACACCTTTTAAAGAATCTTGAGTTAATATATTTTTTTGCACGTATTCTGAATTAAAAACTCTTGAGTTACTTAAGTCATTTTCTACTAACCATCTTGCCAGTGAAGTTTTACCACTACCGTTTGCCCCAAAAATAATATTAATATTTTTAAATTTATCATTTGATGAATAATTGTCAAAAGATTTACTGCTAATATTCATAATATCTTGAATCATTTCATCGCCCCGTAATTTTTTGCTTAAAACCTTGAATTATATATCTAATATATACTAGAACAGCCGATTATAATACAGGAAATTTGGCCGTTATACCCTACAGCAGAGAATAATAAGAAAGTTACAGTGCCACAACTTAACAGTTGTGAGCTTATTTTTGTACCCTTGATTTTATTAGTTATATAATAGGCTCATATCTTGAGCTCATTAGTAAGGAGAAAAAATATGAAATACGGCTATGCAAGAGTGAGCACCAGCGACCAAAAACTAGAAAATCAAATTGACTTGTTAAAGTTGGCTGGAGCTGAAAAAATCTATCAAGAAAAATATACAGGCACGACTACCCAACGACCAGAATTTCAAAAGTTACTTAACGAGTTAGAAGCGAATGATACTTTGATTGTAACGAAGTTAGATAGGTTCGCCAGAAATACAACCGAAGCCTTAGAGCTTATACAGAAATTATTTAAGCAAAATATCAAGGTCAACATTTTAAATATGGGAGTAATTGATAACACCCCAACAGGTCAACTCATCTTTACCATTTTTAGTGCCTTTGCGCAATTCGAAAGAGATATGATTGTTACGAGAACCCAAGAAGGCAAAATGTATTCGAGAGAACATGACCCGAATTTTAGAGAAGGTCGCCCCCAAACTTATAGTGATGAACAAATTCAACTGGCTTACGAATTAAGACAGCAAGGTATGACATATAAGATGATTGAACGCAAAACAGGGATAAGCATTGCCACGCAGAAAAGGCGTTTCAAAAAATTTAAGAAGCTACGGATATGACTATCATCGTCAAAAACTATTTCACAAGATCAATATTTCATAATTTTCTTTGATAGCAGTGTCCATATTTCGAAGTATCTGTGTCTTTGATTCAAAGTCGACAGGTTTATTTTAATCTTGACATATTTGTATTTCTTACTTAACAAAAAACTATTTTTTGAATTTTATATAGTACACAAAACAAAATCTAAAATAGTGATACAATATCTTGTATACAAAATGGAAAGAGAGTAAAAGCTAATATGAACTACATTAACCGCCCTCAATATATGCAATTCCTTGAAGACTTTCGAGATAACGAGGCTATTAAAGTAATTACTGGTATTCGGCGTTCAGGAAAAACCTTTTTGATGAATATGTTTATTCAAAAACTTAAAGGTGATGGTATTCAAGATGATCAAATTATTCACATTAATTTTGAGAATTTTGCTTTTATCGACATTCGTAATGCTAAAGATCTATATGACTATGTCCACCAACATCAAAACCATCATAAAAAAAATTATCTCTTCTTTGACGAAATTCAACACGTTAAAGAGTGGGAAAAGGCCATTAACAGCTTTCGGGTTGATATGGACGCTGATATTTATATCACTGGCTCGAACGCATTCCTATTATCCAGTGAGCTTGCTACGCTGTTAACTGGAAGATACGTTCAACTTAAAGTTTATCCATTATCATTCAAGGAATATTATAACTTTAAAAATGGATCCCCAGAAAAGGTCTATCAACTATTCAAAGACTATTTATTAGATGGGGGATTTCCAGCAGTTGATGTTGCTCCTAATACTAATCTTAAAGACGCTTTAAAGCGCGGAATCTTTGATTCGATTATTCTAAGTGACGTTTCTTCGCGTCTAAAAGCTAATAGCGATCAGGCTCTCCTTGCTGTCTGTGACTATTTAATGAGCGAAATTGGTAATCTAGTTTCTGCGACTAAAATTGCCAATACTTTAAGATCCAATGGCTTCAAAATTTCAACATCAACAGTTATTAATTATTTAGACCTACTACAACAGTCCTTTTTATTTTATAAAACAAATCGTTACGACTTACGCGGCAAAAAATGGCTTAGTACCCAGCATAAATACTATTTTGTTGATAATGGCCTACGTAATACTCTGCTTAATAAAGATGCTACCGATAATCTCGGTCACCAATTAGAGAATGTGGTTTACATTGAATTACTTCGTCGTGGCTATTCAGTCGATGTTGGTAAGTATAATGATAAAGAAATTGATTTTATTGCCCGCAAAGGATCTACAATTGAGTACTATCAAATTACTCAGCAAATACCAGATGCTAATAAACGTGAGACTGATAACTTACGATTTATTCCAGATGGTTATAAAAAGGTCGTACTTACTCTAAACCGATTCGATACTGGCAATATTAATGGAATCAATGTTAAATATGTTTTGGATTGGTTGCTTAGGTGAGCCAGAAGGTGACGTATAAGTTTTATTTGGAATAAAGTAGAATTAGCTTGCATAGTCGCCGAAAATCACTTTATTGGTATCGTTACAACAGACATAAAAAGCACACCATTACGAGATAAAGGCGAGGTGCGTAACATAAATTTGGACAAGAAATTTTAGGACAGGATAAAAGTCTTGCTGGTTATGTAGATAAGTTTACAGGATTAGCTACCCAAGCGCGAAGACTTGCGAATCAAAGCCAAAAGTTAAATTTGGTTATAAAAAGTACACCGGAACAGATTAAAAAGCCTTCAGAATCCTCATTTTGAGATTCTGAAGGCTTTAATTGTTGGATTAAATTTATGTTCGCTGTCGTATTAAACGGCTCTACTGAGAAGTCCTGTTATCGCAAGGTTTTCTTTTCTTGTAGTGCATCTCTAATTTGACGAAGGTAAATTTCTTCGTTGCTAGGAGCTGGTGTTTCTTTTTCTACTTCTTTTTTAATTGTAAATTTATTAACTAATTTCATTAAAATAAATACTACTAGAGCAATAATTAAGAAGTTAATAACGGCATTTAAGAAACTACCATACCTAAAAGTTGCTTCACCAATAGTGAGTTTTAGATTTGAAAGATCAATTTTTCCAATAAATAAACCAATTAATGGATTAATTAAATCCTTAACTAGAGAATTAACAATGGCAGTAAAAGCAGAACCAATAATAACTCCAACAGCTAAGTCCATCATATTGCCACGAGAAATGAATTCTTTAAATTCTTTGATCACTTGCTGACCCCTTTCTAAACAACTTATTGATTATAAACTGTACTAAAGCATAAATCAAATTAGTCAAGAAAAGCTCATAATTTCATTCATATATATTTGGATAAATTAATAAGACCAAGGAAGTGCTAAAGCCTTACAGGTTAAACCAACTTAAATTTTTCATCTTGATTGCTCCAAACTACATTTTTAATTCTTGTGTCTGTTCTTGTTCGGGCTTCTTCATATCTGGGTTTTGTTTGATAAATTTATTAAGTTGCGCTTGGACACGATCACTTAATGATTTGTTATTGTTGTTGGTTGGCTGCTTATTTTCAGAAGTTGTTTCTTGTTTCGTTTCAGCTTTGAGATTATTGCTTTCTTTTTGTTCTTCTTGTAAGCCTAGTTTTTGGGTTAATTCATCAGTAATATCAATCGCCTTTTTGCTGACGATTGAATCTCACTTAATGCATTATGAATTACTTCTTTTCGGTAACATTTTAAAGTCATATAGTTTAACTACATGTGCAATCCGAAGTCACCATGGCGATTGTTCTTTTGGTGTTTACGCTGTTTCTTGGTCATTTCCCATTCGGTTTCTCGTAAACCTTTGGCTTGTTTGCTTCGTCTGCGGTCTTCGCTTCTTGAATACAAGATTCCTAATAATGCATCACTAAAGGCGATTTCTAGGTAGTAACTAGGGGTGACTTCTTTGTAGTTAAACGGTTCATAGTCTGAAAGTTGACTTTGTCGTTTTTGATCGTCTTGATTTTGGCTATTGGCAATCTCTTGTCGTACTGCCTTAATCCGACTATCTTTAATTGCTGGGTCATTCTCACATTCCCCTAAGAATAACTGTCTAGTACCGTCATACTTCATTACTCTTTGGAGTTGCTTATTAGTTAAATCATTAAGCGATTTTTCGCCTGTTAAATAAGCTAATCCTTGTTCATGCTCTTCATGGGTAAAGACTACTGGCGGTTCTTTCTGCCATGCCTTAATCGTTTCCAGCTGACAAGCCTTTAAACTCGGATTGTAGTACATCAAAGCGGTATAAACTTGTTCCTGTTTCTCAATCGGTGCTTTATCTATTGGCGTATCTGGGAATGCTTGCTTCAAAACTGCTTGATACTGTGTTAGAACAATCTCTTTAACTGCCTTAATTGTCCGCAAGTCCTTAACGGCTTGCTTAATTTGTCCTTGCTCAACTGGACTGTAATTGACTAGAACTCCCCTATTTGCTGTTTCTAATTCTTCAAGGGAATTACCATGTTTGCTCAAAATCTGGGTTAGCTTTTCCTTATCCCTTGTTTCTTGCTTACTTAACAATTGCCAACTGACATAAGGGCGCTTGGTGAAAGTTAATAATTGACGATTAATCAAATCTTCTCTAATCATCAATAGACGATCATGTAGTTCTTCACCCTTGAAAACTTTTTGTTCGTTGTTGGTTTCTTTAATTAATTCTTGCCGTTCTGCTGGTGTAGTTTCATCAAGTTTTAGCTCTGGATATAATCTCTCAATTACTCGATTAGTAACCTTTTCTAACAGTTTATCTGCCTTTTCTAGTGACTGACTTTGACGGTTAATTGTTAGTAATTCTTTTCTAACATCTTCCCCAACCGCATGTTTAATAAGAACGCTGTTTTTCCAGTTAAACAACATTCTGCGTTTATCATCTAAACTCTCTAAGCTGACATAAGTTCTAAGCTCATGGTTTAACTCTTTGACTAGACGTTTTTCATTGAAAGAAAAATGCTGACTTAAAGCGTCATAGTGCTTCTGATTATTAATCTTTTCTTGGTTATTTTGATATTGCTTTTTAGTTCTGTCTTGCTCCTTAACTGCTTCGTTAAATGCTTTTCTTTCTTTGGTTTGACTGTTGTGTCCTTCGTGCTTGGTTGGTGTCTTTTCTATGCCCTGTTCTTCATACGATTTTTCGCTAATTCTTTCTGGCATACCTTTAGCTTGAAATAAACTATTTACTTCTTCTGCCCAAGCATGTCGCCATTCTTCAACTTTTCCCGGTTTATCCCAATCTACTAACCAGATTTTTCTTTGTTTTGGATTGCCATTTTTGGTTAATAATTGTTTGCCATTTTCATCCAAAACATATTGCGTTTTTGACTTTAATCCCCAACTTCCATCTGGATTAAAAGGACGATTGGTAAGCATAACATGAGCATGTGGGTTTTCTTCATGGTCGCGGTGAATTGCGACATCTGCGACCATACCTTTATCGACAAATGTTTCTTGTACAAATTTTGTGATTAAAGCCTTTTGTTCCTCATTAGTTAATTCAACTGGTAGGGCAACGTTGAATTCTTTTGCATAACGTGAATTAGCCTTACGGTCTTTCTTTTCAACTTCATTCCAAAGTTTCTGTCTATCACTCGCCCATTCTGGCGCATTTTCGGGAGTAAGAATAAAGGCTTCTGGGGTTACTCTTCTTGCGTAAAAGTAACCTCTATTTTCTTTTTCATCAAATAGTTTTTCACCACTACGGTAAGCAGCACTCGCAACCGCACCTCGCAATTTTCCAGCGGAAATATTCGAGAAGCTCATATGAAAAATAGCCATATTTTTCCCCCCTTTTCTTTGAAAGTTACCGTCAAGGCTATGTTACCAGCTTTATAGCTGGTTTCTGTTACAAATTTAAGCATTACATAGATTACTTTAGTTTTCTATGTATAAGTGCGCATTGTCCTCACTTCGTTCGGACTTCTGACTTCTCTTCTCCCCACTATTGTATTATATATATTTCTGATTCTCAATAGTTATGCTTTGACTACCTCTCTACTTTTGTGATATATTTGACTTATCTAAATATATTTATTCTTACAGGGAGATTTTGTTATGCCTACTTCATTAGAGCTTCAAGAAGCTAAATTGAAAGACCTTAACCAGCGAATTAAAAATGAAAAGCTTAAAATTGATCAACGGTTGGGTCACCAACTTATCAAGCAAGCTAATCTTGACTATGGGAAATTATCTATGCAAGAGATTAAGTCTTTATCAGTAAAGCTTGCGGAATTTTTAAATCAAGAAAATCAATCTACTTCTACTCTTAATTCTGATAATTAATTTTCGTTTTTAGATGGTGTTTTATATGACTACTCAAATGAAAAAATTGCTTGACCAGCAAAAACGCTTAGAAGCAAAAATTGAACGGCAAGATTTTAAATTACGGCAGAATAAATATTACGAAAATCAACGTGCTCGAAAAGCTCGTACTCGTCGTTTAATTCAAAAAGGAGCACTTCTAGAAAAATACTTTCAAGCTGAAAACTTATCCCTTGATGATACCGAAGAATTACTTAAATTTTTCGCTGATTATGTCAACGCTAAAAAGCCTGATAAATTAAAAAAAGATCAGCCTAGTTAAGTCTAGGTTGGTCTTTTTGTTCTTGCTTATTTTCTGGCTGCTTTATATCAGGGTTTTCCTTAACAAAATTGCTTAATTGCTCTTGAACTCTGGCTGAACGTTTAGCCTCTTCTTGTTGTTGTACCTGTTGACAATATTTTTCTAGTTTTAAAAAGTCACAAGACAGCTTAACCATACGTGGGTGTTTCTCTGGCTCCTCACAAACGAATTTATGTACTACTCTGGCATTCCTAATTATTTGTGTTCCTTTATGCCTGACAGCTCTGTATTCGTCTTGTAGTAAATATTTGTAGTGTTGTTCTTTAATTGTCTTAAAATCTATCGCACGATATTTGCCTTTAGGAACTGGAATCATATTATTAATGTTCAACACCGATAAAATTTTGTTGTCACGCTTCATCAATTTAACAAACGTGTAATTATCTTCCATTCGCTCATGCTTGGCCTTAGGTGATGAAAAAGGCACAAAGTATTTTGTTTTATTTATGTCTAAAACAACGCCTAAATATGGTCTATCATGCTGTCCGTGATGATACTCAACTTTAGAGTCTCGTCTATACAGTTCGCCCACATAGTCATTATCTACTTCGTATAATCTTAAGTTCATTTTTCCTCACTTACCAAAGAAAAGAGCGAGATAGAATTCTACCTCGCTCTCTTACTTTTAGCATTCTCCGTTTTGGTCGAGATATACCGTCTTTATTCGATTCTCACTTATGGCTGGGAAACACCGTCTTTATTCGATTCTCACTTGTGGCTGGGAAACACCGTCTTTTATTGTATTTATATTTTATTATTTTTGCCGTAATTTAGCAAGGGATTAGCTTTACTTAGTATTGATTAACGCGAAAAGCACAAAGCCGACAATTCCCCATAAATAGGTTTTATACGAGAAATTAGATTCGTCATCATCCATGCTTATTTCCCTCCTTTGGCGTTGGTTCCTTTGTTCCTTCCTCTACTGGTGGATAAACCCGCGGATGTTTCGCCGCTGCTTCAGCTGTAAACCACCATTCTTCGTCGGGAATTTTCCAATCATATTGAAATTGACGAGCATACTTAACTACATAAATTTCCTTATAAATCTTACCAAACATATAAAAATTGAATAAAATCATAAAAGGCATAAAGATACTATAGATCATACTGATTAAAGATAATCCAAGTGGTACCTTATTTGTAAATAGATTAATTATGATCAGTACAGCATCCATGGCTATTAAGATAATCATTGTATGACCTAGGTTAAACCAGCTTATAAACCTTCTATAAGTCGTTTTTTTGGTTTCACGCTTATTTCCTAACGTACTAATCTTAAAAACTAAATATAGCAATATTACGATTGTTTGTATCAAAACCACAGTATAACCATAACTATATATCAATGAACCAACACCTAATGGTACAACAAGAAATATCATTCCAAATATGAGCGGAGACCAGATGATATCACTTCTAAGACCAAATTCAGCAATATTCTTTCTTGGAATAAACACGGATATTAGAAAACCTAATTCTGATAAAGACCCTATAATAATAAATATAGGTACAAAAATCTTTGATAATAACGGAATGTTAATCCCAAATAAATTATCTAATGATATAGTAGTACCAATTCCAACTATCATAACTAAAGGGATCATGAAGAAAGTAGCTACTAATAGGCTGGTAATCCTTGCTCCTAGCCCAGATTCAACATATGATCGCATATCATATAGTACCGACTTTTTTATAAATTGTCTTACTTGGTTATACGTAAGTTTAAACATATCATGCACCTGCTAATTTTCCAATAGTTCCATCATAGATCTTACCCTTGCTTTTACTCATAGTTTTTGAGCCTTTCATTTTTGCTTCGTTACGATCAATTTTTTCTAATGCTTGTTTTAAGGCTTCTTTTTTGGAATTATCTAGCATGGCTGCTCACTCAACCTCTTATGCCGCTCTGAGCGTCCAGAATGAGCTTCTCAGCCATTTTATTTTATATCATGTCTATTTATGTCTATTTATACATTAATCAGCTAAAATGCCACACAGACAATTTTAGAAGGATTTGCTGCGATTTGATTTTTATTGGTTGGCTCTTTGAGCGTTAACATCGTTGTACCAATACTCGAACATGTTCTTCATAGTGACAAATAAATAGTTTTCAGCATTTTTAACTGGCTCGTGTTTACCGTCATTATTTCTCATGACGTTAAAGTACCGTCTTGAAGTGCTGGTAATGCGCTTCCGTAAGTCCTTATCAGGATCAGGATTATGCGCGGCTTGCTGCCAAAGTTCCTCAATATCAACTGCCCAGGGGTCAGCCAACAATTGCTCAATTTTTTCAACTTCCTTGCTTGGTTTGGTCATTTAAAAAGCTCCTATGCCATTTTTGAAAGACGTTTGGATCCCAGAAATCCTCATTGTGCGCGTTCCGCTCCTCGGGGTGTTTGGCCGCATATTCTCTAGCCGCTTGCTTGTTCCACCAAATGCCAAATAGATTTTGCATGGTACCGTATAGGTAATTCTCAACGTCTTTGATATGTTTTTCATTACTTCTCAGGGCGTTAAAGTAGCGTCTTAAAGTCTTGGTCATCAAAGGCTTTAGCTCTTCATCGTCTAGTGGAATATAGACCCCAATATCCCGGTGGTCTTTTTCAACTTTGTATTTGGCATTGAGAATAATACCGATAAAACGCCGCATCTGTTGCGGAGTTCGACACCAAAAGCTAAGCAATTGCACCGCTTCGGGTTCTAAGAAAACGGGTAAGCCACTGTCTTCATCAGTTAAAAAGTCATTAGCATGGTGTACCAAATCATGGTTTTGTTGTTCAATTTCAGCTGGTGAGAAATTGGTTGTGGAAAAGTCCAACTTTTGAGTATCTATATTGTATCTATTTGTATCTAATACTTGTTCTTTATCTAGATCGTGTCTATTTTTTAGACTTTCGCTCGTAGCAAAGGTTTGCGGGGTGTCGTCAACGGACTTTCGCGAAGGTCTATTTTTTAGACTTTCGCTCGTAGCAAGGGTTTCAACGGTCTCCCGCGAAGGTCTATTTTTTAGACTTTCGCTCGTAGCAAGGGCTTGCGGCTCCTTTTGTACATATTCACCGCGTAAATAGACATCAGTTGACTGCATATCTAGTTCAGCCAAATAAAGTCGATTCGGTTCATTTTTGCCGGTTTGGGGATTAAAGTGCATAGCTTTTTGATAAAGTAACCCAGCTTTTTCTAGTTCTTTCTTGACGTTGGCTAATTTTCCTTTTGAACAATTAAACAAATCCATTAATTCTTGGTTGGTAAAAATAAAGTAGACGTGACCTTCTTCATCTATCCAGTGGTTGCGTAAGGAATATTCCAGGCGATCTTTTAACACCATGTAAGCTAACTTAGCAGTATCGCTTAACTTTCGATATTGTTGGCCATACATTAATGCTTTGGGAAACTGAAAGAACAAGGCCCCATAAACGTTGTCAGCTTGATAAAACTTAAAATTTGCTTGATCCATTATAAAAACTCCCTTTCTATATCCAACCCATGCTGGCTCAAAAGAGAGTTGCTAAAACATCTGACTTGATTTAAAATACAAATCTGATATGCTTTAAATGAATTACAAAGCTTTCATTGGTCTGGCGGCTTTGTAGCTTCATCAGCATGGATCTTTTTTCTTAGTTGCCCATTCGGCAACTTTTTTATTTTATTCAACAACTAAATAAAAATGGACTAAGCAGCCTTGTTAGCTACTTAGTCCATTGGTTTTAATTTACTTTTTAACTATCTGCGACTTGTCCTCGTGGACTAGCCTGCGGTATAATTGCTTTATAAATTAGAACTCAATGTTCAGTCGATTTGGACCTGCAAGTTAAAATCGACTGAATCTAAGTAGCTGACTGTTAGCTACTTTCTAATAAACGGAAAAGATCTTGATCCCTAGTGGGTTGAGATCTTTTTCGTTTATTAGCTTGATCTCTTTATCCAGTTATTAAATTAATCTTAGTTTAGCATAGCGCTTACCGGCCGGCAACTTTATTTGGTCTTGTATACTTTGCCGGCCTTCAGTTGAATCCAATACAACAAGATTAAGCAGAGATTGGGTATATTATCTGTGTTTTCGTCGCTTTTCTCCTCAATCAATTATTCTTGAAAGTCTTTATAGGCATTTTCTATTATGATATCTAATAAGGTTGATCTTGATTTCGCATTCAACTGGTTAACCATTTCATCTAAACGATCAATATTCTTTTGCTGAATTGAGAAGCTTGTCTTTACTTTTCGTTCCCAATTCAATTTTTTGTTAAGTTCATCTTTTTGCTGAATGTCTCTAACCACTTGGTAATCGTTGTTAGTACTTGAAAACTGTTCAAATTTGTTAGCCATAAGTTAATCATTCCCTTGTTTTTGAATTTCTGAAAATACATTACTCAACAGTTTGATAAATTGTTCTTGCTCATGTAGTTTGTCGTTCTGTGTTGCATATTCTAGTATGCCTTCCTTTGCAAGCATACTAGCGTTGACTAGTTCCTTTTCTGGTATAACACCAATAACATTATCTATGTGTTTCAGTGCAGATAAGAATTCGTGAGAAGAGTTAGTATTATGCTTGATTCGATTACCTAAAAAGAACACATCAGCAGTAATATATGATTTACCACTAACGGGATCAACAACTTCATCTTGCAAAGTTCCCACACTTTGTAATACCTTTGTGTGACTTTCGTATCCAAAGCGGCTTGGTTCCATTGGCGAAATGATTTTATCAGCAACGGCTACGCCATTTTTTGTTAAGAGATTCCAAGCTGGTGGCAAGTCGATAATCACATAGTCATATTTTTGATTCAATGCCTGTGAATTCTTAACAAACCACATAAATAATAGCAATTCTCTATTTGGCTTCGAGGCTAAACGATCAGCTACTTCTTCCAGATTGCTAGTTGATGGGATTATTGCGATGTTTTCTTGCACTTGTGTCTCAATTAGCCCAATACTTGGTTTTTCTAAGACGTCCGCAATATTATGCTTACCGTTGAAATTAAAATGTTCACTTTCAAAAGTACCCGTCAAACTCTTTTGCGCGTCTAAATCGATCATCAATACTTTTTGATCTTGGGTTTGTAAAAACTTGGCGAACTGAAATGCCATTGTTGTTTTACCAACGCCACCTTTGATAGCCATAAAACTGATTACTTGCATATCATACTTTCCTCCTGATAATTAAAGACAAAAGTAATACCTAACAAATACTTTATTCTTCTTTACAGTATGACTTTAGAGATACTTTGTCAATAATTAGGTATTTAAAAGCAAATACCTAATGAGCTATAAAAGTAATACCTTCGTGTTCCCTGGTTAACCAAAGTCAATTTGATCAAGCATGGTTTCTTGACTGGCTTGATCTAAGCCCAAATAAGCTAAAGTCATCGCTTCACTAGAATGATTTAATAAATGCATGATTAAGCCAATATTATAATTTGATTGTGTGGACGCGATAAGCACCGGTTTTGCGCATGGTATGGGTGCCTAGATAATTGATTCCTAATAGATCACCGACTTTGCTCATGATTTTGTAGAACTGTTTTTCCGTGATATGTCAATCAGGGTGCTGAATCGAAGGAAACAACCAGTCAGAAGCCAAGTGGTTTTCTTGTAACCATGCTTGATAAGCCAATAAATCAGCCTGCACGGGTTTTAAGTAAAGTAGATTGGCTTTGCCGGTCTTTTGATCGTGGATAAACGCATTCTGACGTACGGTGCCGCTTTCGTTGAAGACGTCAGCCCAACGAAGCTTCATAACGTCGCTGACACGTAACAAGGTCGCTTTGCCCACTTAAAAAACGGTATAGTTACGCCGACCAGCTTTGAAATTATGAGGTAATGTATCTTGCACTTCTTTGAGCACATTTGAATCTTTGATTGGTAAGGCCATTTGTTGCATGCTAAAGCACCTCATTTTAAAAATATAGTCGGGAATGGTAGCGGAAGTTCAAGGATGAGACTTCCACTTGTGACAAGGGTTGAAAAACAAAATGTTTGATTTTTGATAGCAGCCAGGCTATCATATGAATATGAAAAAAGTAGAATTTGACTATTATGACTGGAATGAATTTAAACAATTTTTGGATCAATTGCCTGATAAAGACGCTGCCAAATTAATTGCGACCATTCAAAATATTGAAAATAACGGTCTCATTATCGCAGAACGTCAATTATGGGTTAAAAAACTAGAAAATAATCTCTATGAGATTCGCTCTAAGAGAGCTTCAAATATTCAGAGAGCTATCTATTTCCAAGTACAAGGATCTCAGTATTTAATCACCAATGCGTTTACTAAAAAAACGCAAAAAACACCAGAAAATGAAAAGAAGATTGCTCGGAATCGGCGTAGCCGGTATTTCAACAAGGAGGACCAATAATGAGTAAAATTGATGAATACGTTGCTGAAAGAAGTAAAAATAATCCTGATTTTGCAAACCTCGTTGAACAAGAAAATATTAACTTAGAGGTAGCCGTTAAAGTTCGTAATCTTCGTGAAAATATGGGTATGAGTCAACGCGAATTTGCTAGTCTAATTGGTAAACCACAATCAACAATCGCTAGAATTGAAGATGGATCAATGAATGCTTCGACTAAGGTATTGTCTGAGATTGCGCAGGCAACTAAGCAACGATTAACAATTCAATTTCGCCCTGCTTTTTAAGGGTCATTAATAGCAATAAAATAATAATAGCCCCCAATATCTATAACGTAGATATTGGGGGCTATTATTTCAATGTTTTTGAGGGGTTATTTGTCAGAAATACTCCCTAAAACGCAACACATAGTTTTCTATACTAGTTTCTCAATGCCCTTTGTGTTTTTGTATTTTCTTGGCCTGGTGCAATTTATATCTTTTTTCTTGATCCAAGATCTTCTTAGTACGTCTATTATGTTGTCGAGTTATTTTTTGACATTCCAACTGTTTTTGGAGTGTTTGTTGTGCTTTAGTACCGACACCATATTGAATACTCTTTCTAGCTAACCTTTGGAGGCGCTTAGGATTGATTTTTCGTTCAGAAACATATGAAGCACAAACAGTTTGTTGGAAAAAGGTAACTTTATTCCAATGATGAAGAACCAAATCATAAATCAAAGCTAATTTAGGTTCTGAAGGGCCTAAGTTAATTTGGCCAACTTCATAAATGGAATCAAAACTTCTTTCAAAAATAGCTTTATAAAACGGTGGTTCAAAGACAATTGTTAATGAGCTCTGGATAGTAGACATCAAACATCCTCCCTAAAATTAATTAAGAAAGATGGACAACCAAGGAGGCAGGTTACTGATAGCTTAGCTACGTTCGGACTACCAACCGAACTGTGTTTTTACTTTCTATTTCTATTTTAACCTAATTGACTCTTAAATAGCTGAATTTTGAGCTTTTAACAATTTAAAGTCAGTGATAGCTATACTAGTAAAGGATTGCTAGCCCATTTTTACTGAATTAGTAACTCAAAAACGGGTCACGATTCAGCTAAAAACGGTTGACCAAAATAACCACCATTTACTGGATATAACAACTTTAATTCATGGCTACAATGCTAATGATATTGTGATTGATCCTGATTGTTTCGTCCCGCTATACAACAAATACTGGTCGTTGGTAATAAAGCAACTTATCAATTGCTTATCTTCACTAGAAAGTTTTGTTTGTGGAAATTTGGCTACTAAAGAACACAGATATAAATATCTCAAACTATGACGTTGTGAAAAATTGGTTTGGCCAAATTTCCCTTGTACTTTATCGAATAGTCGCTGAATATCGTCTGTTGTATTGCAGCTAACAAACTTTTTTAAATAAGAAGACTGGGATTTATCTGTATTGTCAATCATTGATTTAGCAGTATTTATAGTTACAAAAAGCCATTGATTCAAATTAGTTAATTTGTCAGGGCGATGTCGTAGTTCTTCTTTCGTTGATTCAAAGATTTTTTCTCTGATGATAGTCTCACCTTCTTTGCTGTAAATTATTCATTATTTTATGAGCGGACTTGTGTGTTCGAGTCCTGCACGGGCTATATAATCAATGATTGTAAATAAGTAAAAGTTAAAAGGTGTGTGGCTTAATTACTAATTTTTTGAGAGTTAAACTACTTCTTTAATTTACAATTATTCGTGTTATGTTTAATGGAAATATATTTTAGAAATATTCTTTTAACTTCTTATTTGCTTTTTGACTGTAGCTATTTAAATAGACAATGGATTTATTTTAACCACAGTAATTGAAAATTCACTACACCTAGCTATCGACAAATTAAATGATGCCAACTGATGATAATCAGTTAATATAAAGCAAAATAGTAACCCTTTCTTATAAATTTCTCTATAATAGAAGTAAATTAGAAATGAGAGGACTTATTTATGAAAAAATTAGAAACTACGAAACTTACTGATGAACAAGTTGAATTCTTCAACTCACATTTACCATATATGGCGACTGTTGGTGCCGATGGCAATCCACAAGTTGGACCTAAGGCTTCACTTAAGGCAATTGATAATACAACTATTCAGTACCTTGAAAAGACCAAGTCAGAAGCCTATGCAAACTTAAAGAACGGTTCAGAAGCTGCTATTGTAGTTGCTGATGTTCCAACTCACAAAGCATTTCGTGTAAAGGGTCATGCAGAAATTCATGAAGGTGATGACTACGCCAAGAAGATTGTTTTTGGCACCGACACACCAGAAGCATTTGTAGTTAACATTAAGATTGAAGAAATTGATGCTTAATTGATAATTTCTAGGAAGAAAGAGCCATTCGAAAAGAGTGGTTCTTTTTTTACTGTGTGTCGGGCATGACATTTCATCTAATCCAGTGAAAGTCTGGATCACGGGTATTTGTCGCCAAGTGTAGTGAACCACAAGCTGTTAGCGGTGACGTTATGAGTGAAGGAAGTGGCTAGCGAGTTCTTTGAGCTTACGTACAGAAACCTGGTCAGGCCAAATGGCGGATAAGATTGCAATACAAATCGAAGTCCAAAAGACAAACGTAGAACCAAGACGGTAAACCAGGAAGCTGTGAAGAACGAAAAGATGAACTTAACAAAAAATTGAATTGGGAACGAAAAGTAAAGACAAGCTTCTCAATTCAGCAAAAGAATATCTGGACTCAGGCTGTCAATGGGTAATTGACCTGGATATAGAGAAATATTTTGACACGGTAAATCATGACAAATTAATTTCAATAGTAAGAGAGCAGGTAAATGACAAAACCACCCTCCATCTAATTCGCTCATTTCTGAAGGCAGGAGTAATGGAAGACGGTTTAGTTAAACCTAGTAAACTAGGCGTGCCACAAGGCGGACCATTGTCGCCGATTCTGTCCAACATCTACTTAGACAAAATGGATAAAGAATTAGAGCAAAGAGGTCTGAACTTTGTGCGCTATGCCGATGACTGTAATATTTTTGTGAAGAGCGAAAAGTCGGCCAACAGGGTAATGAAATCAATTACCTCATGGCTGGAGAGAAAGCTGTTTTTGAAAGTGAATGCAACTAAAACAAAAGTGGTCCGACCGACTAAAAGCAACTTCTTGGGCTTTACCTTCTGGAAGTCAGGCGAACACTGGCAGGCCAAACCTACAAATGATCGGAAAGCCAGGCTTTATGACAAAATAAGACTGCTGCTCAACCGGAGAAGAGCAGCCAGCCTGCCACTGGCTGTAACATTTACTAAAGTAAATCAGGTGGTCAGAGGCTGGATAAATTATTTCAGAATCGGCAGTATGAACACATTTATGAAGAAATTCAGTCAGTGGATGCGTCATAAAGTACGGGTGGCAATTGTCAAACAATGGAAAATGC
>OKSF01001217.1_pt1 | contig 21666 bp, 23 predicted proteins | sample 1606061 | NCBI WGS metagenome assembly OKSF01 (sample SAMEA3541567, study PRJEB24748) | human gut metagenome | biome: human gut; feature: human-associated habitat; material: faeces | place: China | collected 2012 | reverse complement strand
TGTAAGCTTTATTTCTTTTTAATTTTCCTGTACCTGTCTTTTTGAAGCGCTTTGCTGCTGCTCTGCTTGTTTTAATTTTTGGCATGATATAGTTCCTCCTTTAATGAAATTACATGTAATTATTTTTAACGTTTTTCAGTTAAAACCATGCTCATACTTCTACCTTCCAGTTTGGCCGGCTTCTCTACTACTGCAACCTCTGCCAGCATCTCGGCAAAATCGTCAAGAATATGCTTGCTCTGCTGCATATGTGCCATCTCACGACCACGGAAACGTAATGTAACTTTTACCTTGTTTCCTTTTGCGATAAATTTCTTTGCATTGTTTACCTTCGTGTTCAGGTCGTTGGTATCAATGTTAGGTGAAATTCTTACTTCTTTCACCTCAACGGTTTTCTGCTTCTTCTTAGCCTCTTTTTCTTTTCTTGCAAGCTCATATCTGTATTTACCATAGTCGATAATCTTGCATACAGGTGGCTGAGCCTTTGGAGCAATCTTGACCAGATCTAATTCAGCTTCCTGAGCCAGTTTCATGGCTTCCTTAACCGGCATTACACCTAACTGATCTCCGTTCTCTGCAATTACTCTTACTTCTTTGTCTCTGATCTGTCCGTTAATCATTAAATCGCTAATTGTCGTGCACCCCCATCATAAAAATAAAATAAGTGAATAGTTCGAGACTATCCACTTATATCTGCATCATAATCCTGTTATGGTTATCAGCTCAATATCTGACCAATAGTCACCCGATTGTGCTATGGTGAGAGTGGATACTCTACTTTGTTTTTGTTTCACACAAGTGATAGATTAACACATCAATCCTGTAGTGTCAACAACTTTTTTGACTTTTCCTGAAATATTTTTGACTTTTTGACATTTCAACACTTTCCTATGCTGACCTTACAGCTTTACTTCTCTTTTATCTCCCATACAGAATACTGCTACAACACCCGGACCGGTATGTCCTCCGATAACAGTTCCGATATTGTTAATATAAATGTTCTGGATTCCCATTTTTTCCTGAACTCTTTTTGCAACATACTCTGCATCTTCCGGGCAATCACCATGTGTGATCATTATGATCTCATTTTCATATCCCTCCGCCTGCTTTGCGGCCATGTCTACGATCTTGTTCAAAGACTTCTTTCTGCCACGCTCTTTACCAACTACTTTCAGACATCCATTATCATCCATAATGATGATTGGTTTAATCTGTACCATTGTTCCAAGTACAGCACTTGTCTTGGACACACGTCCGCCTCTATGCAGATGATTCAGATCGTCCACTGTTACATCATGGCAAATATGAAGCTTATTCTCTTCTGCCCACTTTGCAGCCTCCTCAATCGTTGCCCCGTTTTCCTTTTGTTTTAATACATAATATAGAAGTAACGCCTCTCCCAGACATGCACACAGTGTATCAATTACAATAATCTTACGTTCTGGATACTCCTCTTGAAGTTCCTCTGCCGCAATTTTCATACTGTTGCATGTTCCACTTAATCCAGATGAAAATGAAAGATGCAAAATATCTTTTCCTTCTTTCAGATATGGCTCCAACGCCTCACGTGCTTCGTCCGGATTGATCTGGGAAGTAGTAGACATTTTTCCTTCTCTTAATTTGTCAAAGAATTCTTTTGAAGACAGACCTTCCATATCCGAATATGTCTGTCCATCAATTGTATATTTCAACGGAATATACGGCACGCCTCTCTCGGTCAGCCATTCTCTCGTTGTATCTACGGTACTGTTTACAGTAATAATATAGTCGCTCATCGCAAGTCCTCCTTATATAACCGCTTTTTGGCAGTGTATAAATGCTATATTCACCTATGCAATATCATACCATGTTTATAGGAAGGTTGCAAAATTTTTCTTATATTTTCTATTAACTTCAAGAATGCCTCGGCATTCTTGCTGCGAGGTGCGCGTCATGCAATTGCATGACACACTTCTACTGTGCCCCCCTGCAATCCTGCTGGAGGCTATCTCACACAATTCTAATGTTTTAATTCAATCTGATATTCAAATAACTCCGTCCGGACAGCGTTTTGTTAAAGCAGATGCTGCAGATCACAATCACCGTTCCTGCCAGAAATCCAATCCAGTTAAATACCGCAGTCAGTACCAGTAATTCCAGTCTCATAAATTTTAACGCATATCCAAGCTCAAAATTAGGCTGCGTATAGTTCGCAACTGCCACAAATGCCATGTACAGCATGACTTCTGCGTTAAACCATCCGGACTTCACGGAGAACTCTCCCATAACAAGACCGGCAATCACACTCAAAGGCGTACTAAGCATGCTCGGGGTGTTCAGCGCTGCAAGCCTCAGACCATCAATAGCCACTTCCAGCATCAAAAGCTGAAAAATAAGCGGAATGTTGACGGTATCTTTTACCGCCACAAATGCAAAAATTTTCGGCAGCCAGCTCAAATTCTGCATAAATAACAAAAACACTGGTGTCAGAAAGATGGTCATAAATGTAATAAGCGCCCGGGATATTTTCAAATACATGCCCGTCAATGTCGGAAAATAATAATCATTTGCTTCTTCAATAATATCCAGAATTGACGTTGGCAGAATCATTGCAGACGGTGAATTGTCCACCAGGATCACGACTTTCCCTTCCAGCAGACAGGCAGCCGCGGTATCCGGCCGCTCTGTAAATTTAAATTTCGGAAATGGATTGTACCATTTCCGTTTAAACAGGCACTCTGCCAGACTTTGCTGATTCATGCGAAGATCATCCACTTTGATATCCCGGATTCGGTAATTTAAATTCTTTAAAAGTTCCTGATCTACCCGGTCTTCCATATAACAAAGTGCCACATCCGTTCTGGAACTTTCTCCAACCTCCAGCATTTTCATAACAAGATGCCGGTCACGGATACGCCGCCGCATGAGGGCGGTATTAAATACGATTGTCTCCACAAACCCGTCCCTGGAACCACGAAGAGATTTATCCTTGTCCGGTTCATCCACACTTCTCGCCGGATATGTTCTGCAGTCGATGGCAAGGCAAGCCTGATATCCGTCAATGAACAAACACGTGACTCCTGACAAAAGATTCCGGAAAATCTGATCAAAATCCCCGATCACGTCCACTTCCACATAGGGAATGCAGGTCGTTGCGAACGCCGCTGCGTCCTTTGGCATATCTTCCTCTTTGATATTAAAAAAAGAGTCCATGATTTTTAACATAGACTCATCTTTCGTAAAACCATCTATAAAGTAAAATGTAGCGTCTTTTCCTCCAATCTGTATATCCCTTTGAACGATATCAAAACTGTCTTCTACTGGCAGCATCTGATTCATATAGTCTACATTTTTATCTCTTTTTGAAAAAACTTTTGTCTTGTCAGCCATACATTTACCCTCATCTTCTAAAATTCTACTTACATTTTCTTTTCGTTGTTTCATCTGTTAATCGGTATATCTTGAAAAGTAATAATAAGTCAAAATCTATGATAATAGTATGTCTGAAACTTGCAGTATCATACTTGATGCCCTGACATTTTTCAGTAATCCTTCTAATTATCTCTGGGATGTACTTCCGAACCCGCCATTTCTCACAGTTGTTACATCATCATCCATTGTAATTCCGTATTCCACAAAGATTCCCTGCATAAACCCACTTCCTGCTTCCAGTTCTACAGTCTTTCCTTCATTGGAATCATTCGTAAGTTTTGCAAAAATGTGTCCTTCATTGTCTGAGTAAAAATAATCGCTATCGATAATTCCTACCGTATTATTAAGCTGCAGACGGTACTTAAATCCAAGTCCGCTTCTCGGGTAGCATTTTAACACCCAGTTTTCCTGCATCTCCACACGGATTCCAGTCGGAATCTTTACTGTTTTCCCTGGTGCGAGCACAATCGGGATCGGTGTATAGAAATCATATCCGGCAGATCCGGCCGTTGCACGTTTCGGAAGCTTGATTGACTGATAGATTTCCTTTAATTCCCCTTCTTTCATTTCTCCGAAGGTGTCCTGAAATCCTTCTGCGAACTGTTCAAAACTTACTTTGTGAAACTGTGCGATTCTCTTTGCCATCATATGTTCTCCTTTTTTCCCTTACATTTTTTTGAAATCTCCCGTATTAATTGCCACATTCAATACTGATTTCATTAAATAAGGTAAGAATATCATCGATTGCCATATCTTCTTTCTCTTTGCCTTTTTTGTCCAGTATCATGTGACCATTATGCATCATCACGAGGCGATTCCCATATTCTACTGCATAGCGCAAATTGTGTGTGACCATAATCGTTGTCAATTGTTTTTCTTTTACAATCTTATCAGTGAGCTGCATGATCAGCTCTGCCGTCTTTGGATCCAGTGCTGCTGTATGTTCATCAAGGATCAGAAATTCAATCGGTGTCATAGTGGACATTAAAAGTGCCATTGCCTGTCTCTGACCTCCGGATAAAGAACCGACTTTCACGTCCATCTTATCTTCCAGTCCGAGGCCAAGCTGGGCAAGCTGCTCTCTGTAATATTCTATCCGAGCTTTATTCGTCCCACGTCCAAGACCATATAATTTTCCTTTATTGTCTGCCAGTGCCATATTTTCCAGAATTGTCATACTCGGACACGTGCCCATGGACGGGTTCTGATAAACACGGCCGATTCTTTTATTTCTCTTATATTCTTTTTCTTTTGTAATATCTGTATCCCCGATCAGAATCTGTCCAGACTCAACCGGGATACTTCCACAGATAATATTCAACATGGAAGTCTTTCCGGAACCATTGCTTCCGACTACGGAAAGGAATTCTCCTTTTTCAATATTCAGATTAAAATCCTGAAAAAGACACATCTCATTGACGGATCCTACATTATAATACTTTGAAATTCCTTTTAATTCAAGCATTTCCTTTCACCTTCTTCTTTCCACCCATGCTGATTACAAGAACAACCAGAAATAATATTGCTGTAATAAGCTTCATTGCCTGTGGCTCAAAGTTACGAATTGCCACTGCCACGCATGCTTTGTAAATAATCGAGCCAACCAGAACTGCCGTTGTTGTCTTCACAAATGAAATCTTTTTAAAGATACTCGTTCCAATGATGACGCTCGCAAGTCCAATGACCATTGCTCCTGTTCCCATAGAAATCTCAAACACTCGCTCCTCCTGAGCAAATACACAGCCTGCCAGAGAGACAAGTCCATTTGAAATAGCAAGTCCGAGAATCTTTACATTTCCCTGGTCTTTTGCAAGAGAAGTTACAAGCACATGATTGTCTCCTACTGCTCTTAACAGATAGCCTGATTTTGTCTGCATGTAAAGATCCAGAAGGATTTTACAGATTATCGTCAGAACCAGAATCAGAATCAGAGTCATATATGGTTTTATTCCTGACGGAAGTCCATTTATAAAATCATTTTTAAAAATACTCTGCTGTGAAAACAGCGGTACATTTGCCGTTCCTGCAATATACAGATTCATGGTCCACAGGGCTGTCATCATAATAATACCTGACAGAAGATCACGTACTTTGCATTTTACATGGATAAGCCCTGTACAGATACCTGCCAGCACACCGGCTGCAAATGCCACCGGAAGCGTCAGATATGGATTCACTCCTCTTGTAATGAGGGCTGCTGTTACAGCCGCCCCCAGTGGAAAGCTTCCGTCTACTGTCAAATCTGGAAAATCCAGTATTTTATATGTAATGTAAAGTCCAAGTGATAAAATTCCATAGATAAGACCTTGTTCTAATATGGTTACGATAAGATTCATGAAAATGCCTCCGTTTACTTGCTCTGTGTGATCTCGTCAAATGCTTCTACTGCATTGTCTGAAAGATCTGTTGGAACTGTAATTCCAAGGTTCTCTGCCACTTTATTGTTCACATAGAATCCTGGAGTTGTAATTGTCTCAAAATTAAGTTCTGATGCTTTTTTCTCACCCTTTAATACCTGGGCTGCCATTTTACCAGTCTGTTTTCCAAGAGAAATGTAATCGATTCCCTCTGCTGCAAGGCATCCGATCTTTACCTGCTCAATCTCACTTCCGAATACCGGGATTTTCTTGTCATTCGCTTTTTCAAGTATCGTTGGAAGAGAAGCAACAACTGTATTATCTGTCAGGTTTGTAATGCAGTCTACTTTACTTAAAAGATCATCCGCTGCGAGAGAAACATCTGCAGTTGTTGCAATTCCTTTTGTCACAAGTTCAAAATCATATTTACCTACAAGGCCTTCATATTCTTTGATTGCTGATACAGAATTTGCCTCACTTGTTGTATACATGATTCCGATCGTCTTTGCCTGCGGAAGCATCTCACGGATCATCTTAAGCTGCTCTTCTACCGGAAGTTTATCAGATGTTCCTGTCACCTCCCCTGCCGGGGTTCCATCTTCTGATGCAAGCTCTGCTGCAACCGGATCTGTAACTGCTGTATAAATGACCGGAATTCCAGCATCCATTGCTGCGTTGTATGCGCTTTGTGCACTTGGTGTTGCAATTGCACAGATCAGATCTACTTTATCAGATACAAAACTATCGGAAATCTGTCCTGCTGTTCCCATATCTGCTGCTGCATTCTTCGTCTCAACTTTTAGGTTATCTCCTTCTTTGATTCCTTCTTCTTCCAGTCCCTGTAAAAATCCCTCCCGGCAATTATCTAAGGAATCATGCTCTGCAAACTGTTCAATTCCAATCGTATAACTTTCTTTTGCATCACTGCTCTTGTCACTTCCGGATCCTGCACATCCTGTCAGTAATGCTGCCATCATTGCTCCTGTTAATAATCCTGCTACTAATTTTTTCTTCATAATTTTGTCTCCTTTTCTTTGTTTAAATTTTTCCTGTCTGCAGTCTGCATATCGCCAGCCGACTGACCACTTGTTAGGAGAGAAAATGTTCTGAGGGATTTATCTGGATATAAAGAAAACCGCCTCAAACAAACTGTTTGAGGCGGTAATATTATCTATTATCGCGGTACCACTCAACTTGACATAATGTCCACTTTTCTCATGTACTAACATACACTCCTGATTGATAACGGGTTCGGTTCCCGACAAACCATAATCTTCTGTATTCAGAATTTCCGGCTGCCCTCGAAAGTCCATTCGATCATCCACTTAGTACGGCAATCACACCACCTGCCGCTCTCTGAAACTTCGTCAAATCATCTACTTCTCTTTCTCAACGGTTTCTATAAATATTTGTTTTTATTTATGTTCTATACTTTAACGTGTTAAACTTGTTTTGTCAAGTTCTTTTTTGCAATTTTTCAGTATTTTTCGTATCTATTGCAAAATAGTCTTATTTTTCTCCTGACTTTCTAATGCCTCATATGCACTTTCATAAAAGAACTCCTGTGAATTAAGCGGTGCCTCTTCTCCCGGTTGTAATCTCGTATATTTTCCGTTACTTTTCAGTTCTCTTGCCTGTACATTGTCACTGAGCATCGTGATAAACATCTCGTTCAGACGCAGCTTCAGATCCGGATCTTCCACCGGTGCCGCCACTTCAACTCTATGTACCGTATTTCTCGTCATCCAGTCTGCAGATGCTATATAAATTTTCTGTCTTTCTTCTTTTCCAAATATATAAATTCTGGAATGTTCCAGAAAACGTCCTACAATACTGATGACCCGGATGTTTTCTGTATACCCTTCCACTCCCGGGATAAGACAGCAGATTCCACGTACAATAAGTTCTATCTCCACGCCTGCCTGAGATGCCTCAATCAATTTATCCATCAGCTTTTTATCAGTCAGAGAATTCATTTTCACACCGATATAAGCTTCTTCGCCTCTCTTTGCATGGCAGATCTCTTCCTCGATCATATCAAGTAATCGGTTCTGAAGACAATTTGGCGCTACCAGAAGTTTTTTGCTGACCTGAACCGTTTCTCCCATAAATAATGCCTGGAAGATTGCTGCTGCCTCCTCACCAATCTCCTGATCATACGTCATAAGAGACAGATCTGTGTACAGTCTTGCTGTCTTCTCATTATAATTTCCAGTACCAATTTGTGTATAATACTCGATTTTTCCATTCGTCTTTTTTGTGATCAGACACAATTTTGAATGAACCTTATAGCCGTCCAGACCATATATGACTGTACAACCAGCCTCTTCCAGTCTTCTTGACCATTCAATATTATTTTCCTCATCAAATCTTGCTTTTAACTCTACAAGAACCAATACATCTTTTCCATTTTCCGCCGCATCGATCAAAGCTTCCACGACCTTGCTCTGCTTTGCGACACGATACAGTGTCATCTTGATTGATACAACTTCATCGTCATTTGCAGCCTCAGAAAGCATATCTAAAAACGGACGTATACTCTCATATGGATAAGACAATAATTTATCTTTCTCCTTGATCTGCTCCAGAATCGATCTTTTGCTGTCAATCTGTGTAGACTTCTGAGGCACTCGTTTCTCATAGAACAATTCCGGATGATTGCGCAGGCTATCCTGAATCTGGAATACAAAGGACAGATCAAGTGGTGAACTTCCACGGAATACATATTTGCCATCCAGATCCAGATACTCGCAGATCTTATCCACGATATCTCCATCCAGTTCTCTGGAAAACTCCACTCTTACCGGAAGCAGACGCTTTCTTTTCTTGATGATTCCTTCCATAAAATCGCGGTAATCCAGATCTTCATCATACAACGCATCTGCATCTATATCCGCGTTTCTCGTTACGCGGATCAGAGATTTTGCCTTCACAAAATAACCTTTGAATACTTTCGAAATAAAGTGGAGAATCAGCTCTTCTGCCAGCATGTAAGTTTCTTCTTCCGCCGGCACCTGCACAAGTCTCGGGAATACACCAGAATTACACGGAATAATTCCAAGTTTTTCTTTTCCGTTTTTCTTCTCCAGTACGACAACTGCATAGATACCTTTATTTTTCAAAAATGGAAACGGCTGTCTTTTTCCGACAACAATTGGAGAAATGAGCGGGGCAATCTCTGCATCGAAATACTGTTCCAGATATTTCCCTTCTTTTTTGCCAATTTTACGGAAATCCACAAGGCGAATCCCTGCCTGTGCAACTTCATCCATCAGATTTTCATAGACTGTATCTTTTCTTCGGTTCAGCTTTGCGACCCGTGCCAGGATTGCCTGAATCTGTTCTTTTGCTGTCATTCCAGTCTTATTGTCTTTTACATTTTTCGAAACAATCATCTGATCGATCAAAGATCCTACACGCACCATGAAAAATTCATCTAGATTACTCTGGTAAATTGATGCAAATGTCAGTCGTTCACAGAGCGGATTTTTCTCACTTTCTGCTTCTTCCAACACTCTTTCATTGAATTTCAGCCAGGATAATTCCCGATTCATAAATATCGTTTCATTTGTCATTTTACTTAATTTTCCTCCTTTACAAATGCTGTAAATTCATTTAAATCAGACTGCGCAAGTACAGCATCTGCAATATTTACACAACAGTTTCCCATTCTTCCGATATTCTGAAGAACATGGTTAAACGGTACCGTCAGCTTACTGGAACATTTTCCCTTTCCTACACGCTCGACATGGGATTTTCCCATATGTATGGTGAGATCCAGAACCTTTTCTTTTTTCTTCACAATTTTTTTTGCATTCTCTGTACTGCCCGTCATAAGTACCTGAATTGCCTCCCGGTACATACCCTGAATCTGCTCCAGACTATTCGTCAGATCACGCATGGCTTCTTTGGAGTATTTGTACTTCTGTTCTTTCTTCTCACGGACAGCTTCTGCAATCTCCATACTCAGACCATTGACGCGGTCTACATCTCCAAGCATATACATAAGCCCTGCTGTCTGGGTAGTCTGCTTCTCTGTCAGGGAACCGGAAGAAAACATATTTGTCAGATACTCATTAATCTGCTCTGTTAATTTTCCTACGTCATGTCCCTGTTCCATCACTTCTTCCAGTTGTTCATTGGTTTCCCCTTTCACAAGATTGATCAATTTCTGGAGTGTTTCACCTGCCATCTCACTGCATCTTGTAATCTCTTTTCTCGCAAGGCTCAGTGCAACTGTCGGTTGTCCGATCAGTTTATCATCAAGAAACTGCGGACGTGAAGGCTCTCTCTTTTCACTTGTCTTTGCGTCCGGAATGATTTTCATAACAATCTTCACCATCAGCCAGATCAGTGGAATCCAGATCAATGTCATCACAATATTAAAGCTTGTATGTGCATTTGCGATCTGTCGGGAAATCACCTGAACCTCCGGTCCCTTAGGTGAGATCATCTGGATCACATATGCGAATGGTTTGATAAGCCAGATAAAGATCAGTGCACCGGACAGGTTAAAAACACAGTGTGCAACCGCAGTTCTCTTGGCATCTCTTGGCTGTCCGACACTGGCAAGAAGTGCCGTAATCGTTGTTCCGATATTATCTCCTAAAAGAATCGGGATCGCACCGGTCAGTCCCAGAATACTGGTTACACCATCCGGACCTGCCTGAGATGCAAAATTCTGCAGTACTGCGATGGTCGCACTACTACTCTGTACAACCAGCGTCATCGTCGTTCCAACTACAACACCAAGCACCGGCATATCTGCAACTTTTGCAATTAAGTCTACGAAAAACGGACTGGATGCCAGTGGCTTCATAACACTTCCCATAGTCTCAATTCCAAGGAACAATAAACCAAATGCAAAAATAGTCTGTCCGATACTCTTTGCTCTTTCTGATTTTACAATAAATGAAATAATAAATCCAATAAATATAATGATGTAAATATAATCACTCAACTTAAATGCGATAATCTGAGCTGTCATTGTCGTACCGATATTTGCACCTATTATAATCGAAATTGCCTGTGGCAGATTCATAAGTCCTGCACTGACAAAACCAATTGCCATAACTGTCGTTGCACTACTGCTTTGAAGCACTGCTGTTGTAAGCGCACCTGCCAAAACACCAAGGATCGGATTCTTTGTAAGTAATGCAAGAATCGTCTTCATTTTCTCTCCTGCTGCCTTCTGCAGACATTCGCTCATCATATTCATACCATACAAAAATATTGCAAGACCACCTAGCAGGCCAAATACAATCTGTAACTTTTCATTCATCTTCGAATTCTCCTCTTTCTCTTTTTCATACGCTACTTACTGTAAGTCTTCCCAGTTCTTAACGCCACCGGTATATATACTTTTCAGCATATATAATGTGATATCAGATAGTGGATTTTTCTGGTTTACAATCACTGCAATTTTGTCTTTTGCCACCGTATTATAGTTCAAAAGTTCTTTTTCATAATCTTTTAAATCCCTTGATGACATTGCCATGTCACAATTTCCTAACATAACACTGTTCAGACCCTTTGTAGAATCCGTTGCCGTAACTTGAATAGTTGCATGTGTATTAATCTTCATATATGCATCTGCGATTTCCTTCATCAGGGCAGCCATTGATGTTGAACCTTCGATTCGTATTGTTCCTTCTGACTGGTTCGATAAAAATGTCGCATTCTTCGCAATTGTTTCATAATGCCCACTTACAATTTCCTGTCCTGCACTTTGAACATATGTCATAAAATCCTGTTCCACATCATTAAGTGTTCCACTGTAGGCAAGATAGAACGAACGAGTCAGCGGATATTTCCCCTTATTATCAGAAACCGCTTCTCCATTGATTTCCAAAGTCTTTACACCCTCGATCCCGGTAGTTCCCGCTGACACATAACCGATCGCAGATGGATTTTTATTCACAGTTTCAATGACGGAGTCCATACTGTCAGCAATGGTAGCTGTATTCACTGTTTTGTCTATACCATCAGCTCCGTCTTTATTAAATCCTGCAAGCGAAGCAAATGTATCTCTTGTCCCTGAGCCTTCTTCCCTGGAAATCACCTGAATTTGCCCGAGTTTATTAAGTTCTTCATTATTATTTTTATCTACCTGAGAGTTTTTCTGTCCGCAGCCAATTAAAGCAGTCACCAGACAGACTGTAAATAAAAATGACCATTTTTTTCTTGTCATTACATGTTCCTCCTCATTATCAAAATCAGTGTAACGTATCTTCGTAAAATCTATGTTAAGTCAAATGTTAAATGTATGTAAAAAAGCAACTTTAAAAAGAAAAGCACCAACAGAAGACTCTATTTCTTCCATTAGTGCTTATTAGTACTTATTTTATACCTTTTTCTTTCATATTTCATGCATAAAGAAAGCCTTCCAGCATGCTCACTGGAAGACCTTCCTTATTTGAATAACTTCGTATATTCAGTTCTCGTATCCGCAATGTGATAAATATATACTATGTCCTTGATTACTCTGTAAATTGACACATGTTTACCGCTTATCATCATTCTATAGCCTTGTTCGTTCAGCCAATCATCAGGTGTCCTTGATCCAGAATCCGGAAGGTCCCCTAACCTTTCGATTCCGTCTAAAATATGGTCACTCACTTTTATTGCTGTCTCCACATCAAAATTGATGAAATACCAATCTTCAATCTTCTTTAAATCTTCCCATGCTACTGGGAGAATCTCTACTTTATACTTCATTTGCCCGTTCTCTCAATCGCCTTCTTGCTTCTGCAACACTCACGGTCGGCTGTCTTTCGATACGCTCCTGCTCTGCCTCCAGAACTCTCTCTCTTAATTTCAGCAGCTGCTCTCTTTTCTCAAATGCTTCTATATTCATAACAACCAAATCACCGTCACCATTCTTTGTAATATAAATCGGCTCATTCGTCTCTTTCGCAAGATTGGATATTCCAGCATAATCATTTCTCAACGCTGTTGATGCTTTTATAATCATCATATCACCTCCATTTATTATGATATAATTTTACTATAATTATGATAGGCTGTAAAGGCTATATCTGAAATCAGGACCACCCGTCCAACGGGTGGTCCTGATTTTTTATCAAATATAAAAGCATAATTACTTTTGGATGGGCGGTGTATCCATCATCTCAGGTACTCTTTTCAGAGTGTGTCGGGAACCATTTCCGACCTCAAAAATAATTATGCTTATTATCAATGTATGTTGTTTACATTTATAATATACTATTTATTTTCGTTATTGTCAATATTTGCATCTTTAATTCTTCCACTGTACAAACGTCTACTTATCTTTGAATCTTGAATATCATACATCGAAGAAACATATAAATATTGACCATCTTTTTCCAACTTTACTCCAACCAATACATTTTTAGAATACTTTTTTATAAACTCAATACTTTTGTCATTTTCGTTGGGATTAATACCTATATAATCTGGATTTTCTATAATCTCCGGAAGATAATCAATATACTTCAAACAATTATAATGTTTTCTTTTAACCATATGTGCTGGTAAACCTTTTGACCTAAATATATCTAATTCCTCTATATCAATACTTAACAGTTCATTATAGCGCAAATCATATTTTCCAACTTTTATCAAGTCATTCTTTTCTTCCATATTGGTATTTTCCGTTTCTATATATTTTATTTATTATAGCATATATCCATTTACAGCACAATCCCTTCTGCTTTCACTTTTATATAATAAAGCCAAATAATTGACTAGAGGAAATATTTTATGATTTTCGACAATATTTGTAACCTCCGAGAAGATAACGATAAAACTCAAAAAGAGTTAGCTGATTATCTAGTAGGACGCACAAAGAAAATTATGAATGGCAGCAGTCCTATAAAAAGCGTAAAAAAATAGCCATACCAGATATTACTTAATTGTAATCATTCTGATATGGCTATCATTATATATATTGGTCTGTACGCTCGTATATTGAGCTGTAATGGATTTTCTATATTCAAGTGAACAAGATTTTCTTCAACAACTATTCAAAATATCTCAAATAAGCGTATTATCATAACATTTTACATCATTTTGCTATATCTGCTCCACCCTTCTGAAACCGCGTAAATTCAGCCAAATCCGGGGTTCCGTCCAGGTCATACGGTGTTACCTGATAAACGTAGTAATTCAGCCAGTTTGTGTAAAGATTGTTCGCCTGTGCACGCCATGTCAGAAGCGGACGATTGTCCGGATTATCATCTGGATAATAATTCTTCGGTATATCAATCGGAAGTCCTTTTGAAAGATCTCTCTTATACTCCTGATCCAGTGTCATGCGATCATACTCTGGATGCCCCATCACAAAAATCTGACGTCCATCCTTTGCCATAGACAGAAATGCTCCTGCTTCATCAGATTCTGCCAGGATTGTAATTCTGTCATCTGCACGCAGCTTCTCAACCGGCACATCTGTATGTCTGGAATGCGGCGCATAGAACACATCATCAAATCCACGTACAAGCGGAATTCTACGGTTCAGGACGCGGTGTCTGAACACTCCAAATAATTTATGGTCTAACTGTTCTTTCTGAATTCCATAATGATAATACAATCCTGCCTGAGCTCCCCAGCACAGATGGATGGTAGACATAACATGTGTCTTGGTCCACTCCATAATCTCTTCTAACTCTTTCCAGTAATCCACTTCTTCGAATGGTATTTGTTCTACCGGTGCTCCGGTAATGATAAATCCATCAAATTTCTGATCTTTTATATCTGAAAATTTCTCGTAAAATTTATTCAGATGGCTGGACGATGTATTCTTAGATTCATGACTGGATACAGCCACAAATGTTACATCAATCTGAAGCGGTGTATTGGACAAGGATCGTAAAATCTGCAGTTCTGTATCCTCCTTAAGCGGCATCAGATTCAAAAGTCCAATTTTTATCAGACGGATATCCTGATGTGTTGCACGATGTTCATCCATCACAAATATATTTTCTTTTTCCAGTATCTCTTTTACCGGAAGGTCATTTTGTACACGAATTGGCATAATTTATGCTCCCTTCTGCTTTTCTTTTATTTTTCCTCTGCTTTACTCTTAATCTCTTCTGAATGGATATACTCTCCCGAAGAATCCACATAACTCCATTCGTCATATGAATCTGACCGGACAGGCAGTTTCTTTTTCTTTAACTTATTATCCAGAATCATATCTACAATATAATAGATGACTGCAAATGTCGGGACTCCCATAACCATACCGACAAAGCCAAACAATCCGCCACCGAGCAAAATAGATGTTACGACCCAGAATGCTGACAGTCCGGTAGAGTTTCCAAGAATCTTCGGTCCCAGAATATTCCCGTCAAACTGTTGTAAAACCAAAATAAATATCAGGAAATAAACTCCTTTCATTGGATCTTCCAATGCGATCAATATCGCACTTGGAATCGCTCCGATATATGGCCCAAAAAACGGAATTACATTTGTCACTCCTACAATCACACTTACCAACATTGTATATGGCATATTCAGAATTGTCAGGCCAATAAAGCACAACAGACCGATAATTGCGGAATCCAGAATCTTGCCGATCACAAATCCTCCGAAGATCTCATTACTTTTTGTTGTAATATGAAGAACCATATTGGCACGATCTGCACGGAACAATGCATAAACCGCTTTCTTACACTGTCGTGCAAATATTTCTTTACTATAAAGTATGTAAACAGATACAATTACACCAATCAGCATGTTAAAAACTTCACTGATAGCATTGAAGATTCCGACTGTCAGGTTCGACATCAGACTGTTCACCTGCGTCATCAGATCAGTACGCAGCCAATTTGTCAACATTGTCGTTCCTTCTTCCAGCGCATTTTTCAAAATAGCAACTGTTGTACTGTCTTCCAGTTGGATAGAATTAATCTTATCCAGTGCATCATTGACCTGTTTTGGCAATGTCAGTACCATATTACGGATACTGCTGTAGAGTTCCGGTATCAGCATATTTAATAATAGCGTAATCAACACAATTAATATGATTAACGATACGAAGATACCGACACTTCTGGATACATTTTCAGCCTTCTCCGGCTTTTTCATGCGTTCCTGAAGCTTGGGAATCAAAAATGCATCTACCCTTTTTACAATCGGATTTAAGAGATATGCAATAGCACACCCGTACAATACCGGTTTTAATACATCTATAATTTTAAAAATCACATCCGAAATATGTCCTAATCTTAAAAGCGCAAAATAAAACAGAATACAGGCTGCAACAATTACAAATACTGTCATTCCCCGGTTGATCTGCTGCCGTATTCTGGAGGGTCTGCGTCCTCCAATCTGTGGCGCTTCCTCGTAATAGGCTTTTTCACGTTGTTTTTTTTCTTCTCGAGTTTTAATTTCTATATTACCCATATTCTTCTCTTCTTTCCTAAGCATGTATAATTATTATACCCTCAGAAATATACCCCGTCAACTGCGAAACTTTGAAGAAATTCTAAAGAAAATATAGAACAAAGAATGTGCCTTGGCACATTCTCGCGCCGAGCGCGGTCGCTTGCGACATAATTCTTATTCGCGCGAGTGCGCATCCTGCCGGAGGCTTTTTGTATAATAGGAAATGCAATTTCCTATTATACAAAAAAAAGAGAGGACCTGCCTCTCTTTTTCTAATCACATATATTCATTTTAGCTAATGACAGCCACAACTAAATGTTGCGCATTCTGTCTCCTGACATCGACTGGCATTTCCGCCTTCCACACTGATTTTTCCGGCATGACAGTGACACTGTTCATTGTACATACATTCTGTAGCCTTACAGTCAATCTCACTCTTTGGAGATGCCTCTTTCATAGTATTACTGTAACTGTTTCCATCTTTTCTCTCTTCAAAGCTGTCACAGCATGTATCCTGTGCATGTTTTGCAGAGCTTCCACCTACTTTGATACTATCAAGATCACAATAATAATTCTGGTTATGCAGACATGTCTGTACCGTACATTTTAATTCTGGCATAATGCTACCTCCTTTATTTTATAACATAGCTTATTATGCCCTCACGCCGAAAAAATATTCTTATTATTTTATTTTTCGTCTTCTTTTACAACTTCTCGTTTTACTCTGTCAGCAATCTCTTTCTGAATATCTGCAATAAATGTTTCCAGATTCTTCTGTCCTTCATCTCCTGCAAAACGGCTTCTTACTGATACGAGATCTGCCTCCTGCTCTTTTTCACCTACAACAAGCATGTATGGTATCTTCTGCATCTGAGTCTCACGAATCTTGTATCCGATCTTCTCTGCTCTGGAGTCGACCTCAGCACGAACACCTGCTGCATTTAACTCATCAAGAACTTTATTGGCGTAATCCATATATTTATCAGAGATTGGAAGTACTTTTACCTGTACCGGAGCTAACCATGTCGGGAATGCTCCTGCGAAATGTTCAATCAGGATTCCAATGAATCGCTCAATAGAACCGAATGCTACACGGTGGATCATGATCGGACGATGTTTCTCTCCGTCAGCTCCTGTGTACTCAAGTTCAAATCTCTGTGGGAGCTGCATATCTAACTGAATTGTTCCACACTGCCATGTTCTGCCAATAGAGTCTGTCAGATGGAAGTCAATCTTCGGTCCGTAAAATGCTCCGTCGCCTTCATTGACTACATAATCAAGTCCAAGGTCATTTAACGCACCACGAAGTCCTTCTGTAGCAAGCTCCCAGTCTTCGTCCGTTCCCATACTGTTTTCCGGACGTGTAGAAAGTTCTACATGATATTTAAATCCGAACAGGCTGTATACCTCATCGATCAATGCTACAACGCCTTTGATCTCGTCACGAATCTGCTCTGGCATCATAAAGATATGTGCATCGTCCTGTGTGAAGCAACGTACACGCATCAGTCCATGTAACTGACCGGATTTTTCATGACGATGTACTAAACCAAGCTCACCGACACGAAGTGGAAGGTCTTTGTATGAACGTGGCTCTGCTTTATACACAAGCATTCCACCTGGACAGTTCATTGGTTTTATAGCATAGTCTTCTCCGTCGATCTGTGTTGTGTACATGTTCTCTTTATAGTGATCCCAGTGTCCGGATGTCTCCCAAAGATGTCTGCTTAAGATAATTGGGGTAGATACTTCTACATAACCCGCTTTTTTGTGAAGTTCTCTCCAGTAATCAAGCAGTGTATTCTTAAGAACCATTCCCTTCGGAAGGAAGAATGGGAATCCCGGTCCTTCTTCACACATCATAAAGAGTCCAAGCTCTTTACCGAGTTTTCTGTGATCACGTTTTTTAGCTTCTTCCAACATTGTAAGATACTCATCAAGCTGTGCTTTCTTAGGATAAGAAATACCATAAATTCTTGTAAGCATCTTGTTCTTTTCATTTCCTCTCCAGTAAGCACCTGCAAGACTTGTAAGCTTGATTGCTTTTACCGGCTTTGTTGTCATCAGATGTGGGCCTGCACATAAATCAACGAACTCACCCTGCTGATAGAAACTGATTTCTGCATCTTCCGGAAGATCCTCAATCAATTCTACTTTGTAAGGCTCATCCTTCTCTTTGAAGTAAGCGATAGCCTCATCTCTTGGCTTCGTAAATCTTGTGATTTCAAGATCTTCTTTAACAATCTTCTTCATCTCTTTCTCGATTTTTTCAAGATCTTCTGCCACAAATGGCGTCTCACGATCCAAATCATAATAAAATCCATTTTCGATGGAAGGTCCAATCGCAAGTTTTGTCTCCGGATAGAGTCTCTTGATTGCCTGAGCCATGATATGAGATGTTGTATGGAAAAATGCTCCTTTTCCTTCCTCATTATCAAATGTCAGGATTTCTACTTCACTGTCAGAATCTACAACTGTACGCAGATCTACCAGTTCTCCATTGACTCTTCCTGATGTTGCAACTCTTGCAAGTCCTTCGCTTAAATCTTTTGCAATGTCGATAACTGACATGCTGTGTTCATACTCTTTTACAGAGCCGTCTTTTAATGTGATCTTCATGCTATTTATCCTCTCTCTTCTTTATTAATGCTTTTTTGTTTTCTTTATGTATCTTTACCCCAGCCTCAAATGCTTCATTGAGTTCCGGGAAAGACTTTCGAAGTACCAGTGGCCTTCCTGTCTTATCTATGAAACAATGCTTGCTTGTTCCACGACAATGAACCATTCCTGTTCTATCGTCCTTAACTTCATATCCAACGGTTAGTTTTATTCCGTTATATTCCTTAATATATGCGTCAATACTGACCGTATCTCCGTAATAGACCATTCTCAGATAATCCGCTTCCACCGAAAGAATCGGACTGATTATCCCCTGTTTCTCCAGATCTGCAAATCCGACGCCCATATAATCCAAAAGGTCGCATCTTGCTTCCTCAAACCAGCGGATATAATTGGAATGATGTACGATTCCCATCTGATCTGTTTCGTAATTCTGTACTTTGTGGATATATTTATTCCATGTTTTTGTCTGTTCACTCATCTTATGCTTCTTAAATATTCCTTATTTTACTCTTGGAAAATCCGGATGCTCTCCTGACCAGCCTGCTGGCTGCATAGAATCGATCCGATACATATCCTCCTTTTCAATCTCAAAATCAAACACTTGATAATTCTGTACCATCCGTTCCTTTGTCGATGCTTTCGGAAGTGGTATGACCTGTCGTTGTATCTCATAGCGAAGACAAATCTGCGCTGCTGATTTGTTATATTTTTCTGCAAGTCCTCCTAATAGTGGATGTTCCAGAACTCGTTTTCTTCCAAGCGCTTCTTCTGTATCATAGAAAGATGCTGTATCAAAATACCTGTATCCTGCTTCAATCGCAGTTTTTATAATGCCTTCATTATTTCCTTCTGCTGCCTTGTAGGTGCCATATCCCATGCACGGAATCTTCACACCATTTTCCAGTTCATAACAATCTTTCATTGAATTCATCTTATCACCTGCCTGAATTTTCTAAGTAATACAAGAACAACGAATGTGTCTTGGTGCATCCTGCCGGAGGCTTTTGTATAATAGAAGATGTAATTTTCATTATACAAAAAGTCCCTCACAGCAAATATGCTGTAAGGGACGAGTTCTCTTCTCGCGGTTCCACCCTGCTTAATCTGATCATAAATAAAATCAGATTCACTTCATTCTTGACGATAACGGAGTCACCGGACTGCTTTACAGCCACTCAGAGGTAGTCTTCAGAAGGTTCTGTGGATAAGAAGCTCTCAGCCTGCGGCTTCTCTCTCTGGTATCACGTTCCCAACTTACTCGTCTCTTCATCGTGTTTTCATATGTCTCATTATAGCATCGAAGATGTGGTTGTCAAGAAGTTCTTACAGATTCTTACCGCAGCACTTCTTGTATTTCTTACCGGAGCCACACGGACATGGATCATTTCTTCCAATCTTCTTCTCCTTGCGGATTGTTGTGGATTCTTTCTGCTCTTTGTAAAGCTTCTTCAGCTCTTCCTCAGAATAAATCTCTTTCCACTGTGGAAGTTCATATAACCAGTCAGCTTTTGCTGCAACCATGTTCTTATAAAGCTTCTCTTTATCAAATGCAAGGCTTACAACTGTATTCTCATCCATTGTCTCAATCGGATTTGGTTCTTTTAAGCTCTCATCGATTCCATCTAAGAAACCTACCATAGTCAGAACTTCCTGTCCATACTTCTCAGCAAGTTCTTTTACTGTTCCTTTTACTTCCTCGTCCGGATTCGAAAGAAGCTGTTCATAAATCTCTTTCTCAATCTGGAAATATGTTCCCCAGAATCTCTGCAGAGTTGCTCTGTCAGCGCTCTCGTCATATGCAATATCTTTCCACTGCTCTAATAATGTACGACTCATCTTAATATACTCCTTTGTATCTTTTCATCCTATTCGTCTTATTATATAACATTTTTTCATATTTTCAAAGACCTGTTTGCTTTTTTACTACCGATTTTATATAATGATGCTAGTTGATCAAATTGAAAGGACTTTCTTATGAAAAAAGTAAAACGTATTCTTGCTCTTGCCGGTGCCATGCTTTTATTCGCACTCTACGCCAGCACACTTATATTTGCATTTATCGACTCGGATGTATCCCTGACTTTCCTCAGGGCTTCCATTGCATGCACGATTATTCTCCCGGTACTGATTTATGCCTATATTCTTGTGTACCGTGTTACTAGAAGAGACACTGACATAAACTCAGAGGACCAGGGCGACCAGAATAGTCCGAAGTAAATCCATATTTTCGTTTCTCTTTTTTCTCTTTTCTTTTGTTCAAATACTCCAGCGGCGATATTGGCTGCTGGTAATCTTTCGTTTCCCTGTTATTGTTCTCCATTGCAATACCTCCTACAACACCTGTTAATCAGTCTGTTTATCCCGACTTTACTATTATATGGTGCTATGTCTGCTTTTATGACTGCTTTTGTTCCATATATTTTTGTCTCTGCAACGTTTATGAACTCCCCGCCAGATGATTTTTCATCTGACATCTGTAATATTAACAGGAAAATGTGTACGACCTGTGGAAGGAATCTAAAGAAAACCTTATGAATTTATAAAATAAATGCAATTTCCGATTAGAACAAAGAATGTGCCTCGGCACATTCTTGCGCCTGCGGCGGTCGCTTGCGACACCTACCTTGTACGCCGCAGTGCGCATCCCTAGCGGAGCGTTTTTTATATGTTAGGAAAGAACTTTCCTAACATATAAAAAAGAGATTACCTCCCATTCGAAGTAATCTCTTATTATTTCGTCTTACAGTATAAGATCCATGACTATAACTCTCAGTTTTCAGTCTGCAATCTCTGATTTTCAATCATTATTTACTGAGTGGTGACTCACGATAAATGATGTCCTCACGTCCTGGTCCGTTAGATACCATTGTAATCGGGTATCCAATCTCCTGCTCAACAAACTCGA
>OKSF01001200.1_pt1 | contig 21871 bp, 20 predicted proteins | sample 1606061 | NCBI WGS metagenome assembly OKSF01 (sample SAMEA3541567, study PRJEB24748) | human gut metagenome | biome: human gut; feature: human-associated habitat; material: faeces | place: China | collected 2012 | reverse complement strand
TGGTCGTGACGATCAGCGGCTTGCCGCTGCGGTAACGGCTGTCAATCACATTGAAAACCTGTTCCAGCCCGTACTCGGTGCCGCGCTCCATGCCGAAGTCGTCAAGGATAAGCAGCGGATAGCGGCAAAGGCGGGAAATGTACTCGTTGCGGTTCTCAAAGCTGGCGGCAAGGTCGTTGAGGATAAGGGCAAAATTCGTCATGTGGACGGGGATTTCTTTCTCCATGAGGGCGTTTGCGATACAGCCCGCAAGGTAGCTTTTCCCGGTTCCCACGCCGCCCCAGAACAGGCAGCCGATATTGTCGGTGCTGCTCAGGTTTTGAGCCAGCTGACGGCCTAATTCCTGTCGTTCCTGATCGGTTTTCAGTGTAGGAGCTTTTTTAGAGAATTCTTCATTTGCGCTCTTGATGGCAGACTGCATCTGTGCACTTACCTTCGGGAAATCTTTATGTGCCTGAACGAGGGTGTCGAAATTGACGTAGCCTACGCCAGCAGCAAAAGCAGAAGACGCAGCAACAATGCTCATCATCCCTACTACGGCGAGGGAAGCCAATTGTTTTTTCAATTTCATTATATATTCCTCCTGTAAATCGCAAATATTAAGGGTTTCTTGCTGTTTCCCTATTATAGCAAAATAAAACGGAAAGTACAACGTTTGTAACTGTACTGTGACAATTACGATTCTTTGTTGTTATCTGCCGGCCCGGCCGTTGTCGTTTCGTCGTCGTCTTTAATATAAATGTATTTATCCTTTTTCAGTTTTTCGATAATTTCCGGTGCCATGGTTAACAGCTTTTCAAAGGCGGAAGCCTGATAGCCGCCTTTTTTGATGGAGAACATTTCTACACGGTCCCCTTTAATGACTAATACGGCAGTAGGCTCCATCTTTGCACCGCCGCCACCACCGCCACCGCCGCTGCTGCGCCGGCTTACTTCGCCCTGGCCGCCGCCGCAGCCGGTACCAAAGCCGAAGGTAATATCGACAAAGGGGACGAGAATGGCGTCGCCAATGTGTACGGCCTGGCCGACGACAGTTTCCACCTTGATCATCTCACGGAAGTTTTCAAATATCGTTTCCAGGTTGTTTTTTAGTTCGTTTTTGTCCATGATCCGTATCCCTTCTTCGTTGTAAGATGGCCCGCAGAAGCTTGCGGAGCGGGCGTGTAGTCATAAAGGCTGCTGCGTATAGGATGAGGGCCCCCGGATATATCGTGCCGGCCAGGACCGCTTCACAGTCATATATTTCTTCGAGAAAATTGAACTGCAGCGTAGCTGCCTGCCGGGGTGCCACCATGTAGAGAAAGCCGGCAGTCATACCTGTCTGATGCGGCTGGGGCAGGCCCAGCGTGCCCTCTAAGGTAAAGCGGCGGATGCGGGAATGGTGCAGCACCCGGCGGATAAGCTGTAAGCACGCTGCCAGAAACTCCTCTGATAAAAGGTAGGGACGCCACCAGCCTGCCTCTTCGTCTGCCCCGGCCTGCTGTGTGTCTGCGTCCGACAGGGCTTCCCTCAGCAGCTCATCGTCAAGAGCAGCATCCGGAACCGGTTCCGCTTCTGTCTCGGCCGGCACCCTTTGTGGCGGCCAGGCATGCCAGCCCAGATACAGCTCTTTTTTCGGCCGTTGGCCAAAGGTGTAATCCCAGGACCAGTACAAGCCATGCTGTAACCAGGAAACCCGGCAATATAAGCGGAAGGGCGCACGTATCTCTATGTGAACCGTATACGTACAAGGGATAAAGAGAAGCAAGGCAAGGACCATCATAAGCAGTGATAGTAATATGATGAAGAGCATGGCACGCCTCCCTTTCCCAATAGTACACGGAACAGTTCCGTTATGATAATGTATTCGCTATAACAGGAAGAAATCCTCTTTGTAATACGACAGATCAGGCTTCTGCCTGTTCGTGGAAAATACAGTCTACGTCGGTATCGCGGAAACAGCGATTGCAAGAAATGCAGGTTGCCGGCTCCGTACTGCCGTTGCGCCAGAGATTGGGCAGATCGGGCTGCCGCAATAACGGCCGGCACAGGGAAATAAAGGACAGATCTGATGTCGCTAAGGCCTCTTCCATATCACTGGCAGCACGCCAGCCGCCAACGACACCGACATCCGTTTTGCCTTTAAGGGCCGCTGCGGCCGCCTTGGCGTAAGCAGCGAAGTACATGGGTTCCTTCGTGCGGCGGATGGCCCGGATGGGACCTTTGCGGGGCAGGGACGACGTATTGCCGCCACTTACTTCAATGGCCTGGACGCCGTCTTCAGCGAGCCATTTCATAACTTGCAGGCTTTCTTCTGCTTCGAGGCCGCCTTCTTTCATGAAGTCACTGCAATTTAATTTTACCCATACGGGGTAATCTGCACCTGTTTGTTTGCGGATTTCGGCAATACATTCACGCAGGAAGCGGGCCCGGTTTTCCAGGCTGCCGCCGTAGGCATCGGTACGCGTATTATAAAAGGGGGTCAGGAATTTGCTGGCCAAATAGCCGTGGGCACCGTGAAACTGGACGCCGTCAAAACCGGCAGCCTTGGCCCGGCGGGCAGCCTGGCCGGCATCAGCGACGAGCTGGCGAATCTGCCCTTCGCTCAGCGCGGTGGAGTCTTGTTTTTCCCGTCCCAGCTGGTCAGGAACGCCGCTGGGGCTGACGATCAACCTGTTTTCTCTTTCCGGCACCATAATGGCAGAGCCCATGATAACGATCTGGGCTACGATTTTTCCGCCCCGGTCATGGACCTGCGTAATAAGGTCTGCCAGCGGTGCAATACAGCTGTCATCGTCAAGCAGTATCTGGTTGTGCTGATGCGGTTCCAATTTGGAAGCTGCAATCATGCCGGTAATCATAACGCCTGTACCGCCTGCGGCCAGGTTTTTGTACATAGAGGCGAGCTTTTCTGTCGGCTGTCCCTGGGCATCGGCCATCCCTTCGAAGGTGGCTGAACGGACAATACGGCAGCGAGCGTCAATGCCGCCTATGGTACATGCATCAAATAACATGAAGATCTCTCCTTGAATTTGTAATCTGTTACTATGCAGAAAGGGTATTTCCACATATTATTCTATTATAGACTAAAAAAAGATATGTGACTAGGCCTTTCATTTTCCCCGGGCCAGACGCGATTTTCACTCGTTTCTAATAGGAATTTTTAAAAATATCGTGTATAATATATAAGTACGTTAAAAAACAGACAGATAGAGATGTCTGTCATGTTTTCTTAATCTGTAACTTACGAAGGGATGTTGAAGCAATGGCAACAGCAATGGTATTAGGCACCCAATGGGGTGATGAAGGCAAGGGAAAAATTGTAGACTATCTGGCACAAAAGGCAGACGTTGTTATCCGCTCACAAGGCGGCAATAATGCAGGCCATACGGTAGTAGTAGATGACCGTTCCTTTGCATTGCGCCTTCTGCCGTCGGGAATCTTGTTCTCTGATAAAACATGCATCATTGGCAGCGGTGTCGTCGTAAATCCGAAGGTTCTCCTGGAAGAGCTTTCCGGTATGAAAGAAAAAGGAGTAACCGTCAGCCAGCTGGAAATTTCTACGCGTGCCCACGTCATCATGCCGTATCATGAACGGATTGATGAAGAAGATGAAAAACTCAAGGGCAATGCAAAAATCGGTACGACTAAAAACGGCATCGGTCCTTGTTATGCCGATAAGATCAACCGTGTAGGGATCCGTATTGGCGACCTCATGGATAAAGATACTTTTGCTGAAAAACTGCGCATCAATTTAACGCTGAAAAATCGTCTTTTCGAAACATATTATGGCTGCCAGGGCTTTGATTACGATGCCATGCTGGCAGAATACCTGGGCTATGCCGACCAGATCCGTCAGTACGTCAAGGATACGAACTACTCGGCTAACCTGTACATTAAGCAGGGCAAAAAGGTCCTCTTTGAAGGCGCCCAGGCAACGATGCTCGATATCGATCATGGCACGTATCCGTTCTGTACGAGCTCGAACCCGACGGCAGGCGGTGCCTGCACCGGTTCCGGCGTAGGTCCGCGCCGTATGGAAAATATTGTCGGTGTCGTCAAAGCCTATACGACCCGTGTCGGCGCTGGTCCCTTCCCGGCTGAACAGAACAATGAAGTAGGCGAATTCCTGCGTCAGACAGGCCACGAATTTGGTACCGTTACGGGCCGTCCCCGCCGCTGCGGCTGGCTGGATACAGCTGTTGTTAAGTATGCCGCCATGGTCAACAGCCTGGACTACCTGGCCATTACGCGCCTGGATATTCTCGATGGCCTGGATACGATCAAAATCTGCACGGGCTATAAATACCAGGGCCAGCTCCTGCAGGAATACCCGGCCAGCCTGGATGTGCTGGAACATGTCGAACCGGTATATGAAGAAATGCCCGGCTGGAAAACGGATATTTCCGGCTGCCAGTCCTATGATGAACTGCCGGAAGCAGCCCGTCATTATGTAGAACGCATTAGTGAACTCGTTGAAGTACCGCTGGGAATCGTTTCTGTCGGTCCGAACCGCAGCCAGACGATCATCCTCCACGATATTTTCTAATGCCGCAGGGCTCCATGCCCGTCACGGAGACGGTATGTGTGCCTTTCTCTTGCTATTTTAGGTTTTCACCATAACGATATAAAACGAAAAGCAGGCTCTGTTCACGGAGCCTGCTTTTCGTTTATCTTCTTTTGCTAGTGAAATCTTATTCTTCTTCGTGACAATTATGGGAACAGCTGCTGCAGCCCGAGGCGCTGCAACCGCCTTCGCCTACATGATTCATACCCACTACGGCAGTTACTGCCTTGCGGGGAATGAGCATATTGGTCGGCGTAATGGTAATGCCGATTTGCGAAGCCTGTACGGCCCGCGCGAGCGTTACGCTCTGCCGCTGCGGCGTATCCCCGTAGCCGGGAGTTACGCGCCAGACGATTTTGTAATCTTCCGGAGCACCGAGCGAATCGATGTAGCTGCACAGCTGGCCTACCATCTGTTCCGTAGCGACGGAAATGGCCGAGTCCATGAGGATCCCTTTGGTAAAATCTTTTTCCAGGAAGAGTGCATCGGCAGCATCTTCCACTTCCTTGCCCAGGCTGACTGCCATGATGATGGCTACTTCTGTCGTTTCCAGATACGAGCGGATCGTTTCGCCCTGAATTTCAAAGGGGTCATTACACTGAAACGTGTGAGTATCTTTATCGTAAAAGAACTGATAGAATACGCTGACCGGATGAGCCAGCTTTACGACAGTATTACATACTTCCGTAGCCAGTTCCGGCGTAGCAGCATCAGCCGTACGTTGTTTAGCCAATTCGAGTACCTTATCGGCATCGATATGTTTAAGCATTCCTTGATATGTAGGCATGTTCATCTCCTCTTTTCCGGGCCGGTATGAAAAACACGGTCCTAATGTATACTCATTATAGCAAGTTTTACCTGGTGTGGCTAGGCCAAGTTTTCTTTGAATCACTACTAGTTGTCACTAAATGTCTATGTTATACTATAATATAGACTTTAGGAAAATATTTGAAATGAGGTGGCTGCGTTGGCTCATATTATTGCCGTAACAAACCAGAAAGGCGGCGTTGGCAAGACGACGACGAGTATCAACTTAAGTGCCTGTCTGGCAGACAACGGCAAACGTACGTTGTTGATTGATATGGATCCACAGGGCAATGCGACGAGCGGCCTGGGTATTGATAAAGAAAATCTGGAAGGAAATTTATACGACTGCCTCATTGAGCACGTGCCTTTTGCACAGGTCGTACAGAAAACAGCGGTCAAAAAACTGTCTCTCATGCCGGCAACGATGGATGTGGCCGGGGCAGCTGTCGAACTGGTAACGCTGGAGCATCGGGAACAGGTGCTGAAGCAGGCCTTACAGGCGTATTTAGATAGTGTAAAAAAGCCGTACGACTTCGTGCTCATCGATTGTCCGCCCTCCTTGGGCCTGTTGACGATCAACGCGCTCGTAGCGGCAGATCAGGTCCTGATTCCTGTGCAGTGTGAATTTTATGCCCTGGAAGGGTTGGCCCAATTGATGCAGACCGTAGAAATGGTACGCAGCAGCATGAACGAACAGCTGCGGCTTCTCGGCCTCGTCCTGACCATGTTTGACGGCCGTACGAACTTATCCCTCCAGGTGGCGGAAGAAGTGAAAAAGTATTTTAGCGGGCAAGTCTTTCACACGCTCATCCCCCGCAATGTACGCTTAGGTGAGGCCCCCAGCCACGGTGAGCCTATCACCATATATGATAGCCATTCCCGTGGCGCAGACGTGTATAGAAAACTGGCCAGAGAGGTGATTCGCCGTGTCGGTTAGGAAAAAAGGTCTCGGGAATAACAGCGGCCTGGGGAAACGGTTAAGCGCCCTGGGCCTGACAGAAAAACATCTCGATGAAGCAGATAAAGCCGTGGAAAAAGCCGGCCCCGGCATGCCCATTGAAGTACCCATTGACTACGTTCAGGCCAGCCCGCATCAGGCACGGCAGACGTTTGACCAGCAGGCCCTGGACCGGCTGGCTGATTCCATCCGCCAGTACGGCCTCGTGCAGCCCTTGATCGTGCAGAAAAAAGCCGACGGCACGTATGAACTGATCGCCGGGGAACGGCGCTTGCGGGCAGCTAAACAGGCAGGCCTGACGACAGTGCCTGTCTTGTGTAAAAGCTATACGCCTGACGTGGCAGCCGAAGTATCGCTCATTGAAAACCTGCAGCGGGAAGACCTGAATGCCATGGAAGAAGCCGAAGCCTATCAGATGCTCATGCAAAAGTTCGGCCTCACGCAGGAAGAAACTGCCGCCAAGGTAGGCCGCAGCCGTCCCTACGTGGCCAATATGCTCCGCCTGCTCAAGCTGCCGGCTGATATTGCCCGGCTCTTGCGGGCCGGACAGCTTTCGATTGGCCAGGCCCGGCCTCTCCTGCAGCTGCCGGATGTGACGCAGCAGCTGCAGGCAGCCGAACACATTGTAAAGGAAGGGCTTTCGGCCCGGCAATGTGAGGCGCTGGTGCAACGGCTGCTGCAAGAAAAAGAGAAAAAGGAAAGGCCTGCTGGCGACGCCTATCTCGAAGCACTGCAGGACCGGTTGAAAATGCATTTGGGTACAAATGTCTCCATTCGTTTTAACCGGCAGCGCAAGAAGGGGAAAATCGAGATTGCCGTTGCGTCCGAAGCGGAATTTGAACGCCTCCTGGCTTTGCTGACAGAGGAACCGTCTGCAACAGACGACACGCCTCCGTATTCTTTTACAATTTAATGAAAATTAAGGAAAAACAGTTGTGTTTTGCCTATCTTTTGTGTAATATAAGGTACGAACTTTACGAACAGATACGCACGTTGGGAACTACGGCAGGAGGAAAGACATGGGTTACGGATTAGACTGGCAGATGCTTTATTATATTATTGCCGGTGTGGTAGCAGTATTGCTGCTGGCTTTGCTCATTTATATTGGCATACTCAATCGCCGCGTGAGCAGGCTCAATAAAAAATATGAATTTTTTATGCAAGACGAAACGGGAAAAAGTATGGAAGCCAAGCTGCGCGAGGATGTGGCGCACTTGCATGAGCTGCAGGATTCCATGGAATTGATCCACAAGACGCAAAAGGACATTCTGGCGGTACAGAATCATTGTTTTCGCAAGATAGGCTTTGTCAAATACAACGCCTTTGATAATATTGGCAATAATCTGAGCTTTGCTTTTACGGTTCTCGATGGCAAAAATGATGGCTTTTGCCTCTCCAGCGTCTATGGCCGGAATGAATCGCGTATTTTTGCCAAGCCCATCGTCGATGGCAAGTGTCTCTACGGCATGAGCGAAGAAGAAAAAGAAAGCCTGGATAATGCGTTACAGTATGCAGGCGAGCTGACTACTGTCCAGAAGGACTAAAAGAAGGGAATACGTTTGAACATTCAGGATTGGTTCCAACAAGGGAAAAGCCGGCTGGCAGAGGTCTTTTCCCACGTGTCGCAACGGGGCTTTTTGCAGCGTTCAGAGCCTTTGGTGCTGACACCGAAACAATATAAAAAAGGGATAACCCTCGTCCTGGCAGGGGCCGTGGTCATTGTAGCCGGCCTGCTCGTCGGGATATATGAGTTCGTTTCCCTCCAGGAAATGAAAGAACAAAATGCACTGCATGAACAACAACTGGAGATGATGCGGGAAAAAACGGCATCGCTGCAGGAAAAAATGGATAAAATGGATGCCCTTGACCAAGAGCTGCGGCAAATGGTTAAAGGCGCCGGCACGGGTGACAGCCCAAAAGGTGACGGTGGCGTAGCAGGACAGCAGAAGAAATCGCCGGACGTTTCTCATGCTGACTACAATGAACTGTTACATGCCACCTCGCGGCTGGAAACGAAGACCAACGCCCGCATTATCAGTTTCATTACGCTGAAGACAGTACTGAGTGATACTGCCGGTCAGCAGGTCCGGGAAATGCAGCAATTATCCAAACAGTACCAGGCATCGAACTATCCGTCCATTTGGCCGGTCAACGGCACGATTACGTCGAATTTCGGCTATCGTGGCAATCCCATCGGCGGCGGTACGGGCTTCCATGAAGGCGTAGATATTGCCGTAGATTACGGTACGCCTGTACGGGTTACGGCGTCTGGCAAGGTCACCATGGCCGGCTGGGTAGATGGCTATGGCAACCTCGTTGAAGTTGATCATGGCGGCGGTTTTGTTACGCGCTACGGACATAACTCGATGCTTCTTGTCGTCGTAGGACAGGAAGTGAAGACGGGAGATATTATTTCACTGGCTGGCAGTACGGGCCGCAGCACAGGCCCGCATGTCCATTATGAAGTACGGGTTAATGGTACACCGACAGATCCTATGCTGTTCTTGCCATAAACAGACGAGGCAGACGGACTGGCAGCTTGCAGCCAGTTTGTCTGCCTTTTTTCGTGTGAAAGGAGCTCTACATGAAACATTTCAGCGCCTGTCTGGCCATAGGCATCTGTCTCTTGGGACTGGCACTGATAGCCTCAGGCTGCAGCCGTTCTGATTCGCAGCCCCTGCAACGCAAGGACGTATTGATCGGTACGAATCTTTCCCTGACAGGACCGGGTGAGGCTTATTGCCGCTCGACGGAACAGGGAATTGAACTGGCACGGGATATGATCAATGAACAGGGCGGCCTCCTGGGCAAGCCGGTGCAGCTGATCAGCGTAGATAATCATGGCAACGCCGATGCTGCGGCTACGGCCGTGCAGCAGCTTGCTACGCGTAATGTCAGTGCCATTATCGGCCCTAATATGTCGGCCTGCGCGACGGCAGTCATGCGGCCGGCAGAAGCACAGCGGATTCCGGTTATCAGTCCGGCCTGTACGGACCCGGACATTACTGTTGACGCAAAAACGCGGCAGGTCTACCAATATATGTTCCGGGCGACCTTCATCGATCCCTATCAGGCCCGGGCTATGGGCAATTATGCTGTCGAATATTTGCAGGTCACGCGGTCGGCCGTCGTGTTCAATAGCGACAGTACGTATTCCAAAGGCCTGGCTGAATTTTATCGCAGTACCATCGAAGCCCATGGCGGCACGATTACGGCTTTTGTCGATCTGGCCGCCTATCAGGGCGACCTGAAGGCAGCCCTGGCAGCCGTACAGGAACCGCCGTGTCAGGCTATATATCTGCCTTTATATGATAAGAAGGCGCGGGAATTCATTACCCTTGCCCGTTCGTCTGGCATTACCATTCCTATTTTAGGTGCCGATGGCTGGAACGGCCCGGCCTTGGCGAAGAATACGGATGCGGCGTATCTTACGAATCTTTTTTATACGGACCACTACGCCAATGACGTGCATGAGCAGACGGCAGAAACCTTTGCCGAACGGTATTATGAAAAATACGGCCAGTGGCCGGACAGCTACGCAGCCTTAGGCTACGATTCGCTCATGATGGTAGCCGATGCCGTGCGGCGTGGCAATTCGGCGTCACCCCAACAGATTGCCCAGGAACTGGCTAAAACCATGGATTTCACCGGCGCGACAGGCCGGGTCGTCCTCGACTCCAACCACGACGCGATTAAATCCGTATTTATCCTCACCTTCTGGCAAGGAGAGCCGGCATTGCTGAAGAAATGGCCGGCCGTTACTACACAATGATGAGAATGCATACATCGTATGTGAATTTGCAACTAAAACATTCTCAAAATTCTATTTACAAATGAGAATATAAGTGATACTATATGCGTAAAGAACAGGCCATGCTCTATGGCCGGGCGCAAGCAGTAGGCGCAGCCTGCGGGACTACATATATGTAATATGCGGTTCTGCAGGCTTTCTCTATGTCTGATTATATGTATTGGAAAAAAGGAAGTTATATATATGGTACAAGATGAAGCAGTATTAAAGCGCCGTACGGCGTGGTTATCGGTTATCAGCAATACGGTTTTGGTCATTGGCAAGCTTTCCATCGGCCTTTTGACATGGACGGTCAGCCTCGTATCGGAAGCTATTCATTCCGGTGTAGATCTCCTGGCGGCATTCATTGCCTGTCTGGCTGTCCGCAAGGCATCGCTGCCGCCGGATAAAGACCATGATTATGGCCATGGCAAGGTGGAAAATGTGTCGGCAGCCTTTGAATCCCTTCTGATCATCGTTGCGGCCTTGTGTATTATCTATGAATCGTCAGGCAAATTTTTTGCTCCCCAGACACCGCAATCGCTGGATCTGGCCTTGGCCGTCATGCTTGGCTCCAGCCTCATCAATGCTGTCGTTTCGGCACGGCTCTACCATGTCGGCGAAAAGACCGGTTCAGAAGCACTGAAAGCCGATGGCATGCATTTGCAGGCTGACGTCTGGACCTCAGCGGCCGTCATGGCAGGAATTTTCCTCATGAAGATAACGGGCTGGGCCATTCTCGATCCGCTCATTGCCTGCATCGTAGCCGTAGGCATTCTGCGCGTCGGCTATAAGATGTGCCGCCGCAGCTACGATGACCTGACCGATGCCTCCTTAAGCGATAGTGAAGAAAAGCGTATTGGTTCGATTATTCTGGAAACACCGGGCGTCATGGGCTATCATCATTTACGTACGCGCATTTCCGGTACGGAAACGATGATGGATTTCCATTTGGAACTGGATAAAGGCTTGCCGCTCATCCAGGCCCACGCCATTTCCGAAAAGGTAGAAACGGCGCTGCACCGGGAATACGGTCCCTGCGACCCGATCATCCACTTGGATCCCCGCTAAATACAGTATGGCCGGTATGATTCGAGCGCCTTTTTCTGGCTCTTCCAATCGGGCATGAAGCGGCTCAGCCAGGCGTAAAAGCGGGCGGAGTGATTGGCTTCGAGAAAGTGGCAGAGCTCGTGCAGGACGACCTGGTCGATACAGGCGTCGGGCATGATTGCTAAATACGCATTGAGGCGTATGGTCTGCCGGGCCGGTGTACACGAGCCCCAGCGGGTCTGCATAAAGCGTATCGTCACGCGTGGCACCGGTATGCCGTAAGCCTTGACACGGGCGTAACAGCGCGTTAGGCTGGCCGTGAGCAAGGGCTGGCTGAGCTGCAGCAAAAATGCATGATAGAGGCGGCGCCGCGTTTCCCAATCCGTGTCAGACTCCGTTTCCAGGCAAAGGGTGTTTCCCTGCAGCCACATCGCCTCGGCCGGGCCATGAATGACGCGCAGGATATAAGGCCGGCCCTGGACATAGTACGTTTCCCCCGTCTGCAATGTCAGCACGGGGGCTTTTTGTAGTGTTGCCAGGGTGCGGCTGATAAAAGCCTCTTCGCGGTGCAGAAAGTCTTCGATGCGGGAGCGCGGTACTGCCGGCGGCGCCGATACGTACAGTTTGCCATCGCCCGGGATACGCAGATTAATATTTTTTACGGCTTTGCGCTGCAGCTCATACGTAACAACCGTACGGTCTGAGAGCGTGATTGTATAGCGTGTAGGTGTAGACATAGAGAACTCCTTTTTTCTTTAGTATGTTTACTCTATACTTATTTTGCCCCATTGTCTATGTCTTTTTGTGCTATAATACGAGCTGTAGGGACCATTGTCCCGGAAAGGAGAATGGTATGTTAGATTTTACTGCCCTTGATTTTGAAACGGCGAACGCCTACCCCAACAGTGCCTGCTCTCTGGCGGCGGTGACCATGCACGATGCGGCTTGTGTGAAAGAAGGCTACAGCCTGATCCGCCCGCCCTTTATGGTCTTTGCGCCGGAAACGGTGCGTATCCATGGGATCACACCGGACATGGTAGCGGGAAAACCGAAATTTAATGCCCTCTGGCCGGCTATCCGGCGTCATTTGGATGGCCGTATTCTGGCAGCCCATAACGCTGCCTTTGATATGCGCGTCTTGCGCAGTCTCCTGTCGTGGTATGATCTGGAGCCACCACAGGCCTCGTATATCTGCACGGTCCAGCTTTCGCGCCGCATCTGGCCGGAACTGCCCAGCCACAGGCTGGACGTCGTAGCAGGGCACCTGGGGTATACCTTTCGGCATCACCAGGCCTTGGACGATGCCCGGGCTTGTGCCTATATCGTCGTCAAGGCGGCTGAGAAGACCGGGGCCCGTTCGATGGAAGAACTCATCGAGCAGGCGGGCGTACGCTTGAAAAGCCTGTAAGTGGAACTGGCGCGGGTATGGACAATTTGTTTTACAATTTCTGAGGGAATGAGTATAATATAGAAAAAACTAAGGTCCTAATTTAAAGGAGGTTTTATGCTATGAAAATTGTTTTGTTGGAATCGCTGGGAATCAGCCAGGAACTGCTGGCTACGTACGTCGGCCAGGTCAAAGCGGCAGGTCATGAATTTGCTGCCTACGAACGCAACGACGACCCGGCTGTACAGATTGCAGAAGCCAAGGATGCAGATATCCTGATCATTGCCAACATGCCTCTCAAAGCTGAAGTCATCAACGCCTGCCCGCATTTGAAATACATTGACGTAGCCTTTACCGGTGTCGACCACGTCGACCTGGCCGCTGCTAAAGCCAAGGGGATCAAAGTCAGCAATGCCTCCGGCTACTCCACCGTTGCCGTAGCCGAATTGACACTGGCTATGATTCTCGACCTGCTCCGCTATGTACCGCAAGTAGACGCTGCCTGCCGGGCTGGCGGTACGAAAGCCGGTTTTATCGGCTCTGAACTGGAAGGCAAGACCGTCGCCCTCATCGGTACCGGCGCTATTGGCCAGCGCGTAGCCGAACTGGTCCATGCCTTTGGCGCTAAGGTCATTGCCTACAATGGCTTCTCCCATAAAGAAGACACGGAACTCATCAAATACTTGCCCATGAAGGAAATGATGGCCCAGGCCGACATCGTATCGCTGCACTGCCCTGTTACGGAACAGTCCCGGGGCCTGATCAATGCAGAAACCTTGTCGTATATGAAGCCTACGGCTTATTTGGTCAATGAAGCCCGTGGTCCGATCGTCGATTCCCAGGCCTTGGCCGCTGCGTTGAACGAAGGCCGTATTGCCGGTGCCGGCATTGACGTATTTGAAACGGAACCGCCTTTGGCTACAGATCATCCCCTGCTCCATGCGAAAAATACCATTGTTACACCGCACGTAGCCTTTGCCACGAAGGAATCTATGGAAAAACGGGCGGTCATTGTCTTCGACAATATTCAAGCCTACCTGCAGGGCCAGCAAAAGAACATTATTCTCTAAAAAGATAAGTCTAACCAGTCAGATGCCAAAATAGCATCTGACTGGTTTTTTTTCGTCTGGTCTATTGTAATCATAAAAGTGGTATGGTAGCATATAACATGAAAAAAGAACTATATTGTTATACCTATTTTCTATCATTTATGTGAAACGAGGTAAATAAAAATGAGAATGACTTTTCGTTGGTATGGAGAAAAAGATGATCCGATTACGCTGACACAAATTGATCAGATTCCAGGTATGGATGGAATTGTCAGTGCCCTATATGATATTCCCGTCGGAGAAGTATGGCCGGCAGAACCATTGCTGCAGATGAAACAGGAAGCAGAAAAGCATCATCTGGTTTTTAAGGATCTGGAAAGCATCAATGTCCACGAAGACATCAAATTGGGGCTGCCTACACGGGATGCCTATATTGAAAATTATATTACGTCCTTGAAAAATGCAGCGAAAGCAGGCATTGAAGTTGTCTGCTATAATTTTATGCCTATTTTTGACTGGTCGCGGACAGACTTGGCCAAACCCTTATACGATGGTTCTACGTGCCTGGCCTACGATTATCATTTGGTAGAAGGAAAAACACCACAGGATATGGTGCATGAAATCCTCGATAACAGCCACGGCTTCAGCATGCCTGGCTGGGAACCGGAACGGCTGCAGTCCCTGAAAGCGCTCTTTAAAGCCTATGAAGGGATGGATGAAGAGCACTTACGGGAAAATTTAGCTTATTTCCTGAAAGCTGTCGTACCGGAAGCCGAAGCCTGCGGCATCAAGCTGGCCATTCACCCGGATGATCCGCCTATTTCTGTCTTTGGCCTGCCGCGCATCGTCAAAAATGAAGGAGATCTTGAAAAGATTGCGGCCATGGTCGATAGTGAAAGCAACGGCTTTACTATTTGCACCGGTTCCCTCGGCTCTAACCGGCAAAATGACATTCCCCACATTATCCGCAAATTTGGCCGCATGAAACGCGTCCATTTCATTCACCTGCGCAACGTCCAGGTTCATGAACCGTGGGTATTTAATGAAGTAGCCCATAAGTCGGCTATCGGTTCCTTAGATATGGTAGACATTGTACAAGCGTTGTATGATATTGGCTTTGACGGTCCTATCCGGCCTGATCATGGCCGCATGATTTGGGGCGAAGAAGGCCGTCCCGGTTATGGCTTATACGACAGAGCTTTAGGGGCCAACTATATTTGCGGCCTTTGGGATGCCATCAATCGTCTGTGCGGACCGCAGTAACTACTTTCAAACTGGCACAATGTATTGTACAATAAGAGAAATATAAACGTGTTGGAGGAATATATATGTTGCGCTTGAAAAGATCAGCCGTGCGTATGCAACGTGATGCATGGCAGGAAAAGGGGTTTACTTTGTATCAGTTTGATGACCAGGCTGTCCGGGAAGAAACGCTGGCCCGGCCGCAATGGCTGCATATTGGCTGTGGCAACCTGTTCCGGTCCTATGTGGCAGTATTGCAGCAGCGTCTGCTCAATCAGGGCCTGGCTAAGACCGGAATCATTGCAGCTACGTCTCATAATGCTGCCGTCATCGATGACGTGTATACGCCATACGATAACCTTTTTATCAATGTCATCATGGAAAAGGATGGCCCCTATAAGACCGAAGTTATCGGCAGTGTAGCCGAAGCCGTTGCCGTAAAACGGGAGCGGACGGCAGACTGGCAGCGTTTGCTGCAGATTTTTACGGCACCTACGCTGCAGCTCGTCAGCTTTACGATTACTGAAAAAGGCTATAACTTAACCGGCTTTGATGGTGCGTATTTAGACGACGTCCGGGCTGATTTGGCGAATGGCCCGGCTAAGACCGTCAGCTCTATGGGCATGCTGGCTTCGCTGGCCTATGCCCGGTATCAGGCCGGTGCTGTGCCGACGGCCTTTGTAAGTATGGATAATTGTTCCCACAATGGCGACCGCGTCCGCAAGGCCTTCCTGACCTTTGCAGAAACGTGGGCCAAACAGGGCCAGGTAGAAGCGGGCTTTGTGTCCTACGTAACGGATACCTTATCGTTCCCGTACAGCATGATTGATAAAATCGTGCCCAGCCCTTCGGGTACGGTACAGGAAGAACTGCGTCATAAAGACGTAGCAGATATGGATTTCATTCAAGCCGGACACAGCACATATGCCCTCTTTGCCAATGCAGCACCACAGGAATACCTGGTCATTGAAGACAGCTTCCCGAACGGCCGTCCGCCCCTTGAAAAAGCAGGCGTCATCTTTACGGACCGGGAAACGGTCAATCAGTGCGAACGCATGAAAGTAGGCACCTGCCTGAATCCGCTCCATACGGCTTTAGCTGTCTATGGCTGCCTCCTTGGCTACGTCAAGATCGCCGATGAAATCCAGGACCCGCAGCTGCGGGGCTTAGCCGAAAAAATTGGCTATGACGAAGGCTTGCCCGTAGTGGCTGACCCTGGCGTTATTCATCCTAAAGATTTCCTCAAGGAATTTTTGGAAGAACGGCTGCCGAATCAGAATGTACCCGATACGCCCCAGCGCATTGCCACCGATACATCACAAAAAGTGGGCGTACGCTATGGCGGCACACTGCAGGCGTATGGCCAGAAAGCCAAAAATTTGAAATATATCCCCTTAGCCATTGCCGGCTGGTGCCGTTATCTGCTGGGCATCGATGACCAGGGGAACGCCTTTAAGCCCAGTCCGGATCCGCTGCTGGCAGACTTGCAGCACGTCCTTGCACCGGTCAAGCTGGGACAGCCCGATACGGCAACAGGCGTATTACAGCCTATCCTCTCGCATACGTCCATTTGGGGCGGCCTTGATTTGACGGCCTTAGGTCTTGAACCGGTCGTTGAAACGTATTTTAAAGAACTCATTGCCGGTCCTGGCGCTGTACGGGAAGTATTAATAAAATATGTAGGAGGTAGTATAAAATGAAGTCAGTTGTAGTAGAAACACCGGGGAAAATCGCCGTGGTAGAACGGGAAATCCCGGCCATCAAAGAAAATCAGGTTTTGGTCAAAGTAAAGGCTGCCGGCATTTGCGGTTCCGACGTGCATATTTTCCATGGCAAAAACGCGTTTGCTACGTATCCCCGCGTCGTAGGCCATGAATTTGCCGGTGAAATTGCCAAAGTCGGTGATCAGGCCGGTGATTTTGCTGTAGGTGAACACGTCGTCGTGGACCCTGTCGTTTCTTGTGGCCACTGCTATGCCTGCCGTATTGGCCGGCACAATGTATGCACCAGCCTGCACGTTATGGGCGTACATGAAGATGGCGGTTTCCAGGAATACGTTGCTGTCAACGCCGATCAGGTCTATAAGCTGCCGGCAGATCTGCCTTGGGAAATTGCTGCCACAGTAGAACCCTTCTCTATCGGTGCCCAGGTGGCACACCGGGGCCGCCTCAGTGGCGATGACACTGTACTAATCTGTGGTGCCGGCCCGATTGGTTTGATCATCCTGCAGGTTGCCAAAATGAAAGGTGCCCGCGTAGCCATCCTCGACCTGGAAGAAAGCCGTCTTGAAAAAGCAAAAGAACTGGGCGCTGATATGATCATCAATGGCAATACGACGGACCTTGTAGATGCCATGAAAGAATTTACCGATGGCCTGGGCTTCAACCTGATCTATGAAGCAACGGCAAACGCTAAGATTTTGGCTACGTGCATCCGTGACCTGCCCAGCCAGGCCGGCCGCGTCGTCGTCTTAGGCTTTACGACACAGGAACTGCCTATCCGCCAGGTAGACATCATGGGCAGAGAACTGGAAATCATCGGCACACGCCTCAATAACCATCGCTTCCCTGAAGTTATCGACTGGTTTAAAGCAGGCAGCGTAAAACCGCAGGAAATCATTACGCACACCTTCCCCTTCGAAAAAGCAGCAGAAGCATTCCAGTTCAGCGATGAAAATCCGGATAAAGTACTGAAGATCATTTTGAAATTCTAAGCACAGTCAAAGCAGCTGTTTTGTGTGCAATATGATGAGAGTGAACCCGCAGGATATGGGGTTCACTCTTTTTTTGTGTACACATAGCGATTAAAAGCCGGTATAGGGGTTAATTAGAGCATCTTTACATTTTGATAACCGAAATAACAAATCGATACTAATTTGATATAAATGAATTAGTTGACATCATTTTGTCAAGTGCTAGAATGTTAGTATATTAAGAGTTCGGATGTCACGTAAATTGGGGTATTCACACTATATAGCTTTTACAATACAGTAGCAGGTTAGTTCGGCGATTACTTAAAATAGTTATAAAAACTATTTTAAGATCCTAAATAAAAATAAATGGGAAAGGAGAAGAGAAAGGGAAAGAGAAAGGGAAAGAGAAAGGGAAAGAGAAAGGGAAAGAGATTGGCATTAACCGATGAAGTGAGACAGAATTTGAGCTGAAACGTGCATTTTTTATTTAACATTCTCATTTCTTTGTGTGAAAGCGGATATCTTTTCCTTGAAAAAAAGTAGGATCGCGTATGGAGAGTGTTTAAAATTTTATAGGTTAAAGGGAAGATTGTTAGGAGGGAAACGTATATGACGAATCCGCTGCAAGACGCAAAGCCGACGAAAGTAAGATGGATGGTCTTTTGTTCACTTTTTGCATTATGTACGGTCAATTACATTGACCGCGCCGTTATCTCCATTTGTATGCCGTCTATTCAGGCTGAATTGGGCTTTGGCCCGGAACTGGTTGGCGTCATCCTTAGTGCGTTCTTCTGGGGCTATACGCTGATGCAGATTCCTTCAGGCTGGCTGGCTGACCGCTTTGGTCCCGGTAAAACCATTTTAGGCTCCGGTATCTTATGGGGTGTTTTTCAGATTATCACAGGCTGCCTGAGCAGCAGCTCTGCCTTTATGGCTGTCCGTGCTTTATTAGGTGCATCGGAAGCACCTATTTATCCGGCTAGCAGCAAGTTACAGTCCGTCTGGCTGACGAAAAATGAACGTACCAGAGGGGCTGCTATCGTTGATGCCGGTTCGCCTTTGGGCACCGCTATTGGCGGCCCATTGATCATTGCTTTTCTGGCGTGGTTTGGCGGCTGGCGTGGCGCTTTGATGGGTGCTGGTGTTTTAACAATGCTCATCGTATTAGTATGCTATAAATTCGTTCATACGACGCCGGATACGAGTACCATGATCAATCAGGCAGAACGGGAATATATCGATAAGGCCTTAAAAGAAGAATATGAAACGGACCTTATTGCTAAGAAAGGCGGCCGGCTTTCTGTTGGTTTAGGCCGTTATCTGCGTAACTTCAGTTTCTGGGGCATGACCTTAGGGTTCGTTTGCATGGACTGCTTCTGGTACGGCCTTATGACGTGGGGACCCATGTATCTTTCGCAGGTCTTCAAGGTCAATATTCTGACGATCGGTACTTCTATTTTCATTATCTTTGGTGTCGGTGTAGTAGGTGAACTCTTTGGCGGCTTCCTCATCGATTATCTGCGCATCAAAGGCTTTGATTCCAATAAGGTAGTTAAAGTAACACTGGGGACCTTAGGTATTCTGATGGCCATTTCCATGTTCCTGCTCAGCCATGCAGCTACGATTACCCTGGCTATCATCTATTTATCTTTCTCCATGTTCTGTGAACGTTGGGTTGCCTGCACGTTCTGGATGATGCCGGCTTCCATTTCCCAGCGTGACGACGTAGGCATTGTCGCAGGGACCATGAATGCCTTGGGTAATGTAGGTGGTGCCATTGTCCCGATTCTGGTAGGCCTTATCGTTATGGCAACGGGCAATTATTATTGGGCTATTATCCTGTTCCTGTGCTTTGCTTTAGGCATTAGCATTTTCCCACTGTTAGTCAACTTGAACAAAAAAGTCGGCGCTTCCCGTTAGAAGGGTTGCGGGAATGACTTTTAGAATTGTCATATAGCGGTCCGTGAAAGGGCGGGTCCGTCGCGTATCGGACTTTGCTCTTTCACGGATCTTATTGCCATATAGGCACGTATAATGGCGGCGAAAAAATCTATTTATTAAATGAGGAGTGATAAGATATGCATGTATTTCTTTCTTATCCATTAGCAAAAGGACAAGTTGTTTACCCGAATTCTCCCGCGTATCTTTCCGGCCGGCAGGATATTATCGGCGTGAATGGAAGCGTTTTTAATACGTCCATCATGGTGATTCCGAATCATTATGGCACACACTATGATGCGCCACGGCACTTCAATCCGGAAGGCTTGAAAATTACAGAGCTGCCGATGGATTATTTCTGTTTTAAAGGCGATGACATTCTCATCCTTGATGTTCCTAAGGGCAATAAAGAGGTCATTACGGCAGAAGATGTCATGCCCTATAAGGACCAGATTGCCAAAGCGAAGCTGCTTCTTCTTCGTACGGGCTTTGAAAAGCAGAAGGAATTAGATCCTGAAAGCTATAAATATGAAAATCCCAGTGCTCATCCAAGTTTTTGTAAATACTTGGTAGAAAATTTCCCTGAATTAAAGACGATCGGTCTCGACTCCCTGTCCCTCGGTTCGGTATGTAACGACTATGCCATTGAAGCCCATCACTGGCTGCTAGGCTGTTATACGGATCACTTCGTTACGGTCATTGAAGATATGATGCTTTCCCCGCTGGAAGGAAAGACCGTAAAAAGTATTACCGTAGCACCTATTCGTGCCTTAGATGTAGATAGTGCACCGGTTACGATTATTGCTGAAGTAGAATAAGAAGAAAGAAGTCTTGTTATAAAATTATCTTATTGTATTTTGATCCCCAATAGGAATAATTGCTAGCTTATGTAGGGGTGGTATGCTATAATTGAATAGCATATATAGTATCAGGTTGTTATCCATTAGAAGGGATCCTCCGCAGGGATATAAAAGCAACGCTTCTGCCTTGGCCCGTGTGCTTAGGGACCAGGTAAAATCGGCTTTCTTTTATGCAGCACGTGTAGGAACTTAGGAGACGGTATAAATTTATAATAGTTAGGTGAGGCTAATGATTGAGTTACAAACACAGGCGGCAGAGCCGCGGGAAAACGTCCGGTCGTATGTATACCGGACGCTCTATAATAACATTATGTCCGTACAGCTTGCTCCCGGTACGGCTATGTCAGAAAAGGAAGTAGCCAGTATTTTGGAAACGAGCCGTACTCCTGTACGGGAAGCCTTCATTCATTTGGCGCAGGAACGGCTCCTCGATATTTTACCGCAGCGGGGCACATTCGTTGCCAAGCTGGACATGCACGTCATGGAAGAATCGCGCTTCATGCGCGTCGTCCTGGAAGAGGCTGTCGTACGGGAAGCCTGTAAGTCCTTTCCGGATCCGTATTTACAGCAATTAAAGCTGTTAATCCAGGAACAGCACAAGGCTGTCGACGCAGGCGATCCGCGCGGGTTCTATGCAGCCGATAACAGCTTTCATAGCACTCTTTTTACGGGCTGTGACAAACAGTACGTCTGGCAGACGCTGATGCAGGCCAGCCGTGATTACTTCCGGGCGCGGACCCTCAATGTGTTTGCTGAACCTATTGAAATTCCTCTCCACATTCACGAAGGCATCGTTGCTGCCATCGAAGCGCATGATGAAGCACAAGGCGTAGACCTGGTACGTAAACACGTAACCAAGTTTGATACGGATGTACAGCAGCTGAAGAAAACCTATCCGGATTATTTCCTATAATATAAAACCGGCCATCTGCAGATGGCCGGTTTTGTATTATAAAAAAGGATTTTTGCAAGTTTTACATAAAAAAGCAAGGTAATATCTCTGTCCTATGGTACAATAGAACGGAACGAGATTGCAAAAGGAGTGATTTTTATGGCAAACAAGGAAATGTATACCCTGGGCTCACAGAGCTCAGTGATTCGCGAATTATTTTCGTATGGACAGGAACAGGCTGCTAAAGTAGGCAAAGAAAATGTCTTTGATTTTAGTATCGGCAATCCGACCGTACCGGCCCCGGCCTGCATCAGGGAATCCATTGCTGAGATCATGGCTACGCGGGAATCGGCAGCGATTCACGGGTATACGGCAGCTTCCGGTGATACGGCTGTCCGCCAGGGCTTAGCCCAATATATGAATGATACGTATGATGCGCACGTTAAGGCCGATAATTTTTATATGACCTGTGGCGCAGCGGCATCGTTGACGATTACCTTGAAAGCCATTGTCGAAGCGCCAGAGGATGAAGTGCTGGTCATTGCTCCGTTTTTCCCGGAATACACTGTATTCATTGAAAATGCCGGTGCTCATGCCGTTATTCTGCCGCCGGATACGGAACATTTCCAGATCTCCCTGGAAAATTTGGAAAAGGCCATT
>OKSF01001198.1_pt1 | contig 21895 bp, 16 predicted proteins | sample 1606061 | NCBI WGS metagenome assembly OKSF01 (sample SAMEA3541567, study PRJEB24748) | human gut metagenome | biome: human gut; feature: human-associated habitat; material: faeces | place: China | collected 2012 | reverse complement strand
GTACCCGCAAGGGCCCGAAGCGCACGGTCGCCGGAAAGAAGAAGGCCACCAAGTAGTCGGTGGCATGATTCGGGCCACGGGATGATTTTCATCCCATCGCCCGAACGTCAACAACAAAGTTCGTTACTAGGAAACGAGGGTCAATGGCAGCGCCTAAGCAAGCCGCTCGTAAGCCCCGTCGTCGCGACCGCAAGTCGGTCCCGGTCGGCCAGGCTCACATCAAGTCCACTTTCAACAACACGATCATTTCGATCACCGATCCGTCCGGCGCCGTGGTGTCCTGGGCGTCCGGTGGCGATGTCGGCTTCAAGGGCTCCCGTAAGTCCACGCCGTACGCCGCTGGTATGGCTGCCGAGTCCGCCGCCCGCAAGGCGATGGAACACGGCGTCAAGAAGGTCGACGTGTTCGTCAAGGGCCCGGGTTCCGGTCGTGAAACCGCCATCCGTTCCCTGCAGTCTGCGGGCCTCGAGGTTGGTTCCATCACCGACGTCACCCCGCAAGCCCACAACGGCGTTCGTCCTCCGAAGCGTCGTCGCGTCTGAGCACTCAGCAATACCAAATCCATCCAAAACCGCCTGACCGGTGAGTGCACCACCGAGTTCAAGCTGAAAGGATAACCACAGTGCTTATTGCACAGCGTCCGACTCTTACCGAGGAATCTCTGAATCCGCAGCGCTCCCGCTTCACCATCGAGCCGCTCGAGCCTGGCTTCGGCTACACGCTCGGCAACTCGCTGCGTCGCACGCTGCTGAGCTCCATCCCGGGTGCTGCCGTGACCTCCGTGCGTATTTCCGGTGCCCTGCATGAGTTCACCACTCTGCCAGGTGTCCAGGAAGACGTCACCGAGATCCTGCTGAACATCAAGGGCATCGTGCTCACCAGCGAATACGACGAGCCTGTGGTCATGTATCTGCGCAAGAGCGGCAAGGGCGAAGCCGTGGCTGGGGACATCACCCCGCCGGCCGGCGTCACCATTGCCAACCCGGAGCAGCACATCGCTACCCTCGCCGACGATGGCGAACTCGAGATCGAGTTCACTGTCGAGCGTGGCCGTGGCTATGTTCCTGCCCAGATGAACAAGCAGGACAACGATGAGATCGGCCGTATTCCGGTTGATTCCATCTACTCCCCGGTACTCAAGGTGAGCTACAAGGTCGAGGCCACCCGTGTGGAACAGCGCACGGACTTCGACAAGCTCATCCTGGACGTGGAGACCAAGCCCGCCATCTCCCCGCGTGACGCGGTGGCTTCCGCCGGTTCCACCTTGGTGGAGCTCTTCGGCCTGTGCCGTGAGCTCAACGCCCAGGCTGAAGGCGTCGAGGTCGGTCCGGCCCCGGTGGCCGAGGAGACCAACCCCGAGATGGCCGTTCCGATTGAGGACCTCAACCTGACGCAGCGTTCTTACAACTGCCTCAAGCGCGAGGGCATCCACACCATCGGTGAGCTTGTCTCCCACACCGAGCAGGACCTGCTCGACATCCGCAATTTCGGTATGAAGTCAATCGATGAGGTCAAGGAGAAGCTGCAGACCTTGGGCCTGAGCCTCAAGTCCTCGCCGATGGCCTTCGATACCAATAATCTCGAAGGTGGCACGTTCTTCTCGCCGGAAGACGAGTGATCTGCCTCTTTGACCAATCGTTCGTTCACTAGGCAAGCAGATGTTCGGGCATATGCCCACCTGCTTGCCTGAAGAACGGACATATAAGGAGTAAACCCAATGCCTACACCTAAGAAGGGCCCGCGTCTGGCTTCCAGCCCCGCACACGAGCGCCTCATGCTGGCAAACATGGCGACCAGCCTGTTCCAGAACGGCCGCATCACCACCACGCTGCCGAAGGCCAAGCGCCTTCGTCCGCTGGCAGAGCGCCTGATCACCTTCGCCAAGCGTGGTGATCTGCACTCCCGCCGTCGCGTGATGCGCGTCATCCGCAACAAGTCCGTGGTGCACATCCTGTTCACCCAGATTGCCGAGCAGATGGAGCAGCGTGAAGGTGGCTACACCCGTATCGTCAAGATCGCTCCGCGCGTTGGCGATGCCGCTCCGGCCGCTGTGATCGAGCTCGTCACCGAGCCGGTTGCCAAGAAGGCTGTTGTGAAGGAAGCTGAAGCCGCCGCCAAGGTTGCCGAAGAAGAAGCTCCGGCCGTTGAGGCTGAGGCCACTGAGGCTGCTGAGGCTGTTGAGGCTCCGGTCGAGGAGACCGCCGCCGCTGAGGCTGAGGCTCCCGCTGAGGAAGCCGCTGACGCCGGGAAGGCCGAGTGAGCTGAATAGCGTTTCGCTAAGCTAGCTGAAAGGGCTGGAATCCGTTTGGGTTCCAGCCCTTTTGCGTTGTTTTCATAGAATCTACAACGTACGTACGGCCCGAATGGCCTCGGCTCTTGCGGCCAGCTGATCATCGGCGGGATATGCGATATGCTCCAAAGTCAGGCCCTGCGGCGCAATCGGCCCGCTTGAGCCTTCACGTACTGGCTCGGCCATTTTGCCGGCAAACCACTCCAGTGATTTGCGTCCCGAACCAACTTTGATGCATGAGCCGACCAGGGAGCGCACCATATTGCGGGCAAAGGCGTCCGCCACAATCGTGAACACTACCAGGCCGGACTCCAGCGACGGAGTCCGATATGCTTCATGCGATGCCATCTCATCCGGTACTAGGGGAGTGATCGGCACCCGCCGCCAATAGGCGGTCTTGACTTCGCGGATCGTAGTGCCTCCCGGATTCGGAGTGGCGAAGGAACCAAAATCGTGCAGGCCGATGGTCAATGAGGCTGCGCGGTTCATAAGCTCCAGATCCAGCGCTTCATCCACGGTAAGTACGCATCCACGCAGGCGCGGGTCGATCTCGGACGAACGATCGGCGACCCGATACACATAAGTGCGCTCCAATGCGGAGAACCTGGCATCGAAGCCGGCCGGTGCCACGGCAATGCCATGAATGACGATGTCCGAAGGCAGCACAGCCTTGAGTCTGCGAGTCAGCGCCTCGGTGACCGGAATGGTCATGTGACCTACGCAGCGATTCAGTACCTCATCGGATACATCCAGATGCGCCACTTGGTGGGAGGCGTGCACACCGGTGTCGGTGCGTCCAGCCACCGTCAGACGCAACGGTTCGGCCGCGTCATCGGTCGGCACCCGCAGCACCTTGTGCAGCGCATCTTCAATGGTGCCTTGCACTGTACGAAGATTGGGCTGTTTGGCCCAGCCATAGAATCCGCCGCCGTCGTAGGCCAAGTCAATGCGCAGTCGTGTCATAGCCATTCATTGTAACGAGTGCGGTCGGCGAGACGAGTGCGGTCGTCAAGATGCACGCGGCCGGCGAAGTGACCTGCCTGTAACATTCTCGCGCGTTTGTTGAAACGGGCCCGCCTTAGGTTGAAACCATCAAACCCGGTTACGGCTTGCGGCGTCAGCGTGCGCTCAACACGCCTAACCGCTTGAAGCCACAGAAGCCGCCACAGCAAGGAGCAGGCACGATGATCGAATCCGCAGCACGCAGACTGGCCCATGAACTGGTAAACCGCCGCGAAGCGATCAATCGAGAGCTGTCCCGCAACGGTGTGCGTTTCGGCATCTACAAGAACGGCGAATACCATGACCGGCTGTTCCCGTACGACCCTGTGCCGCGCATTATCGAATCCGACGAATACGACGAATTGGAGAAGGGCCTGAAGCAGCGCGTCAACGCCCTGAACGCCTATCTGAAGGACATTTATTCCGATAAGCGCATTATTCATGATGGCGTCGTGCCGGAAGAATACGTATACACCTCGGCCGGCTACTTCCCGCAGGTCAACTGTGTGACCCCTCCCGGCGGCATTTTCGCGCATATCGCCGGCGAGGACCTGGTCCAAGGCGAGGACGGCCGCTGGTGGGTGCTGGAAGACAACCTGCGCATCCCCTCGGGTGCCAGCTACCCGCTGTTCGTGCGCGACATCGAGCGCCGCATCTCCCCGCGCCTGTTCCGCGACGTTCGTATTCGCGATAATCGCGAATACCCGCGCCTGTTGCGCAAAGCCATGGACTTTGTCTCCACCGAGGGCATCGCCGTGGTACTGACTCCCGGCCGCTACAATTCCGCGTTCTTCGAGCACGCCTATCTGGCGGAGAAAACCGGTGCGGCGTTGGCCTTCCCCGAAGACCTCGAAGTGGTGGACAACAAGGTCTACTTCCTCGACTACGCCGGCAAACGCCACCGTGTGGGCGTGGTTTACCGCCGCCTGTCCGACGAATTCCTCGACCCGTTCGCCTTCAATCCTGATTCGGTGATCGGTGTGCCCGGTATCCTGTCCGCCTACCGCGCGGGCAACGTGGCCATCGTCAACGCGCCGGGCAACGGCGCGGCCGATGACAAGGCCGTCTACTACTTCGTGCCGCAGATGATCAAGTACTATCTCGGCGAGGAACCGATTCTCAACAACGCGCCCACGTACATGCCGATGTTCGAGGCCGACCGCAAGGAAGTCCTGAATCGGATGGGCGAGCTGGTCATCAAGGATGTGGCCGAAGCCGGCGGTTACGGCGTGGTGTTTGGTTCGTCGCTGGATGCCGCCGCACGTGAGGAGCTCGCCAACCGGATCAAGGAGGAGCCGCGTCGATTCATTGCCCAAGAGGTGATTCAGTTCCGTGATATCGATGTGGTGGACCCGAAGACCGGCGAGATGTCGCCGCGCAAGTGCGATTTGCGTGCCTTCGTGGTCACCGGCAAGAATACGCACGTGTGGTATTCGGGCTTGACTCGATACTCGTCGGTGCCCGGCCAGATGATTGTCAACTCGTCGCAGGGTGGCGGATTTAAGGATACGTGGGTGTTGGCACCCGAATCCGGCGTGGAGCACGAGTACGGTGCCGAAACGCAGGTGGCGAACCTGCTGAGCCAGTCCCGCCACCATTCGTTGTCGCTGGTTACCGCTTCCAAGGCAGACAACCTGTATTGGCTGGGTCGATACACCGAGCGCGCCTTCACCACGCTGAACCAGTTCTTCCCGTTCTACGATCGTGTGATGGACACCGATGTGGACGCCTTCCGTCCGTTCGCTCACGCACTCGACCTGCCCGAAGATTTCGAGGACTTCGACGGGTTCGTGAACAGCTTCCTGTACGACGGGTCCAATCCTGATTCGGTGCGGTCGGCCGTAACTTCCGCATTCAACAACGCCGTGATTCTGCGCCCGGAATTGAGCTCGCGTCTGCTGCAGTACGTGGAGTTGGCGATGACCAATATCACCGATGCCGCCAAATACGCGGCCGATGCCGAGGACATCTACAAGCAGCGCGATATTACCGATGACATGCTCGCTTTCTGGGGCGGCATCGAGAATTCGCCGGTCGACCCCACGCTGAAGGCGTTCATCTTCATCGGCAAATATCTGGAACGCATCGACCTGTACACGCGCTTCGGCCTGACGATGGAGGATCTGGAAGCGCCGCTCAAGAAGCTCGCCGCCTATTCGATGACCTTGGACGGCATGCCGCTGCCCAGCTGCTTCGCCGACGGACTGAGCTGGCTGGTCGGTCAGCTGCCGTCTCGCGGATATCAGGAAGTCGCCGACCTGCTGAAGAAGTACCTTGACGACTACTCCGGCCGTGTCAGCGCGCTGGCCATCAAAGACATGGGCTCACTGAGCTCCATGAACATGGACGCCAAGCGTCCCTGATCCCGACCTGACACCCTGACGGGTTCAAATGCTATGGTGGTATGGCGAAAAAACCGTGCGCCCGAGTGCCGGCCTGTGCATATCAGCAGATTGCCGGAATATATGCGTGGGCTGTGAGCGCACGGACCATACCTCAGCCATGGCTGTAGTGTTGTTATCCCGAGAATATGCCGGTTGCCGGCTCGTGTGTAAGTGCAGGAGACGTTGTGAAAAAACTCGTGTTCGACTATGAGATGAGGCTGTCCTTCAGCGCACCGGTCACCGATCACAGGTTCCAGCTTCGCTGTATTCCCTCCACTGGCCCTCGCCAACAGGTGATTGACGTGGAAGTGAAGATTCAGCCCGAAACCGAACTCGAAACCACCATCGACTCCTTTGACTCCGTGGTGATGACCGGATTCATCCCTGAGCCGCACGACATATTCAGCTACTCGGTGACCGGCATCGCCTTCGTGGACAATGCGCATATCCATAAGGAAGCCTATAAACCGCTGTACCGATTCAATTCAGCGCTCACCATTCCCGGCCCGAACGTGGAGGCGATGATTGCCGTATGCCGCGAACGCTTGGCGGCGCTGCCTTCCGACGCCACTCCGGTGCAGCAGGCTGCCGAAGTGATGGATGAGGTCTACAAGGCGTTTGTGTATACGCCCGGTTCCACCACGATTCGCACCACCGCCGAACAGGCCTTGGCTCAGCGCAAGGGCGTATGCCAGGATTATGCGCACGTGATGCTGTCCGTGTGCCGGCATGTGGGATTGACCGCGCGCTACATTGCCGGTTTGCTTGGGGGAGAGGGCGCGACCCATGCTTGGGTCGAGGTGTATCAGGATGGCCGATGGGTCGGACTGGATCCCACGCATAACCGATTGGTGGACGACAGCTACATCACCATCGCCCACGGCCGCGATTACCGCGACTGCATGCTCGACATCGGCATCTTCTCTGGATACAACGTCCAGCAGTCCCAATGGGTCAACGCCTCCGTCCACGAACAGGTGGCATAAATAAAATTCCAAGCCCCCTCTGATGAGCTGAGCCGTGAAGAAAACGCCGGAGGCGTTTTTAGGCGAAGGCGAACGACAGTGAGCAAATAAAATGGCAGCTGGAAAGCTGTCCTTAATTGCGTTCGAGCTGTCAGCCGTAAGGCTGACCGAGGGAGAGAGCACTCAATGCAGAGTGGCCCCGCCGCCGCTTCTACCACCACCAATATTCGGATTTTCGTCGTTGCAACATTCGGATTTTGGTAGTTGACCAATTCGGACTGTTAATCGGCTCATCGTCTGACCCATTGCAATCTCACACAAAATCGCATTATCCCACGCCGAATCGAGCTCAGCGAAACTCCGATTTGCCAGGTCGGCAGAATGTGGCATAATGAACAAGTTGCCATTTTGGCAGCATGGATAAGTGTCCGAGCGGTCTAAGGAGCACGCCTCGAAAGCGTGTGAGGTGAAAGCCTCCGCGAGTTCGAATCTCGCCTTATCCGCCTTTAGGGTTCCGGGTTTGTCCCGGAACCCTTTTTGTTTTTGATACGAACGTCCGTATTCGCTCCTGTGCTGTATCGTATACGGCGTGTCGGGTGGAAAATAGCGAAAAGGATAACGTTGTACTCAGCGGGACTTGCGTACTAAGTACAACCATCGTATTATCGATATCAACAGAAGTACAAGGTTGTATTAAATATCCAGAACGCACATTCACCGCTGATTGGCGATGCCGCAAAACAGGTGAACCAAGAAGATGGGCCGATTGCTTTTGGTATTTAGCACAACGTTGTCTTGCGGTATTGAAGACAACGATTAAAGGAGAGCACATGTCCGAGCATTCGCACGACAATAAACCGGGGGAGCTGGAGGAATCTCGACTCGTCGTCGATAATGACTTTGAAGTAGCTCCGGTCAACGACAGACTGTTCGGGTCGTTCGTGGAGCATCTGGGTCGCTGCGTATACGACGGCATCTATGAGCCGGGCCACCCCGAAGCCGATGAAGACGGTTTCCGCAAGGACGTCATCGAACTGGTCAAGGAACTCGGCGCTACCACGATTCGCTATCCTGGCGGCAATTTCGTTTCCGGCTATCGCTGGGAGGATGGCGTTGGTCCTCGTGATGAGCGGCCGCGTCGCCTGGACTTGGCATGGCATTCCACCGAGACCAATCAGTTTGGTCTGCACGAAATGGCGAAATGGCTGGAAAAAACCGGCGGCAACGAGCTGATGGAAGCCGTAAATCTGGGTACCCGTGGTCTTGAAGAGGCCCTCGACCTGTTGGAATACGCGAATATTCCCGGCGGCACCAAGCTCTCCGAGGAGCGTCGCGCCAATGGTGCCGATCAGCCGTTCGGCATCAAGATGTGGTGCTTGGGCAATGAGATGGATGGCCCGTGGCAGACCGGTCACAAGTCCGCCGAGGATTACGGCACCTTGGCGGCCTCGGTGGCGGCAGGTATGCGCGCCATCGATCCGAACGTTGAACTGGTGGTCTGTGGTTCATCCAGCCACGTGATGGACACCTTCGGCAAGTGGGAAGAAACCGTACTTGAGAAGACGTTTGACAACGTCAACTTCGTCTCCTGCCATGCGTACTACCATCCGGAACTTCAGCCTGATGGCACCCGTGACATGAAGAGCTTCCTTGCCTCGGGCGTCGATATGGACGGTTTCATCAACGATGTCGCCGCCGCCATCGATGCAACCAAGGCCCGGCTGAAGAGCAAGCACGACGTGTTCATCTCGTTCGATGAATGGAATGTCTGGTATCTCAACGAAGAGCCGAGCAAGAATCCGGAAGGCATCGGCAATTGGCCGGTTGCCCCGCGCCTGCTCGAGGATGTGTACAGCGCCGCCGACGCCGTGGTGTTCGGTGATTTGATGATTACCCTGCTCAAGAACGCCGACCGCGTGCACGCCGCCAGCCTGGCCCAGTTGGTCAACGTAATTGCGCCGATTATGACCGAACCGGGCGGCCCGACGTGGCGTCAGACCACGTTCTATCCGTTCTCGCTGACCGCAAAGCTCGCCAAGGGCGGCACGGTGCTTGAACCGAAACTGGCTTCCGGAACGTATGAAACCGACAAATACGGTGAAGTGCCGACGATCAATTCCGTAGCCGTGCGTGGTGAGGACGGTACGATCAGCGTGTTTGTGGTCAATCGCTCCATGGAAGCGGCCAATGACTTTGCCATCAAGCTGCCGGAAGGATTCGCACTTTCCGCGGTCGAGGCGCAAACCCTGCACGAGGATGATCTGCTGGCAAAAAACACGCTGGAAGACCAGAACCGAGTCGTTCTGCACCCCAACACCACCATCACGTCCGACGCCGATACCGGCACTGTGCGTGTGACCTTGCCGCCGGTCTCCTGGACCGCCGTGCACGTGAAGTGATTCGAGTGACGGTGGCGCATGACAGGGCGCAGTCTCTTATGGTTGCTGTGCCCTGTACAACCACCAAGCAATACCCAAACAATCATCAACATGCCCGGATTGCAGAAAGAGAGGTTCGGATTCGCCACTAATGTAATGTGGCATACCAGTCAAAGGAAGACAATGCCGTCATTCACATCGACTGGAACAATTCGATACCCAACAAAGGAATAAGGAGAAAAGACGGGTATGTAAAAAGCTAGGTTGAAAGCCGGCGGTCAGAAAGTCCCTTGTTCGGATGGCGTGCGTGCGTTTCTTCAACCAGAAAGTTTAACCTCTACGTTCGATCGTCCTGCAGTATTGTCAGAAGGATATTTGCCTAATGGTGCATGGGGTCCAACGGAGGAAAGCTCCTTGGCTGAATTCTGAGGTTGAGGGGTAGATGATTCCGATATGAGGAGGAGATGCTCGACCCGACTGTGACTTACCATAATAAGAACATAATGACGCTGTTGAAGGTGTGTCATGTAATAAGCAGAAATGGATTCGAACAATGGGAAACCGCGTAACTATCAAGGACGTGGCGCGTGAGGCGAACGTCTCCATCAAGACGGTTTCCAATGTGCTGAATGACACTGGCAGTATGAGACCGGATACACGTCGCCGTGTGGAAGAGGTGATGCGTAAGCTTGGATATACCGTCAATATTTCGGCGCGTGCAATGCGATCTGGCGGCACAAAGCTTATTGGACTCAACATCTTCGATTTCTCGCAGCCGTTCGTTCCTTTTTTCACTGACAAGGTCATTGAATACGCAAAAGAACGCCATTACGGTGTAGTCATCAACACATATGGTTCCGACGGTGAAGGGTTGGTTGCCAGCGTTGACGAGTCCTATCGTTTAGGGGCGGAAGGATGGATTCTGTTCGTAATGTCGCCGCTCGCGGATGAAGGGGCCGTTCTGGAGCAGCCATATCCGATTGTAACGACCGGAGACCATCTGGCCTACGGGAAAAGCGATTGGATCACCATGCCCAACATTGAATCCATTTCCACGGTTGTAGGAAGATTTTTGGATGAAGGTGCCCAAACGGTTGCTCTGATGGGTGTTCTTCCTGAACTGGTGGATGAGGCAGTGCTGCGTCGTCAGACGGAAGGGACCCAGGCGTTACGCGCCCAAGGATATGTGAAGGCATTTGAAGAGCGCGGATTATCGGTGAATTGGCGGTATGTGATTCCGGCAGAAAGCATGAATCAGCGTGAAGGTATGCGCGTGACAAAAGCTATGCTAGACAAGCTCCCATGCCCGGATGTTGTAGTGTGTCTCAATGATGCCATTGCTTTAGGCGCAATTCATGAATTGCAACGATGTGGTTTGCATGTACCTGACGATGTACAAGTGGTCGGCTTCGATAACGTGCCGGAAGCCGAGTACTCGGTGCCGGCGCTGACCACCATCGATCCTCATATCGATGATTATGCCAAGCATGCCGTTGACATGCTTATCGACCGCATCGAAGGATACTCAGGCCCGGCCCGTACGTACACCACCGATTTCACATTGGTGGAACGTGCCTCAACTCGACTTGCCCACTAGCATCCAACAAGTTCGCATCGGCTTCGTGAGGAGTGTGTGTCTACTCGAACAATGCGGCGTCAGTCGCTGGGTAGCCAAGTTGGAACGCGGTGTAGGCGTGCTTGGCGGCCAGTGCGGCGAGGATGAGCAGCGTATCGCTCTCGGTGGAAGATTTCGATTCGGTCACGGCCTTGATCTGCGCGCGGGCGCAGTCCATTTCGATGGCGGCGGCGGTCGGTACGGTTTGGCCGCTTGCCTTGTCGGCGATGGTGGTGGGGTTGGCCAGTAGTTGGTCGATGGCATAGACCTTTTGGCGGGGGTCGTTTTGGCCGGAAGAACTGGATTGTGCGCCGGAATCATCAAAATTGCCGTTCGCCAGCGCAACCAACTGCTGCCCGGCGGTCTTATGCATATCGCTCAACGCCAACGTAGCCCCAGCGGTCTGTCCTCGTGCGGCCAAGACCTCGATAGCGAATCCGGCGCGATCCTCGGCCACGGCCATCGCATCCAATACCGATCGATCAACGTTGGCGGACGTGACGCCATCAAGACGCGCCGGCGTCACCTCAGGCGCGGACTGCCCGAATTTATCGGCCAGAAAAGCCAGCCATTGCTTGGTCTGCGCGTCACGTAACGTTCCCTCGGCAAAACGACCCGAACAATACCCGGCAACGTCAATCCAAGCCAGGGGAGCGGCCAGACCGGTGGCATACTGCTCTAATAACGGCGTGCCTTCAGCCGGATGGGTGGCGTAGCCCGCCAACGTCATCGCTTTCTCGCAAGGGGTCATTTGAGCTTCTGCCTCGGCCCGTCCGGCCAGTCGCGGCATCGAACACGCCGAAAGCGAACACAGCATCGCGCTCGCGCATAGTACGGATGCCAAGCGCCGGGTAAACCGTCCTGAAGAGAAGCGTGTCTGCATGGAAACATACACTAATAGCTAACTGTGACTACTCATAGGCCATGCGCCACATAACTTCATAGGAGGTACGGATCGATGGAACTGGACCTGACAGGAATACACAAGCTCGCCGCCGAGCAAGGAATCGACCCCGAAACCCTGGATGATGCGCTGGCAGAGGCCCTGCGCCTCGCCTACCTCAAGACCCCGCACGCCGCCAAGCACGCGCGCGTGGAGCTTGACGAACGTTCCGGCAACTTCACCGTGTGGGCCGCCGACGAAATTCCGGTCGAACCCACCGAAGACAACCCTTACCCCGTTCCCAAGCTGGGCGAGGAATACGATGACACCCCGCGTGACTTCGGCCGTCTCGCCGCAGCCACCGCACGCCAGGTCATCACCCAGCTGTTCCGCCGCGCCGAAGATGAGAAGGTATTCGGTGCGTTCTCCGGCCAGAAGGGCAAGCTCATCACCGGCATCATCCAGCAGGATGCTTCCGACCCCTCCAACGTGCATGTCGCGATGGGCGATGTCGAAGCCATTCTGCCTCGCCGTGAGCAGGTGCCCGGCGAACGTTACCGCCACGGCGAACGCATCCGCGTGTACGTGGTGAACGTGGCCCGTGGCATCAAAGGCCCGGAAATCGTGGTGTCCCGCTCCCACCCGGAGCTGGTCCGCAAGCTGTTCGAGCGCGAAGTGCCGGAACTGGTCTCCGGTGCCGTGTCCATCATGGCCATCGCTCGTGAGGCCGGCGCCCGCACCAAGATCGCGGTCAAGGCCAACACCGATGGCGTGAACCCGAAGGGCGCGCTGATCGGCCCCGGCGGCGCTCGCGTGCGTGCCGTTATGGAGAACCTTGGCCCGGAGAAGATCGACATCGTCGACTACTCCGACGATCCGGCCAAGTTCGTGGCAGCCGCGCTGTCCCCGGCTGTGGCCACCGGCGTGCAGGTGATCAGCGAGAAGAACAAGACCGCCATCGCCTTCATCCACGACGACCAGCTGTCCTTGGCCATCGGCAAGGAAGGCCAGAACGCACGACTGGCAGCCAAGCTGACCGGCTGGAAGATCGGCATCGAATCCGCCGAGGCCCATGCCAAGAAAGTCGCCGCCGAAAAGGCCGCCCAGGCTGCGGCCGAGGCTGCTGCTCCGGAAGCCGAATAGGCCGCCGGGCTCGAAGGCGAATGATCTTCAGGGCGCATTATTTCCTGATACGAGCCGCGTCAGCAATGGCGCGGCTCGCTGCGTCTACGCTATCCAGCGCTATGAGTATGCTTGATTGGCGTATGTGGGCTGGCGCAGTGTGCGCGAAATCGCCCACACCAGAGACGAGGTAACACGATCATGGTCGCACGATGAGACAGGGTAGGCTTGCCGTCATCACCAACTGACCACGCCCATGCACGCGCGTGGTCACAGAATAGGAGTAATTAGTGGCGAAACCACGCGTATACGAACTGGCTAAGGTTTTGAATGTCGATAGCAAAACCGTGCTTGAGAAGCTTAAGGACATGGGAGAATTCGTCAAGTCCGCTTCTTCTACGATTGAACCGCCGGTAGCCCGGCGTCTGAAGGCAGAGTTCGCCAAGGACAACGCCAAGGGCGATTCCAAGCCCGTGCAGCAGCGCCGCCCGGCCGCACCTTCGGCCCCGGCTTCCGCTTCATCTTCCGCACCGACTCCGGCCGCTCCCGCACGTCAGGCATCGCCTGCCTCGGCACATCAGCAGGCTCCGACTCCGGGTGCACCGACACCGCGTCCGCAGGGCGGCGCACGCCCCGGCATGCCGACCCCCGGCCGCCACGGTCAGAACGACAACCGTGAGAATGGTCGCGATAATCGCGAAGGCCGTGAGAACGGTCGTCAGAGTCGCCCGAACGATCGCCGTAACAACGATCGTCGTAACAACCAGGGCCGTCCGAACAATAGCCAGCCGGTTCAGCACCAGAACAACCGCGGCAATGCTTCGGCTCCGCGCCCGCACGCTCAGGGCGGCGCCGGTGCCAATGGCGGCAATGCCGCTTCAAATGCGATTCCGCGCCCGCACGCTCAGGGCCCGCGCCCGGGCAACAACCCGTTCTCCCGCAAGCAGGGTATGCACACCCCGACGCCGGGTGATATTCCGCGTCCGCATCCGATGGCTCGTCCGACTGCTGATAACGGTCGTGGCGGTCGTCCGGGCCGTCCCGGCCAAGGCCAGGGGCAGGGCCGCGGCTTCCGTGGCGGTCGTCCGGGCCAAGGTGGTCAGGGCGGTCCGCGTCCCGGCCAGTGGGGCCACAACCGTCCGGGTCAGGGCGGCGGCTCCCAGGGTGCCGGTCAGGGCGGCGCACGCGGCGGCTTCCGTGGGGGCCAAGGCGGCGGCAATAACTTCCAGGGCGGCGGTGCACCGAGCAACGGTCCCGCACGTGGCGGCGGTCGCGGCGGTCGCGGCGGTGCCGCAGGCGCATTCGGACGTCAGGGCGGCAAGTCTTCAAAGGCCCGTAAGAACCGTCTGGCAAAGCGCCATGAGTATGAGGAGCTGAAAGCACCGACCATCGGCGGCGTTCGCATCCCCAACGGCAACGGCCAGACCATCCGTCTGCGTCAGGGCGCGTCCCTGGCCGATCTTGCGGAGAAGATCAACGTCAACCAGGCCGCGCTGGTCACCGTGCTCTTCCACCTGGGTCAGATGGCTACCGCCACCCAGTCCTTGGATGAGGAGACCTTCCAGATTCTGGGCGAAGAGATCGGCTGGAACATCCAGCTCGTCTCCGCAGAAGAGGAAGACAAGGAACTGCTCCAGCAGTTCGACATCAACCTTGACGAGGAAGAACTGCAGGATGACGAGGATCTCAAGCCTCGCCCGCCGGTCGTTACCGTCATGGGCCACGTCGACCACGGTAAGACACGACTGCTGGATACCATCCGCAAGACCAACGTCATCGCACGTGAGGCCGGCGGCATTACCCAGCGCATCGGTGCCTACCAGGTCACCGTGAACCTTGAAGGCGAACCGCGCAAGATCACCTTCCTCGATACCCCTGGCCACGAGGCGTTCACCGCCATGCGTGCCCGTGGTGCCGAGCTCACTGACGTCGCGATCCTCGTGGTCGCCGCCGACGATGGTGTGATGCCCCAGACCGTTGAGGCCATCAACCACGCTCAGGCCGCCAAGGTGCCGATCGTCGTGGCCGTCAACAAGATCGATGTGCCCGGTGCCAACCCGGAGAAGGTCCGCGGCCAGCTCACCGAGTTCGGCTTGGTCCCTGAAGAGTATGGTGGCGACACCATGTTCGTCGACATCTCCGCCAAGCAGAACCTGCACGTCGACAAGCTGCTCGAAGCCGTGCTGCTCACGGCTGACGCTGAGCTGGACCTCCGCGCCAACCCCGACATGGACGCCCGTGGTGCCACCGTCGAAGCCCGACTCGACAAGGGTCGTGGTGCCGTGGCCACTGTGCTGGTTCAGCAGGGTACGCTCCACGTGGGCGATGCCATCGTGGCCGGCACTTCGTACGGCCGCGTGCGTGCCATGCTCGACGAGAACGGTCAGCCGATGGAAGCGGCCGGTCCGTCCACACCTGTTCAGGTGCTGGGCTTGACCTCCGTGCCCACCGCCGGTGACCTCTTCCTGGTCGCCTCCGATGATCGTGCCGCTCGCCAGATTGCCGAGAAGCGTCAGGCCACCGAGCGTGCCGCCCAGCTGGCCAAGCGTCGCAAGGTCGTCTCCCTCGAGGACTTCAAGAAGAAGTTCGCCGAGTCCGAGATCGACATGCTCAATATTGTCATCAAGGGCGATTCGTCCGGTTCTGTCGAGGCGCTCGAGGATTCCTTGATGAAGATCGAGGTATCCGACGAGGTCGGCATCCAGGTCATCCACCGCGGCGTCGGTGCGATCACCCAGAATGATGTCAACCTGGCCACGGTCGACAAGGCCGTTATCATCGGTTTCAACGTGCGTCCGAACCGTCAGGTCGCGGACCTCGCCGAGCGCGAGGGCGTGGAGATCAAGTACTACTCGGTCATCTACCGTGCGATCGAAGACATCGAGGCATCCCTCAAGGGCATGCTCAAGCCGGAATACGAAGAGGTCGTCACCTCTCACTCCGAGATCCGCGAGATCTTCCGCTCCTCCAAGTTCGGCAACATCGCCGGCGTCATGGTTCAGGACGGCGAGGTCAAGCGTGGTACGAAGTGCCGTATCCTGCGCAACGGCATCGCCACCGTCAACGACCTCGAGATCTCCTCGCTGCGTCGTTTCAAGGACGACGTCACCTCCGTCAAGGAAGGCTACGAGGCTGGCATCAACCTCGGCACCTTCAACGACATCGAGATCGGCGATATCATCGAGACCTTCGAAATGCAGGAAATCGAGCGTAAGTAGCCGAGTGCTTCGAGCTTCGCATCGATAACCAGGTAAGGAACGCCCACAGCCGGTTCACGACTGCGGGCGTTCCGTGATACAACAAGAACTTTTCACCAAAAGGACAGCAATGGCAGGAACCAATCCCCGCGCCGCGCGCATCGCGGCGTTGATTCAGCGTGTGATCGCATCGTCCATGGAGGCGCAGCTGCACGACAAGCGACTGGCCAACGTGACCATCACCGAAGTGCGCGTCACCAACGATCTGCAGATCGCGAAAGTCTACTGGACCCAGCTCGGCCATGAAGGACACGAGCAGGGCGAACGCCGCCGCGCGCAGCAGGCCCTGAACCAGGCCAAAGGACGCCTGCGTTCCCTGGTAGGCACCAAGGCCGGACTGCGACTCACCCCGCAACTGGAATTCATCTTCGACGAAGTGCCGGGCGAGGCCCATGAGATCGAGGACATCCTCGCGCTCGCACACAAGCGCGACGAAGAACTCGCCAAGTCCCGCGCCAACGCGCAATACGCCGGCGACGCCGATCCGTACAAGCACGACGAGCCCGATGATGACGACTTCGACGATGATGACGATGTCGAGGTCGAGGATTGGGACGATGACGACGAAGCCTGACAACTCCGGTCTGCTGGTCATCGACAAGCCGCAGGGCGTCACCAGCCACGATGTGGTCGCGGCGGTGCGTGGCGCCCTGCACATGAAACGCGTCGGCCATGCCGGCACGCTCGACCCGATGGCCACCGGCGTGCTGGTGGTCGGCTTCGGCAACGCCACACGTCTGCTCAACTACATCGTCGACCACGACAAAACCTATCTGGCCACCATCAGACTCGGCCAGCGCACCACCACGGACGACGCCGACGGCGAACTGCTGCCGGAGGAGGGAACTATCGCCGAATTCCCCTCACGACAGACCGTTGAAGACGTCATCGCCCATCATTTCACCGGGCGCATCGAGCAGGTGCCGAACTCCTATTCAGCCATCAAAATCAACGGCCAGCGCGCCTATGATCTGGCCCGAGAAGGCAAGGATGTGGACCTCAAGGCCCGTCCGGTGACCATCTCGGAATTCAGCGTTTCGGCAGTGCGATACGGCTATGCTTCGACCACATGCGCGGGATCACCTCTTGCCGATGCCATCGAAATCGCCCCGGAGGAATCCTGGCATGCCGAAACCGACGGGCAAAACGAACCGAACATGCAGCCAGTCATGGAACTCGACGTGACCGTGACCTGCTCGGCCGGCACCTACATCCGCGCACTCGGCCGCGATCTGGGCGCCGAACTCGGCCTCGGCGGCCATCTGACCATGCTGCGCCGCATCCGCGTCGGGCGTTTCTCGGTGAACATGCCAAACGTCATGACCGCCCATACGGAAGCCAAAACCTTCACCAACCGCGAAGGCATCGAAGTGACACGCAACCGTGCGGTGCTTGACGATGCCGAGCATGCCGTTGACCACGCACTCGACCTGGTCGCCAGCGCGGCCGCTTCCATGGACATGCTTCCCGTCACCGAACAGGAGGCGACGGACCTGCGGTTCGGCCGTAGAATCGCCCACGACATCCATACGACCATGGCCGCGTACGTTCCCGAAACCAACGATCTGGTGGCGATCGTGGAACGCGCCAAACGTGGCGAGACCAAGCCGGTCGCGGTCTTCAACTGAAACAATCAAGACCGGCCGGCACGCAATACGAACACGACAAACACACGGACAATACGCAAAGAAGGACACATGAAGACGATCACGCTTACCCCCGATGCCAGCGGCATGGTGGATTGGCCGACCCTGAGCAACGACAAGAAGTCCGTGGTGACCATCGGCTCATTCGACGGCATGCATCAGGGACATCAGGCGGTCATCCGCCGTGTGGCCGAACTCGCCGAACAGGAGCAGGCGTTCTCCGTGGTGGTGCTGTTCGACCCGCGTCCCGCGCTGGTGCACGCTTACGCCGCCAAACATGACGGTCAGGAACCGCCCGCAGGCACGCCTGACACGCAGGCGCTGACCAGTGTGGACGAACGGCTGCGCGCCATCGACGCCATCGGCGTGGACTACACGCTCATCGTGCGCTACACCATGGCATTCTCCGCGAAATCATACCGCTTCTTCCTTGGCCAGATGGTCGGCAAACTCGGCATGCGCACGCTGGTGCTCGGCTCCGACGCCGCCATGGGTGCGAACCGCGCCGGAAACGTGAAGGCCATTGAGAATCTGGCGCTCGCCACCGGCGTGTTCCAGCTGGAGGTCGTGGACGATTTCGGTCCGGGGCTGACCCGAGTGCCGGTCAATGCGAAGCCGGTGATGCCGTCCGAACCCGGCGAGCCTTCCGACCCTCTGGAGGAGGCTTCCAAGGCCGAACGACGCGCATGGAGCAAGAAGCATCAGGCCAAGGAGGTGCGCACGTGGAGCTCCACCAATGTGCGCTATCTGCTGAGCCAAGGCCGTATCAAGGACGCAGACGCGATACTCGGCCACGCGCATGCCGTGGAAGGCACCGTGGTGCATGGCGAGGAACGCGGCCGCACCATCGGATTCCCGACCGCCAATCTGAGCGAGAACGTCGCCGGATACCTGCCGGTGGACGGCGTGTACGCCGGCTGGCTGGTCGATTTGGGGGAGAAGTCCGCCGACGGTGGCGAAGAAGCCGGGGAGAAGCCGGCCGACGGCGTATCGCAGCAGTATGATGCTTCGTCCGTCAACGCGCGCGTGGCCATGCAGTCGCCACACCGCTGGCCGGCGGCCATCTCCATCGGCACCAAGCCGACGTTCAACGAGGACGGTGACGCCGAACGCGTGGTGGAAGCCTACGCCATCACCGATGACTGGTTGGACCTGTACGGCCATCAGGCGCGCGTGGAATTCGCTGGATTCCTGCGCCCGCAGATCAAATTCGATTCGGCCGACGATCTGGTGGTCGAGCTGAAACGCAACGTCGAGGAGACGAAGCGCCTCACCGCTTGAGACGGATCGGTTCGATTGATTTGATTGGTTCGATTGACGCGAATCATTGACGCCATCCGTGTTTTGTTACCCAAACGGGCTTTCCCGGGTTGCAAAAAGCGGATGGCGATGCCGTTTGGGCATCGGCGACCTATCGCAGAATCGCGGCCAACGCGTCCTGCAACGTATCCGCCTGCACCACGCCCATTCCCGGCACGGCGACGTTCTTGCGCAGCGTCGGCACAACGGCGGTGGTGAAACCAAGACGCGCCGCCTCACGAAGCCGATATTCCAGTCTCGGCACCGGGCGCACCTGCCCGGTCAACGAAATCTCGCCGATCGCGCACGTCGTGCGGGGAATCGGTTTCGATTTCGCAGCGCTCGCCAACGCGGCCACAATCGCCAGATCGCAACCCGGCTCACGCGCCTGACCGCCGGCGATTGTGGAAATGTACAGGTCGTTGGCCAGCAGATTGATGCCACCGTGACGATATAACACCGCCACCAGCATGGCGATACGGTTGGAGTCCACACCGTTCGCCGCACGACGTGGCGTTGGCAGCACCGACTTGGTGACCAGCGCCTGCACTTCAATCGGCAGACTGCGATGCCCATCCAACGTGAACGTCACGCACGTGCCATCCACCTGCGTCGCCGCAGAACCATTGCCGGTTGATAGGAACAGACCGGACGGATCGGTCACTTCCTCAATGCCCTCGCCGCTCATATCGAAACAGCCGACCTCATCGGTCGGTCCGAAACGGTTCTTCACTGCACGCAGCATACGCAACGCGGTTTCGGCATCGCCTTCGAACTGACAGACCACATCCACCAGATGCTCCAACGTACGCGGACCTGCGATCGAACCATCCTTGGTGACATGACCCACCAAAAGCACTGGAATATCAAGGGTTTTGGCGGTGTCAATCAGCGCGCTCGCCACTTCGCGCACCTGCGTGGATCCGCCGGAGATGCCATCGACGTCCTGCGAGACGATGGTCTGCGCCGAATCGACGATGGCCAACGCCGGCTTGAACTGTTCGATAAGCCCCAACACCGTGGACAGATCCGTGGTGGAGGCGAGCAGTAGATTCGGCTCCATGGCGCCGATGCGCGACGCGCGCATGCGGACCTGCGCCTGCGATTCCTCGCCGGAAATATACAGTACGGTATTGCGCTCGGTGGCGAACGCCGTCAGCCTCGCCACATTGCCGGCGGTTTCCAGCAGCAATGTCGATTTGCCGATGCCCGGCTCTCCTGCGATCAGCGTGACCGATCCCGGCACGATGCCACCGCCGAGCACGCGGTCGAATTCCGAAAATCCTGTGGCGATTCTGGAGATGTTCTCCGTGCCTATGTCGGTGATCGGCCTCGCCGCGGACGATGCGACCGGATGCGATTGCGTGCGCGAGGTCCGTCCCGGGGCCGCGGTACGCGAGCCTGCCGCGGGACGGGCTTCATGGAATTCCTCAATGGTGCCCCATTGACCGCATTCGGGGCAGTGGCCGAGCCACTTCGGGCCGCTCCAGCCGCATTCGGAACAGAGGAATTGCGAGGACGTCTTTGCCATATCGCCGACAATACGGAGGTTTTGGGACAAGACGTTCGCGGGTGGCGTACTCGTTGCACAGACATTGCGCTGAAAATCGTTTCGGGAACTGGATTCCATGACTTCGAGGGGATGGTTGCGCGTCTTATGGCTGTGAAAGAATGACAAGCATGTCTGATACGCAGAATTCCTCTTCGCATGGCAAATTGATTGCCGCCGTCGTAGCAGCCGCGCTTGTGGTTGTGCTTGCTCTGATTTCCGCATTTGTGTGGCCTGGTTGGGCCTTGAACAAGAACGGACAGGCCGGTCAGGCCGGTCAGACGAGCCAGCAGGCTTCCACTTCGAACGGTACGGACGGCGACAAGACGGAGCCCACCAAACCGTCGATCGATGCCGTGGCATTGCCCGACGGGGCCAGCGAGCTGCTCAAGGCCATGCCGGATTCCGTATTGAATTACGCGCGTACCAAGGCTGACGCCAGCACGACGTGGTCCAGCACCTCTCCCGTCGAGGAATACGCGTTGACGTATTCCACCGGCAAGAAAGGACAGGACGTCACGCTGGAAGTGGGCCAGTGGAACGACGGCGACAAGGCGAAATCCCAGTACGACACGCTGGCTGAAGCCATGACCGGCAAGGAGCTGGGAAGCGGCAACGTGAAGGTCTCCGGCAAGACGACCGGCGCCTACAGCGCCAAAGCCGATCCGGACGACGATACCAAGGCCGTTGCCGTGTGGCGCAACGATACGGTGGTTTTCTATGCCACCGGCGCGAAGAACGACATCCAGCGTTTCTACCAGCAGTTCCCCCTGTAACGTCGACGGAATCGTCTCGATGGCGAATCGCGGCCGGCTGATGGAATATCACGCGGAAAACGAAACGTGATTTTCCACCATGTGAATGCCTGCGCGCGTATTCGTCCCCGAAGCAGTGTAGTATTGGGCAAGTTGCAAACTTTTACCCTTTGAGTTTAAGAACGGAGGCTGAGATGGGCTCGGTCATCAAGAAGCGCCGCAAGCGCATGAGCAAGAAGAAGCATCGTAAACTGCTTCGTAAGACTCGCCACCAGCGCAAGTAGTCTTCAGGCGCGTGTGAAGCGTCCGCTCAAACAAAATCCCGCGATTCCTTTCGGAGTCGCGGGATTTTTGCTATCTGCGCGGCGGTGTCGGCCGGTATATTCCACACCAGCTGACACGCCTGCCTGTCAAGATCTCACTTGTTGGGGTTGTCCATCACGCGCGGGCCGTTCGGATCGCCGACGATGACCTGGTCCACCATGTTCAGGAACAGGCCGTGCTCGACCACGCCGACCGTGGTGATGAGGTCCTGCGCGAGCTCCTGCGGGTGGTCGATGCGCTCGAGGTGCAGATCCACCACATAGTTGTTCTCATCGGTGCGCACCGGCTCGCCGTTCGCGTCGAGACGCAGCACCGGCTTGTAGCCCTTGGCCTCGAACTTCTTGACGACCTGGCCTGCGCCGAACGGAATCACCTCGACCGGCAGCGGGAACTTGCCGATGGTGTCCACAACCTTGGACTCGTCCA
>OKSF01001174.1_pt1 | contig 22301 bp, 21 predicted proteins | sample 1606061 | NCBI WGS metagenome assembly OKSF01 (sample SAMEA3541567, study PRJEB24748) | human gut metagenome | biome: human gut; feature: human-associated habitat; material: faeces | place: China | collected 2012 | reverse complement strand
AGATTTCCACGACCAGATGAATTATTCATCCAACCTATGAAAATCTTACACTAACGCCGCATACGCTCAAGCAAGTGATGCAGCCGTTCAAGCTTCAACCGCTGCATCAGCTGCCAAGGTAGCTAGTGCTAATGCTGCTTCTGACTTAGATGCCGCTAAGAAGGTCGCTGAATCAGCTTCAAGTGATGATAAATCAAATGCTGAAGCCGCAGTTGCGGAAGCAGAAAAGAAGAGTGCTGAAGCCAAGAGTGCATATGAAAAGGCACAAAAGGAAAACGAAGATGCTCAAAATAAGTTAACAGAAGCTAAGAAAACTCAGGAAAGTGCATTGGCAACTGCCAAGACCTTGTTTATCGGTTCGCTTGCTCAAAGTGGCTTCCTGAATAAGCTTGAACAAAGTAACCGAGACGCTTTACAAAAATTACAAAAAGAAAATCAAGCAAAGCTTGCTGCAATTGAAAAAGAAAAAGCGGATGCCCTTGCTTCAATGAAAAATACAATTAATGGTTATTTGAAGGCTCAACTGGCTTACTTGAACACCAATCCGTTTTTACCAACAGGAACTCCTAATAGTTGGGGGACTAAAGAAGTTAAGCAAGAAGATGGTACTACTGAAACTGTTTGGTACTACTATGGAAAAGATGGTAAAGCTCTACAAGGTTGGCAGCAATTAGGTGGCAACTGGTTCTACTTCACACCAAGTGATGGTTCCATGGTTACTGGAATTCAAAAGATTGATGGGAATATTTATTACCTTAATATTAATCATGATGGTTCTTATGGTGCAATGAAGACCGGCTGGCAAAAGGTTGATGGCAAATGGTATGGCTTTAAAGGCGATGGAAGTGCATATCTTGGCTGGCAATTGCTTAATAATCACTGGTATTATTTCGATACTGATGAAGGATATGCCTTAACTAGTTGGCAAAAGATTAACGATCATTGGTACTACTTTGATCCAGTTAACGCCTGGGCGCAAACAGGTTGGTTTAAATCTGGAGCTGGTTTCTGGTATTTCTTCGATTACAGTAATGCCTGGGCCCTTACTGGTTGCTGGTTGGCAACGACTTAATAATCGTTGGTACTACTTTGATCCAGTCAATGCTAATGCTCAAACAGGCTGGTTCCAATCACCGGCTGGCTACTGGTACTTCTTTGATTACAATAATGCCTGGGCATTAACTGGCTGGCAATGGATTAATGGTCACTGGTACTGGTTTGATAACACTAATGCATCTGCATATACTGGCTGGAAATGGTACCGTGGCTATTGGTACTTCTTTAACCAAGAAAATGCTTGGATGTCAACTGGCTGGACAACTAACCGGGATAACAATGAGTTATACTATCTTGACGCGGCAGGACATCCAGTTACTGGTTGGCAGATGAGTCAAGATGGTACTTGGTACTACTTCCAATCAGGTAGTTATGCTGCTGCTACTGATTGGCAATGGCTAAATGGTCACTGGTACTACTTTAATCCAGGTTATCCAAAGCACGGTGCAATGATGACTGGTTGGCAAAATATCAATGGTAAGAGCTACTACTTCTACAGCAATGGTTACTGGAGTGGCTACTAATAAGTTAAATTAATATTTTATTGATTGAGAACGTCTTGACTTAATGAGGGTCAAGACGTTTTTTGTAACAAAAAATTTCACTAATATTACAAGACGGCAACATTCGTTAACAAACTGACGACATTCAACTTTTTAAGAAAAATTTATTGTATAGTAGTAACCGTTGAAATTATTGATGAACGAATTAAAGGGAGTTGTATTTTAGTTTATGAGTAAGAAACATTACAAGTTATATAAGAGTGGTAAGCAATGGTTAACTATGGGAATCACTATTGCTTCATTAGCTTTTGGTATAACAATGGCTACTGACGCTCAAGCTGATGTAGTTGCTCAAGACAATGCAACTTCGACTACTCAAGTTGCTCAATCACAACAAACTGTTGAAAGTGCAACTGTGGCAGCTAGTTATGCAAGTACCAATAGTAGTACTGCTAGTGCAAGTAATAATGTCGTTTCAGCACAGCCAGCAACAACTAACAACTTTTCCACTAATGTTGCTAGTCAAGCTAGTCAAACAACTTCAGTAGCCCAAAATGGGTTAGTTAAAGAAAATGGTAATACTTATTACTACAACAATAATGCCAAAGTTACCAATGAATGGGAACAAGTAAATAACAGTTGGTATTACTTTGGCAATGAAGGAAATGCCCAAACTGGTTGGTACCAATCACAAGCTGGCTTCTGGTATTACTTCAATAATGAAACTGCTCAAGCAGAAACTGGTTGGCAAAAGATTAATAATAACTGGTATCACTTTGACGAAACCAATGCTAATGCAAGTACTGGTTGGTATCAGTCCAATGCCGGTTTCTGGTACTACTTCGATCAATCAAATGCCTGGGCTGAAAAAGGTTGGCAGAAGATTAACAATAACTGGTACTACTTCGATGATACCAACGCTAATGCTTTAACTGGTTGGCAAAAGATTAATAACAACTGGTACCACTTTGATGAAAGTAATGCCTGGGCTAACACCGGCTGGTACAAGTCTAACGCTGGTTTCTGGTACTACTTCGATCCAACTAACGCCTGGGCTTTAACTGGTTGGCAAAAGATTAACAATGTTTGGTACTACTTCGATACCACCAATGCTAATATGCTTACTGGTACTCAAACGATTGATGGTAAGACATATAATTTTGGATCCAATGGTGCTTGGTTGGATGATCATAGTGAAGCCGTAAATAAGGCAATGTCAATGCGTGGTCGTGCTTATGTATGGGGTGGTAATAATCCATCTACTGGTTTTGATTGTTCTGGGTTAGTTCAATGGGCATATGGCTTAGGCGCTAACTATCGAACAACTTACCAACAACAAGCATTAGGTACTCACCACTATGATGTTGCAAATGCTCCTAAGGGTGCGTTGCTATTTTATGGTAGTAATAGTGCACCATACCATGTAGCGATTTCTCTTGGTAATGGTGCATATGTCCATGCTCCAGAACCTGGTGACGTAATTAAAGTTGGTTACACTAAGTACTACTCAGCAAGTTACTACGTTGTGTTGTAATTAGTTTTAGAATATAAGATAATAGATGAAACAATTAATAAAGAAGGAGCATTATTATATGAAAAAACTTATGGCAACTGTTGCTGCCGGTGCATTAATGATTACTTTAGCAGGCTGTGGTAATTCAAGTAGTTCTACTAAAGATAATTCAAGTAATGATGCATCCTCAAGTAAGGTTGTAAAAAGTGCAAAAACTTCTGGTAAGACCGCGGCTACTTCTACTAATCAGAGCAAGAAAGCAAGTGAAAAGTCAGTATCTAGTTCTGCAGTAACAAGTAGTTCATCCAGTAATGTTACTTCTAGTAGTAAGTCTACTACTGCTACTTCAACATCAGAGCAAAGCACTCGTGAGCAAATGACAGCACAAGATGCCAAAAATATTGTTAAAGAACATATCGGTAATCAGTTAAACAATGCTGGTATCTCAGGTAAGCCAGCTACTGGATTACCTTCAATTGATGAGGTTGATGGATATACGGCTGTTCAAAATGGAATTAACGATTGGACTGTAAGTGGTAACGGTCATTCATTCCATGTTACGGCTACTTCTGTTACTGGAAAATAATTGAATATAACATAATCCATAGTCTACAGTGACGTAGATTATGGATTTTTTATTTTGGACTGAAAGATATTGTGGATAGGCTGAATTGCTTTATAATTACAGTGTTAAAGATTAGTTTTGGAGGATTTTTAATGAGAAAAATAGGTTTAGTAATTGTTACATCGCTACTTGCGGTAACTTTAGCAGCATGTGGTAACACACATAATAGTAATTCATCTTCTAGTTCGAACAATACGAAAGTTGCTAAAAAGGCAGCTAATAGTACTACCATGAATACTTCTAATAATTCAACGCTCGATCCTAATCAGCTAACGCCAGCTCAAAACGCTGCACTAGTTCTTTATTATACTGGTGAGCATATGCCAGGGTCTGATCAAAATGATTACTCTAAGGATATGGATGTATCTGGTCAGGGAGCGGTTGTAAAAATTTATAATAAGAATAGCGTTCCTAAGGGAGAGGGACCGCTTTATAAGGATTATCCTGATGGTGCAGATCTTTTATACTATGTGAAGCTTAATCAAAAGGATAGTGAACATGGAATAGATAGCACTTACTACACAATAGCTGGGAACAAGACTTACATCTCTGATAGCGATGCGGGAATATCTCCTGATGGGGTAACTAAAGCTGAGATGGTTGCTTATGCTAAGCAGCATCATGCAGTTAAGCGGATTATGAATGTTGCTAACAATACTAAGGTTCAAGACATGCGGAATCAATCTGCATCAGCAAATAATTCACATAATTTATCAACTCAGCAACTGGGAACCCTTGTAGCTTTATATCAAGAACCAGATTGGTTTAAGGATGGAATAAGTGATGGAATGATGTGGTATGGAAGCAACTCGAATGGCTTTAGTTACGTTACCGCTAATGGTGATCCAACTAGCTGGCTGTATTTTAAACGAAATGGCAACGACGTAACGATTAAATACGTTGATCCTAAAGAGGGTCAATCAGTAGCAGAGGCTTCGACCACAACGAAACACGTTACTGTATCGGGACTGCTTCGAGATTACTATACTAATCAGTCACAGAAAGATGAAGTTAATGGTTATGCTAATAAGCTAAAGCCAGAATCAGATTATAACGATAACTAATAAAAAAATATCATTCAGAATTATCTAAAATTCCGAATGATATTTTTTTATTATTCACGAGTTGTAGTTGGTTCTTGAACAGTACGTGCTGTAGTGTTTTCAGAAACACGACCAGTAGTAGGAGTTCTTGTAGTTTGGTACTCACTACGGACGGTTGATTGTGTTCTTCTTTCTGTTTGAGGAACTTGGGTAGTAACCTGTGAGCTTCTTATTTCACCATAGGTTCTTGCACTATTAGAATAGATAGAACTTTGTTTTTGTGATGACGATTTTATTGATGTCTTACCACCAATAACATAATCGCTTCCATTACCACTACCTGGATCGTTATAACTAGCACCACCAGGAAGAATAAAGTCTGTATTAGTTACACCATTATAGGATGGTTGAGACTTGTACATTCTAGTTTCGTGGTTAACAACTTTTTTAGGCTTAAGACCTAATTGTTTCCGAATAAGTTTAGAAATACGATTAATTTCTTTTGGACTAGCAATTTGGAATGAGACGCCCTCAATTGTGGCATCTTGTCCTTGGAAATGGTAAGTTGTGACATTATCCATAGCGGCATGGTAATTACCGTATAGTGTTGCAATATCGTCAACTGGAATATTTGTTTTTACGCCATCTTTAACTGCATCCAGAATATTATTTGCAGTTCCAATAGAGCCGGATTTCTTAAATTTCTGAATAACGCTTTCGATAATTTGTTGTTGACGTTTTTGTCGTCCATAATCATTATTTGGATCACTGTAACGCATCCGAGAATATTTAAGAGCTAACTCACCGTTAAGGTGTTGCTTTCCTTTCTTAAAGTGGTGTCCTTCGTACGTGAACGCAAAAGGATTATCTACGGTTACACCACCGACTGTATTAACAACCTTTTTTAAAACCCCCATGTTAATAACGGCATAGTAATCAATCGGAACATCTAACAGCTCGGAGACAGCTTTAACGGTCTTTTTGGGACCACCGATTGAATATGCTGCATTAATCTTTACGTATGTAGGACCTTCTTTAGTCGGAACACGAACTAGCGTATCACGAGGAATACTGGTCATAGTTATTTTCTTTGTTTTAGGGTTAATTGTAAACAATTCAAGCGAGTCAGTATTTCCACCAGTATTTCCACGATCCAAGGCACCGACATCAGTTCCCATTGCTAGGACAGAAACAGGCTCACCTTTTTGGAGCTTTTTGCTGATTTTACCATCGCCACTGCCAAAAATATTATTAGCAGCCGAATTAATCTTATGGTATTCGTAGCCACCACCGAGTAATACCAAAATAACTAGTGCCCAAATAATATTTTTAACCCAGCGAGGAGTTCGGTAGTGATGAACTTCTGGTGTATTTGGATTCATATTTGATGAAGTTCTCCGTGGGTTATTATTTGAAGACTTAAATTTTGGTAACTTAAATTTTGACATTTTGGATTCATGATTTTGCTTCTGATCCTGAGCTACCTTATCATGGATCCGTTGTTCCATCTTTTTTCGATATTCTTCACGTGTCTCGTGATTGTCATTCATATTTTGTACCTCAATCAAAAGTTTTTAACCTTATTAATATACTATAAATGTAAGGGTCATTTCAATTTGCTAATATTAGCTTAACAATTCTGTAAACATTTCGTTTTATAATATCAGTTAGTGTAGAATTATGATATAAGATTATTTCGACAAACTATGGGGGAAGATTGATGAATAAAAATCTTGTGAAAATAACGACAGTTGCGGCACTGACCACCGCAATAGGGATTGGGATTGCTGAAAATAATGTTCTCGCTGATACACAAACAACCGATTCCGCGACAAGTGTTAATTCTGATAATGTTAATAGTAATCAGCCCATTGTCAGTAATGTTGCTCAGCAGCAAGCTTCAGCGACAACTGCAGCACTTTATTCGGCCAATTTAAATACACAGAGTACCCAGTACGTAAACTTCTCACAAGGGTATACTCTTGATAAATTAAGGGGTATTTCTAACTCTACTGAAGCAAATGATTTTCAGCAGACAACAATTAGCGGGTTGAGTATGAATAATTACCAATCAGACAGTGTTGCCGCTAAAGAATATGTAAATGTTAATAACCTAAGTCCTGAACAAACGATCCAAATGAATCAGTATGGAGTAGGCTTAGTAAATCAAATTAGAAGTGAGTTTGGCTTGGAGCCTTTTCAATTAAATGACGAAACGATAGATCAGGTTCGGTCAATGGCGTTGGAATATCAAAATAAGAATGAATCATTAATGAATGGTCATTGGCATGATCCAGAAATTCTTAACAATCATAGTGAAAATATTGCTGCCCAACAAATTTATAATGATAATATAAATGGTTTAGCTGTTCGTCCTTTTGCAAGTGCTAAAGGGAATGAGTTTATCAATAATAATGCTATTCCTGTATTTAGTGTAACTACAATGGATGATTTAAGAGCACTAATTTACTATGGTGTAATGGGAATGCTCTTTAATGATGCTTCAGATAATTTTGGTCATGCACAAAATTTTTTGACTAATCCACAAAGAATTAATACGCTTGGGATCTACCCATCCATTACTAAATCAGTTGGTACGGGAACTTATAGTGATGGTTCGACATTTAATTTTAATTTGTTAAATGTTGATATGCATTTTATCTGGGCTGAAGGTGATAATAATTCTAGTACTGCTGAAGAATATAACACTCCTGGCTGGCATTTAATTGATAATGAATGGCGACATTTTGATCAGGCTGGACTATTAGAGTTAGGTTGGAAGTGGATCAACGGTAATTGGTATTACCTAGAACCGACAACTGGTAATATGCAAACTGGTTTGAAGAATGTTAATGGCAATGTGTACTACTTAAACAATAGTGGTGCGATGGTAACTGGTTGGCAAAGGGTAAATAATAATTGGTATTATTTCCAAAATAATGGTGCTGTGTTGACTGGCTGGCAATTCATTAACGGCCACTGGTATTACTTTACTAGTCAGGGGGTTGCAGAGACAAACTGGCAGTGGATTGGGAACCATAAGTATTATTTTGATTTAGATAATGCATGGGCATTGACCAATTGGCAAAATTTGAGCGGTAATTGGTATTACTTTGATTTAAACAATGCTTGGATGGATACGAATTGGCAATGGATTGATAATAATTGGTTCTACTTTAGCCCTAGTTATGGCCAAATGATGACGGGATTACAAACGGTTGAAAATAGTTTATACTTCTTAAATACGCAACATGATGGCAATTATGGGGCTATGCGGTCTGGTTGGTGGAATATTAATAATAACTGGTATTTCTTCTATAATAATGGAGCTGCAGCAAAGGGATGGTTCCGGTCTGGTGCAGGAAACTGGTACTACTTTGGTAACGATGGTAAAGCGTTGACAGGTTGGCAAAAGATCAACGGGCATGGTTATTACTTTGATACTGTTAATGCCTGGGCAGTACGTGGATTTCAGTTGATTGATAACAGTTGGTATTACTTCGATCCAGTAAATACTTGGCAGAATAGTGGCTGGCAATTTATTGGTAATAACTGGTTCTATATGAACTCAACGACTGGCCAAATGGAGAGTGGGTTGCAAACGGTTAACGGAAAGGTATATTTCTTAACCACTCAACATAACGGTTTGTTTGGAGCAATGACTACTGGTTGGCAAAAAGTTAATGGAAAATGGTATTACTTTGACGCTAGTGGCTCAGCATTAATCGGCTGGCAAAAGATTAATGGTCACTACTACCACTTTAAGAATAATGGTGAAGCGGATACTGGGGATGTTTACTTAACCAATAACGGACAAAGTAAGCTTTACCATTTTGATGAGCAAAATGCATGGTTAACTGAATAAGTTGATTAAGAAAGGTTGGCGTTGAGTCAGCCTTTTTGTGTTAGCTTGTTAGCTAAATAATTAAGTGCTAAAATGAAACCGTATTTTGTTACTTTTGGGGAGGAATAATCTTGAAAAAGAAATTATGGTTGGCTTCAACCACTGTTTTAGCAGGATTAGCGCTTGGAATTACTAGTGTTAGTGCTGATACTAATGTAAGTACAAATAGTAGCAATATGAATAGTACTACTGTTGCTACTACTAATAATGTAAATACAGATAGTAGTGCTGTATCGACTCAAGTAAGTAATAGTGATGCAGCAGTTACGAGTGCTTCTGCTGATACTAGTGCACAAGGTAGTAATGTTGCAAGTGAACAACAAACTACGACTGTTGCTCAGTCTGTCACAGCCACTACCAGTCAAGCACGAGCAGATTGGTACTCTGGTTATTCAACTGGCTGGCAATCAAGTCGGAATTATGATGGTACCTATGATTGGACTTATCGTAAGACTGATGGTACGCGAGCAGAAAGTGAATGGCTATTAATCAATGGTTCCTGGTACTATTTTGATGGTTTAGGTGAGATGTCAGCTAACGGATGGCATAGTGCTCCATGGCATGGGCAATATAACGAATATTATTTTGATGTTAATGGCCACTACGTAACAAATAGTTGGCATTCATATAATAATGGCAAATATGCATATCCAGAATATACATGGTCATATTCCAAGTCTGATGGCACACGAGCAGAAAGTGAATGGTTATGGATTAATGGTGCTTGGTACTATTTTGACGGTGCAGGTGATATGGTAGCTAATGGCTGGCATGGTGCTTCGTGGAATGATCAATACAATGAATATTACTTTGATGTAAACGGCCACTATGTAACAAATTGCTGGCATTCATTCAGTAATGGCCATAACCAATATCCAACCTGGTCGTATTCTAAAGCAGATGGTACTAGGGCCGAGAATGAATGGTTATGGATCAATGGTGCTTGGTACTATTTTGATGGTGCAGGTGATATGGTAGCTAATGGCTGGCATTATGCTCCGTGGAATGGTGAATACAGGGAATATTACTTTGATGTTAATGGTCATTGCCTATAATTAAATCTAATTTAGAAGGCTGTCTGAATTGGCAGCCTTTTTGTTATACAATCAAATAAAAAGAGACTTGGTGAATTGAAAATGGATTCAGGTATTATTTCGGCTTGGGCTGATGTGGCTTCGGCTATTTTGGCTTTTTTTGCTTTATTGGCAGCTTGCTATGCATGTTACGTAAGTAGAAAAGATTTAAAATATCGGTTAGATCCTAAGCCGAAACTTCATTTTTGTGTTGCATATGATTGTGAGGATGGGAAAGATGGTTATCAGTTAGTTTGTATTAATTCAGGTGATATGGCAGCAATTATTAATATTAAGGAGCCAAAGCCAAAAAGAACAATAAAATATATTCACAGAAATTGGCCATCAGCAAAGTTTGATAATGAAGCTATAAATAGCATTATTGTCGATCCACATACTAAAAAGAAAATTTTCTTTGTTGATAAATCATTTTGTAATAAAGTAATTGGTGAAAAACGAAAAAATATAAATTACTGTTTGAAAATTTTTGAAGCTATTAATAAGATTGAAAGTGATCTTATTTTTGACTTTAATAAGAATGAAAATATTACTGTAAAAGAAGTACAGCATGTTTGAGCTAAATGTTTTATAAACCCAAAAAGAGGAATCAGCGCTAATTGCTGACTCCTCTTTTTGTGAAAGAATGCTATTTCCACTATTTTAATTATTCGTTATGACTTACTGTAACTCCACTTGGTAATGCTCCTGACCAGTCTTTGTATTGAACTTGGGAACTTCCCTTGGTAGTGTAGCGATCCATCCCATCGCTATCAACATTGTGGGTAACTCCTTCAGAGTCAGTCCAAGTTGCGACATCACCTAAACCAAGTTGAACTGATTTTTGTTCCTTAACGCTGCTTGATGAACTAGCAACTTTAGCTGGAGCAGTAACTTGTTGGTTAGCACCATTGTTAGTTGCACTTGCAGCCGAACTGGTAGTTACGTTCTTAGCAGAACTTGTGCTACTACTTGAAGATGCAACGTTTGTACTTGCTAAGTGGTTAGTAGCAGCTGCAGTTTTAGCACTGGTTGATGCTGACTTTTCACTCTTCTTGTGACTTTGCTTAACCACTTGTGAACTTGATGCTTCATGGGTCTTGTGCGATGTAGTTGTGGAACTGCCAACAGCACAACCACCTAGACCTAGTGCAAGTAAAATAACAAGTGAACTATTTAAAACTTTCTTATTCATCTTCATGGTAATAGCACTCCTTCCGGCAACGTTAATTTTAACGTTGTTGTTCTCTTTCGATGCATATATTGTAACATAGTTGAAATATTAATGTAAATATTTAGCAATTAAAATGGTTGATTTTGCAATTTTTGTAATGAAGTGCAATGAAAGGGTAATAAAGGAGACTTAATTAATATTACTTGGCTTTTTGTTGATTAAAATTATATAGATATTGCTGAAGCTGTAGTGAGTACCACAAAGAACACATAAGCCTGTAATACCAGCGTATTGTTGGCATTACAGGCTTTTGGTTACTTAAATAGCGCTGTTTTAACTTTAGTGAACTGAATTATCTTAATCATATGCAGAATATCTTGATCATTTTGTGAATTTTGATTAAGATACTTTACTTTTTAACGTTCTTGCTACTAATTAGTAGTAAAGACATCACCGTCATGCTATAATGATATAGCAATAAAATATTAGGAGGATTGTAATGGAGGTTGGTGAGGCATTAGCAAGATTCAAATTTCTTGTAAATCATGATCGATTTTATATGGTTCAACGACAAAGTAGAATGGCAATGCCGGTTTCTGTAACTTTAGCTAAGGAAATTGTTAGACAGTTATCCATTAACGATTTTGTCAAACATGAACCTAATCGAAATAATCCATTACAATTTGTTTGGGTATTTAAAACTAGTGATGGACAGACTTATTACATTAAGTTTGTTTTTACTGAGAACAACCAGAAAGTGGTATTTATCAGTTTTCATCTTGATTATTAAAGGAGGAGGTTTATATGGCTTACCAAAAGAACTTCACAACTACTTATACCATTAACGGACATGAGTACACGGTAACGGCGCCGGCTCTTTTTGACAGTAACACCAATGAACTGATTCCGGATAAAGAGCTGGATGATCAAGCTGCCGAAATAGCTCGTCAACAATACCGTGATGAGATGGGATTACTGTCACCACAAGAATTAAAGCAATATCGTGCTAAGGTAGGACTATCTCAACGTAATTTAGCTGAATTAACTGGGTTAAGTCCAAATACAATAGCACTTTACGAGGCTGGTGCATTCCCTACCAAAGCCAATAATAGACTGCTAAAATCACTCATTGCTAATGATGATGTGCTTCAACAATATATTGCTGATGAAAAGAATGATTACTCTGATGAATTAATTTCGAAGGTGAACTCTTATCTAAGCAATAATGATGGTGTGGTTGGGTCACAAAAGAAGAAACCTAAGTTTACGGCCGTACAATTAGCTAATTGGTTACGAGTTGAAAACTATTTTGAAAGGGATAGCGATTTAAATATTGACCCGTTGACACAAATGAAGGTCATTAAACTGCTCTACATTGCGTATGGGAGATTTTTAGCCGCAACCAGAAATAAATTATTTTCTTCAACAATCGTCCACTTCCAATATGGCCCATTGATAACGGAAGTACATTCTAAATTTAATGGTCAGAGTGTTCTGGACATTGATAAACCAGATAAAGAAGCGATGGATGACTACAACCTAGTTTCACAGGATGGCGAGATTGCGGACCTTCTAAGTAAAGTGAATGAAGATTACATTAACTACAACGCTGCTCGATTAAGCAAGCAAACTCATCGGCCAGGTTCACCGTGGGACTTAACTCCAGATCGGGAAGTAATTAAGGATCAGTTGATTTTTGATATGTTTAAGCGAGGGATAGAAGAATAAAGTTCGTATAGTAAAAAGGAAGTATTGGTGTTGAAATATTTTACTAAATTACGTCAAGTTGTAATGGAAATGGAGAAAGAAGAAGTTGTTATTTATCCTTGCTACGTTAGTTATAAAAGTACGAAGTATATTGTATTGATTGAGCGAATTCTTGACGATACAAATAATTCCGATATTGCAAAACTAATTTTTATGGATGCAGATAATTTATCTGATAAGCTAGCAGTTATGGTAAATGATTATAGTTTTTCTTCAGCTACTACTAAGGAGATCAGAATATTTTTTAATATTCCATATGAGGATGGTAAACTTGGTACGCTTTTTCAGAATCTTTATATGAGTTTAAGCAGTCAATTTCCAAACCACTATTTTCCAAACTATAAGAACCAAAAGTCACTTCGACAAATTGTTCTTGATGAAATTGGTAGCAATTCTCCTGCTAATGCTGACAAAAAGTACTGTCATCATATTAAACGCCTTGGTGTAACTTCAAACGGTAAGCATATGAGGAGAAGTGCTTATAACAGTCAAAAAACTCAACTACTCCGTCCATCTCTATTCAATTATTTTTGTAAAGATAAATCGTTGAGTTTCTGTTTTTATGATGACCCAAATATGGAGCGAAACGATACGCAAATTATTAATTATTTTTCTAGTAACAAGGGAATTAATGTGTAATACTTAGTATTAATTAAGATAGCTTAAATGTTATATTTAGTAGTAAATTATTTACAACTAATATATTGTCACATCAGCTTTTGACCATAGTTTCTGAATACACTTTTAACACGTTTAGAGTCTAATACTGTCATACCAATACCTCAGCTAATACAAAACAGCGACTCTAGTCAGCATTTATAACCATGAAAAGGCCTGTAATAGCAATAATCAACGTTGCTATTACAGGCCTTTTGTATACTATTTTTTGTATCTCCCCACCGTCTATATTAAAATAGGAAAGATATTATTTTAGGGGAGAAAATCATGCATCGATTAAAAAGTAATCTAGTTTGGGTTGCGCTGATGTTCTGGGTTGGAATTGCTCAGGTATATTGGCAACTTGGACCACATATAGCAAGTTACAGTAATGCCAGTCTTCACACCAGTGCGTATGAAGTCTTAAAAGGCTTAACATTGCTTGGCTCTGATATTCTGATTTTACTGTTAGGGTATTTCCTATCACAAAGGAGTCATCGTGAATCGACAATCATTAAAGCATGGCTGAACGCTTTAGTCCTGGGTGTCCTGGCTAGTGTATTAGTGGCACTTAGCACCAACCAGCTTGCAAAGGTCACAGTCTTTCATATCGACTTCTTCAATGCAACTTTTCCGTTATTGCGGAATACCTATCCACTGATTTTCGGAAGCTTACTGGGACTAATTCTGACTGCAGTAATTAATGATCAAAAATTCATTTGGCGTCGATCGGCTTTGATTAGTATTTGGCTTCTCATAATTGTCCCACTCTTTTGGACACCAAATATTTGGGGATGGACGAGTAACCATTTAACATTATTTTATGCGTTACTGTTTGTCCTTGGTGCCAATGTTAAGCAGGGAAGTTATCATCGAAAATGGCTTCTTATTACTGGCTTAGGATTACTGATCACAGTTGTCCTTCAAGGGATCATGCCATTCATGAGTATTGATGGGCGAACAACAAGTCGCTTCACCACACCAACCAATATTTTCACCGTTTTAGCTGCTTATGGAATTGTCAAAATTACGGTGAATCACTTAGAACAGCCAAATTGGCGATCGTTATATTCCTACTTAACGTTAATTGAGAATACGGCATTACTGGCAAGTGTCCAACTCATCGTGAAACTTCACAACGCTTATGGCAGCTTGAAGGAGGGAATAATTACAATTATTTTTCTCCTTTTTTCCTTAGCATGTTCCTACGTTTGGTGTAGATTATCAACGGGTAATTTTGCTAAGCGACACCTTCAGCGAATTGATCGGTTCACTGGTCAATCCGCTGACGAACAGCTTCAATTAATAAAACAGCGGCTTAATTCCTGGATGCCAAACATTATTCTGGGGTTTATCTCCTACCTAATCGCAGCTCTTTCGATGCTATTAATGAATGACGGCTTTTCTGTAAGTCCGAACGTTGATGCAACCTACAATATTTTTGCCTACACTTTTGGTCAACGGGAGCTACTATTACTCTTTACGGCATTCTTGATCTTCGCGGTCATTAAGTTTATCCAGGCATTGACCAATCGCTATTGGATCGGGTTGATTAGTGTTATTGCAATCAGTGCAGTTTTTGTTGTGGCTAATCATGAAAAAAATGTTGCTCGAAACGAACCAATCCTTCCTGCAGATCTTGCGATGGTGCGGGTCGCTAAAAACTTGTTTGGCATGGTTGATGGTATAGTTTGGATAGTTGCCCTGGTAACCTTAATGATCCTGATTGCGGTAACTGTTTGGCTAGAAAAGACTCATCCCCTAAGAAACGCAGTGGGGGGGGTAACACAACGGTTGCTATTTGTTCTCCTGGCCCCATGCTTATTTGCGACAGCATTTTTGTGGAATCATCAGAATACACCCTTTAATAATCTGATGACTTCCATTGATGATCAGCCAATGTTTTATAACCAATTAAGTGGGGCAAGAATCAATGGTCCACTACTTCAATTCATGAACAACATTGACGTTACCGTAATGGCTAAGCCAACTGGATATTCTCGACAGAAAATGGCTGCAATTGTCCGCAAGTACCATTTGGATGCTCAGCAAATTAACCGTCAGCGAACTAATTCATTTAGTAAGCAAACCATTATTTTCAATTTGAGTGAAAGCTTTGCTAATCCACAACGGGTTCCCGGGGTGCAATTGAAGAACAATCCCGTACCGTACATTACTAAACTCAGTAAACAAAATACTGGTGGCTTAATGATCAGTTCAGGGTATGGTGGTGGAACAGCCAACATGGAATATATGGCATTGACCGGGTTCGCGTTAACTAATTTTTCGCCGACCCTGCCAACACCGTATACCCAATTGGTTAATAATTTGAAAAACAATCCATCAATCGCTCAGCAATTTAAGTCTGCAATTGCAATCCATCCCTACAACGGTGCATTTTATAACCGAACGGAGGTTTACCGAAAGTTTGGCATTGATCGCTTTCTTTATCTGGGAAGTAAGTACCCAATTCGTCATCAGAAAAAGATTGATCGTAGTCCATACTTTTCCGATCAAACTTCCTACCAAAATGTGTTAGATCAATTAATGAATTATCATGGTGGCCGGTTCATTAACCTGGTAACGATGCAGAACCACTTCCCGTATAATCAACATTATTATAATGAGATTAGTAAATATCAGGCGACAAAAGTTTCTGCCGGTACTGATAAGTCGTCAGTAAATGATTTTACCACTGGGATCCACCATACTGATGAAGCAATGAAACAATTCATTACGGCAATTGACAAAATTGAAAGGCCAATTACGGTTGTCTTTTATGGGGATCACTTACCAGGAATCTATGGCAATGAGATGACCAAGGATGGCCTTAAACTCCATGAAACAGATTATTTCATTTACTCTAATCGGTATGCGCGAGAACATGGCGCACGGAACTTTAAGCAGAAGACAGCTTACGTTGCGCCAAACGACTTTATTGCAATGGCAGCTAAGCAAACCAACTCTAAGGTGGACTGGTATCAGGCCTTGCTGACACGGGTTTACGAACAGCTGCCGGTGATTACCGAGGATGTTCAGGCAAGCGGTAATGTGAATGCCTACAATAGTAACAGTCGCTTTATTACGCAAAAAGGTAAGATCCTTAAAGAAAACCAGCTAACGAAAAAGCAAAAAGCGCTACTTCATGATTACCGTCTTGTTCAGTACGATGTCACGGCAGGTAAGCACTATGTTGTTAAAACGATGAAGTAAGTAGTACTACAGATACGAATTTCAAGGTTAAGATTGCTAATAGAAAGGAATGAATTATTTTTCTCATTTACAATCAAACATCCTTAGTGTATGGTAGAAGGGATGTTGTGGCACCTGCTTTTACGAGGTGTCCTTTTATTTTGTAAATGTTAGGATTATTATAATGAATCGAGAAAAATTTTATCATTGGCTGTTTTGGCCGATTGTTTTTTTGACAATTGCGACACTAATATTTGTTTGTACCAAAATTCAGTTTATTTTTAAGCCATTTTGGACATTCCTATCAGTAGTTTTTGTCCCATTGCTGCTGTCGGGATTCTTATATTACATGTTGAACCCAATTCTGAATTTGATCATGAAGATCAGGATCGGTAAATTCCGGATAAATCGTGGCGTGGCTAGTTTACTAATTGTTGTCCTGCTAATACTAATTATCATTTGGGGAATTTCGGCATTAATTCCACCAGTAGTAAAGGAAATTAGCCAATTAGTTAATCACTTGCCGCAAACAGTTAATGGGCTGCAGAGTTTAATGAACGATACGATTAAGCATTCGCCGTTGAAACACGTGGATCTTAATGCATACTACCGTCAGTTTGATCATCAATTAGCCGCTTATGCACAAAAGATCTTGAAGGGGCTCTCTGAACGGGTTGGCGACATTATTGGAATGGTTACTAACATTACCGTTGTTACCATTACAGTTCCGGTGATGCTCTTTTACATGTTAAAGGATGGCTCAAAATTGGTTCCTGCCATTCAAAAGTGGCTTTCACCACACCACGCTAAGGAAGTTAACCAGTTGCTTGGCAAGATGAACAACACCTTGTCTTCATACATTGCCGGACAAGTGATTGAATGTCTCTTCGTTGGTGTCTTTACTTCAATTGGTTACCTAATTATCCACGAACCACTGGCACTTGTCCTTGGGATTGTCGCTGGTTTGTGCAACATTATCCCCTATGTTGGTCCATACATCGGGATCGCCCCGGCACTATTTGTTTCTTTGACAATGGCACCGGATAAACTAATTTGGGTAATTGTCGTTGTCCTGATTGTTCAACAGATTGACGGTAACATTATTTATCCAAATATCATCGGTAAAACCCTTAAAATTCATCCACTAACAATCATTGTTCTCTTGCTTGCTGCGGGGCACATTGCTGGGATTGCCGGAATGATTCTTTGTATCCCATTCTATGCTGTTCTTAAGACTGTGGTTGAATACATGTTTGATATTTATCGGATTGAGCATCCGGTGAAGGATGAACAGGGAGAATAATAGCTTTTTGTAATGTTTTATTAATAGATCTTAAAAATCCTGGAGGGTACTTTATAATACGCCTACAGGATTTTTTAAGTTTTAAAGAATATAAACTATTTGTCCACACCGGTTATAAAATGTTGGAAAACACCGATTTAAAATTGTCGATTTTCCAACATTTTTTTATACTTGTTTCATATTAAATCTGGAGGAATGTATATGAGACAAGATATTCGACAGGAGTTGAGAAAATATCAAATGGATAAAATTAAACCAAATTTCACTGAATTAGGTCGCCAATTAGGCTGTGATCCGAGGACTGCTAAAAAATATTATTATTTGAAAGAAGATGGTTACGAAAACAAAAGAAAAAGACGTAAAAGTAAACTAGATCCCTATCGAAACATTATTGATGAAAAGGTTAAAAATTCTTGTTCAGCTACTTCAATTTTCTATTTTATTAAGGAAATGGGTTATACCGGCGGTATAAGTATATTGCGTGATTATTGTCATCAAATTAAAGTGAAAAAGCACACAACTCCGGTTGTAAGAATTCAGACTGCTCCAGGTCAATCTGCACAAGTTGATTGGAAAGAGGATTTTGTTCTACATACCCGAAAAGGTACTCCTATTAAGTTCTCAATTTTTCTTTATGTTCTTGGATATTCTAGGAAAAAGTATCTTAACTTTGTCTTTGATCGGAAACAAGATACCTTATTCTCCAGTTTAGTCGGAGCTTTTGAATTCATGAACGGAGTTCCTAAGGAAATTGTCTTCGACAATATGAAAACGGCTGTTGATCATGCTAGAAGTTCCTTTACTAAGGTTGTATGGAATGAGAAGTTACTGGAGTTTGCACGCACCGCTGGTTTCACACCTAAATCATGCAAACCATTCAGACCACAAACCAAAGGTAAAGTCGAATCGCTAGCTAGAACCATTGAACGATTAAGAGTCTATGATTATGAATTTGATAATGTAAATGACTTAGCACAGCTAATTCATAAGTTAAATGTGCAGCTTAATAATGAATTGAGTCAAGCAACTGGGGAGAAGCCCAACACTTTATGGACAAAAGAAAAAGAATATTTATCGCCTTTTGACAAGAATTTGCTTCTTTCAATAATTGATCGGGATCAAACTCGCAAAGTTTCCAATGAATCCATGATCACTTACAAGGGTAATAAATATTCTGTACCAGTTAAGTATATCGGAAAAGAAGTTACAGTCAATATAACCGACTCACTACTTCTTGTATCATTTGATGGCCGTCTTCTGCGAAAGCATTCGCTTTCGAATCAGAAAATAAATTACCACCATGATGATCTACAAGAAATACTCGCCAATGGTGTATATCACGATCTCGCCGAAGAAGAATTGGAGAGACAGGTTCAACGTAATCTTACTATGTTTGACAATTTAAGAGGATAAATTAATGACAGCTTATACAGAATTAGAAAATAATTTAGAAGCACTAAAACTAAATGCTATTAAAGAATATCTACCAAATTACCTTGAAGGAGACAAGCAACTCTCACTAGCTGAAATCCTTAAACAATTAACTGATAAAGAATTAAATTACCGTAAGCATCGCTCAGCACGTATGTCAATTCACACGGCGCATTTTCCCTATCAAAAAGAAATTAAAGATTTTGATTTTAATTTTCAACCTTCTGTTGATAAAGGGAAAATAACCAATTTAATGTCAATGGAATTTGTTGAGAATGCACGCAATGTTTTATTTATTGGCAGTTCCGGTGTGGGGAAAACACATTTAGCTACTGGACTAGGAGTTGAAGCATGTAAAAATCATTTAAGTACTTATTTTGTTAATTGTCATGAACTAATTGAAAGGCTGAAATTAGCCTATCAAGAGAATCGTCTTGAGCCGATGCTCAAGAACTATCTTCGTTATAAGCTTTTAATAATCGACGAAATCGGCTACTTACCAATTGATGATTTAGGATCTAACCTATTCTTTCAGCTAATTTCAAGGAGATATGAAAAAAAGTCAATCATTGTTACTACTAATATTCCACTATCTAAATGGGGACAGACTTTCTCTAATCCTACTATTGCCAATGCCATTCTAGATAGATTAGTCCATCATTCAGAAATATTTAAAATTTCTGGCAAATCATATCGTATGAAAGATTACACGGAACAACATGCAAAGCAGCATTTAAACCGGTGAAAAAGTACATTTTTAAACCGGTGATTTCTGACAATTTTAAATCGGTGTTGACACTATTTGTTTTGTACCGCTTGGACAGCCTGTTCAGCAGTTAAGTTAAATGACTTCATTAAGCGTTGTTTGATATCTTGATTATCAAGACCAAGTTCTTTATTTTCCATTCAATTATATTCGGAAAGATTCCTATATATTATATAAAGAACGGCTAAAAATATAATTTAAACTATTTTTTATTTAAACTTGCAAAAGTTTTAAGGATCCTATATAGTTAGTTACATAAGCAATTAACCATATAACTAATTGGCTGTTAAGGAGATGATCTTTTGCAATTTCACTTTAACGAGTCAACACCGTTATACCAACAAATCGCAAGTCAACTGGAAGAAATGATTTTTACCGGTGGCTTTGATGAAGGGAGCCAGGTACCATCAACTACCCAGCTTTCCCAGCAATTACATATTAATCCAGCAACGGTTTTGAAAGGGATGAATATCCTGGTTGATGCGGGGTTGATTGAAAAGCACCGTGGACGCGGAATGTTTGTACGAACGGGGGCTCGACAAAAGATTATGGAAGAGCGTAAAGAAAGTTTCTATAAGGATTATGTCAAAACTCTCCTTGTGGAAGCACATAAATTAGGAATTAATAAGCAACATTTAGTCGAATTAATTGAGCGGGGTGAGCATGATGGAACAATTAAAGATTAGTCATTTATCAAAGAAATTTGGACGTCGAGTAATTCTTGATGATGTTTCATTCACTTTAGAGCCGGCAAAAATTTATGGCTTGCTCGGTCGAAACGGTGCGGGGAAATCGACTCTCCTAAACTTAATCAGTAACCGGATCTTTCCGACATCTGGTTCGATCAAGTTAGGTGATCAGGAGGTCAATACTGATCAAACTTTGGATAAGATTTTCCTTATTGGTGAAGATAACCTTTACTATAAGCAGGTAAAAATTAACCAAATGTTTGACCTTGCTGATGGTGCATACGGTAATTTTGATTATCAAAATGCTGAACAAATGCTTAAACAGTTTGAACTTGATGGTAACCAAAAATTTGCCAAACTTTCCACTGGTCAAAAAACCGCTGCTAAGATTAGCTTGGCATTAAACGTTGATGCTGATTATATTTTTCTTGATGAGCCGGTATTAGGATTAGATGCTAACCACCGTGAAATTTTCTATCAAGAATTAATTAAGTCATACCAAAAGCGGCCACGGACGATCGTTTTGTCAACTCACTTAATTGATGAAATTCAACAATTGGTTGAGCATGTGATCTTGATTGATCGTCATCGGGTTCTTGAGGATGCTGATGTTCAGGATTTGCTGGACCGGGCATACGATATTTCTGGTCCTGCAAAGTTAGTTGATCAGTATACGGAAGGGTTGAACGTCCTTTCAACAACCGACTTGGGGAATATTCGGACAGCCCATGTCTTTGATCAGTTACCAGAAGATCGGATTCTTCCTGATCAAGTTCAGATTGGACACTATGATTTACAGCACTTATTTATCTACTTAACGAATGGAGGCCAACAAGAAGATGCTTAGTCATGAACAACGATTAGTAATTACCAATGTTTTTCATCGCCTCGGTTGGGCGTTAGCCGTTGCTGCTGCTTGGGCTGTCGGCGTAGTATTTTTGGGATATTTTGTTGAATTGCTAATTGATCGTCGTGTTGATTCATTTCTCGTTAGCTTGCAAGGAATTCCAGGAGTATTACCGCCAGTATTCACAATGATTTTACTCGGTTATTTCTTAATTACTGCTTATGATGATTTTAAGTGGACAATTCAAAACGGGATTTCACGAAAGACCCTTTGGTGGGGACGATTGATTGCTTTAGCCCTTGCTACCATTGGAATTTGGGTGGTTAATAACTTATTAAGCTTGTTTGACCACCCGCTAGCAAGTTGGCAGGCGATGGGGATGCAATTATTAGTTCTTCTTTCTAGTACGTTAATTTTTCAAATGATTGGTAATGGATTTGGTTTGCTTAACCGGACCTGGAAGTGGATTGTCGGCATCGGCCTGCCGATCCTATTTATCATTTTCTTGGTTGCACTTATTCGGGCAATGATGAGCCTTAATATTGGTTATCAACATAATGAATGGATCGGTCCTAATAGTGCTCTGTGGACAATTCTTAGTTCTTCCAGCACCTGGTGGATCATTTGGGGAATCACCATGGTTATCGTCATTTTTCTTTCCAAGTTCTTCAACGATAAAATGCAATTGAGAAGGGATTAAGGAAAGAGAGTGCCTTCGCTCCAAAGAGTTTCCGGAAAGCTAGCAATTTCTCCTGACGAAG
>OKSF01001168.1_pt1 | contig 22393 bp, 20 predicted proteins | sample 1606061 | NCBI WGS metagenome assembly OKSF01 (sample SAMEA3541567, study PRJEB24748) | human gut metagenome | biome: human gut; feature: human-associated habitat; material: faeces | place: China | collected 2012 | reverse complement strand
GCGGAGCTTACCTCTGCCGCTGATAAAATCAGCAATCCGAGGTCTGCGTTCGCTTCGCTCCGACAAGGTGGCTGCACCCCCTTGCGCCGCTAAAGCGGCTATCCCCTTTTTGTACCTGTTGTATATAAAAAATGGAATGCTTTATCGTTAGGACATCTCATGACACCTTGCTCATCAATTCCGTTCTGTTCACAGAAAATATAATTGTTGTATGAGCCATATCCAGCATCTGCCACAGGATATTTGGGATAGAATCCATAAGTTTGTTTGAAGTGCTCCATCAAAGGAACGAAACAATCCATATCCGAACGATAATGGTTCACGTCAACAACTGCAATATATTCATCTGCTACACCAATCTGTACATTATATGCTGGCAGAAGCTGATCATTGCCCATGTAATCCGTTTTGATACGCATAAAGGTAGCTGAGTTATCTGTTTTAGAGTAACTGTTTCGATTAGGACCACAGATTTCAATTTTTTGTATGTATTCTTGAAGTTTCTGACAGAAAGTAGTCAAGTGTTCATAATGACGCTGTTCTTTGGATTTTCGCTTTCCACTTCCGTAAACAAATGTACTTGTTTGCGTTTGCTTCAAACTTGGAGTCGTCAATGTAGAGATGTTGCAGATCTACATGCACATCGTTAAAGATAGCATGATTGATGTCGTTAAAAATGTTTTCAATCTTATCTTGAAGTATTTCATTGATGAAATATCCAAAGGTTCTGTATGACGGAGTCTGGTGATCCATGAGATACATGAACCTGATATTAACTTTGCAGTTGTCTTCCAGTTCTCTCAGAGAGCAGTAGCCGTTAGTCGTAAATCCGAAAAGTACTGTTTTTAACATGTTGACTGGATTATATCTGAGTCGTCAGGTTGTGTACTCCGGAATATCCGTCAGATACTTGTTTAAATCGATTCCTCCCATCAATCTGTCAAATGTTAAAACAGGATCCAGCAGGTCCAAACAATCTGAAAGAAACAGTGGTAAATATCCTTGTTTTGGATTACAATAATTATTGTGTAAAGTTTTCATTGCAAGTTAATTTTACCATAAGAATAGGACCTTTCGCATGAACGAATGGTCCTATTTCTTTTAGGGACTTATTTCACAGCCCCTTTTAGTCTGCAAATGCTACTCTTTTATGTTCGTAGTATCCTTAAATCATCTCAAGGAATGCTGCGATTCGTGTATCAAGCTGTCCTACATCTGCCTGTGAATAATCTGTCTCGATATGAATATAAGGAAGTCCTTTTTCTTTTACACGCTTCTCGATGCTCTTTGCCTCAATGTTATATGTATGACAGGCCTGAAGGGTCATCTCAACAACTCCTTCTACCTGATACTCGTCAAGCAATCTTTCCAACAATTCATAACGATTCGTGTCTGGAGTCATGACAGAACAGCCAATTGCCAGATAACGTTCTGCTATTGCCTGATAAATGTCTTCTGCATCTTCATCGATCAGGCGATCCACTGACTTCGCACCGCCACAGTTCTCATATACAACGACATTTCCACCATTTTCTTCAATTGCTTTTACAACCTTCATCGGAGCACCGCTGCTTGGGCAGCCTGTCAGGAGAATTCTCTTTCGTCTCTCTGGCTTTTCTCCTTCTTCGTATTCTTTCATGATTTTTTCTGTCAGTGCATCAATTTCTGCCGGCATTGCTTCTTTATCAAATTTGAACTGGCTTCCATAAAGAACATTAAAAAGCTTGGAACCTTCCATTGGCGCCGGATCATTTTTCATTGTTTCATAAAACCTGCGAAGCGCCAGCCGTCCCTGGTTAGCAACATGAACTGCATGGCGAACCTGTTCTTCTGTGATTGTTGTGTTAAATGTCTCTTCAAGATATTCTTTGAATCGTATAATCTCTTTTTTCCAAAGCTCTAGTGCTGCTTCATTCTGAGTATTTGGAAGTTCCATAATGTACACATTTTTAAACTCTTTCATTAACTCGTACATTTTTTTCTTTCCATCGCAAGTTGTTTCCCCGACAACCACATCTGAAAAATAGAAAAATGGACATTTGTCAGTTACAGCAAAACCATAACTTGCTTTTACCATCGGGCAAAGGTTCTTTGGAAGATCTTTTTCTGCAACCGGGATTGTCTCATCAGATGTGGAACAAAGTCCGACTGTTACAGCTCCCATAGCCATGGCAATTTCCTGTGGAAAATATGTACAATACGCGCCAATTACTGGAATCCCCTTATCTTTTACCTCTTTCATGACCAAAAATGATTTCTGTCTCTGCTCTGCAAATTCTTCGAAAATCTCAGGCAATTCTTTTACTAACTCCATATTACTTCCTCCTTAAGTTTTCATTTCCCCACCGTATAACTATGCACGGGAAATTATATCGTATCTCAATATGATTTTTATTGTAGTCTTTTTATTAATATCAGACAAATTGGTATTTATAATATATTCATCGAGATATTTTATTTATCTATAGTTTCAAGAGATCTTACCAGGTGCAAGAACCTTTACTAGCTGCAAAAGTCCTTACGCATTGAATACATATTTATCCAGTCTGTCAAATGCTTCTCTCACTCTGGAATTCGGCAGAGCGAGGTTCATGCGGATATACCATTCTCCATGAAATGCTTTTCCGCTCTGCCAAAACACTCCTGCCTCGTAGCCCATTTTCAACAGTTCCTCTGCAGTTTTTCCATGAGCCTTGCACCACTCTTCACAGTCAATGAAAAGCATGTATGTTCCCTGTGGTCTAGATACATGCACACCTTCGAAATGCTCGTCAATATAATCGCAGGCATATGCCACATTTTCTCCGATGACCTGTCTGAGTTCGTCCACCCACTCGCAGCCTTCCGGTTTATATGCACCGATCAGCGCATACATAGACAGCACATTCATCGAATTATAGTGACACAGAGAGGATTCTTTTATAATGCGCTCCCTGAGTGTCCGATTATAAATGATATGATAACTGCCAATCAGTCCTGCCAGATTAAATGTCTTGGATGGCGCATAGAGTGCTACTGTACGGTTCTTTGCATCTTCTGAAACAGACTGCGTCGGAATATGCTGATGTCCGTCCAGAATAATGTCAGACCAAATTTCATCAGAAATAACTGTCACATCGTATTTTGCATAAAGTTCCATTGCTTTTTCAATCTCCCAGCGCTCCCAGACACGTCCGGTTGGATTATGTGGTGAGCAGAAAATAGCTGCATGAATTTTATTTTTCACGATTTTTTCTTCCATATCTTCAAAATCCATGCGCCAGATTCCCTCTTCATCTTTTTTCAGATTGCTGTGCACAATGTGATATCCATTGTTGTTGAGCGTTCCCGTAAATCCAATATATGTCGGTGCATGAACAAGCACATGATCTCCCTGTGAACAAAGTACATGTAGTGCACTTGCTACGCCCCCAAGAACACCATTTTCATAGCCGATATGCTCTTTTTCAAGTCCTGTTACATGATTTCTCGTCTCATGCCATCCGATGATGCTGTCAAAATATTCATCTCTTGTCTTAAAATATCCGTAAGTCGGATGTTTTGCTCTCTCGATAATTGCCTCAGTGATCGTCGGTAAAGCCGGGAAGTTCATATCCGCAATCCACATTGGAATCATGTCAAGACCGTCTCTTACCTGAATCGGATTGTTCGGACCAAGAAGATTTGGTAATACATCTACCGCGATCGCATCCTTTCCTTTTCTGTCAATAATACTCGTAAAATCGTATTTCATTTTATTCCTCTCCTGTCTCATACTTGTTTTAATATTGAAAAAAACCATTTATGGAAAAATTATAACATCTATCTTATTCATCGTATAGATGACATGCCACCCAGTGGTCTTTGGAAATCTCTTTTAATTCCGGGCATGTTTCATGGCAAATGTCCATACTTTTGCTGCAACGTCCACAAAAACGGCATCCTTTTGGCGGATTGACCGGACTTGGAACATCTCCTTGAAGGAAAATTCTCTTTTTTGTTTTTGCCGCATCCGGATCTGCAATCGGCACTGCGGATAACAATGCTTCGGTATATGGATGATATGGATTCTTATAAAGATCTGCTGCCGAAGACATTTCTACCATATTTCCAAGGTACATCACTCCAATTTTGTCAGAAATGTGTTTTACCATAGACAAGTCATGTGCTATGAACAACATTGTCAGATTCCGTTCTTCTTTCAGCCGTTCCAAAAGATTTACAATCTGTGCTTGAATGGATACATCCAATGCTGAAATGGGTTCGTCGCAAAATAAGAATTCCGGTTCTACAGACAATGCTCTTGCTATTCCAATCCGCTGTCTCTGACCTCCAGAGAATTCATGCACATTACGGTTGGCATGTTCTGCACTAAGTCCTACCATTTCCAAAAGTTCCATAACTTTCTTTTCTTCTTCCGACTGATTAGATACCAGCTTATGTATCCGCATTCCTTCTGCAATAATACCGTATACTTTCTGATGCGGATCCAGTGACGCATATGGATCTTGAAAAATCATCTGAACTTTACTTGTAAGTTCAAAGCGCTCTTTTTTACTCATTTTATGAATATTTTTGCCTTGATACAAGACTTCGCCGGACTGTGGCCCATACATTCCAATACAGGTCTTGCCACATGTTGTTTTCCCACAACCCGATTCTCCAACAATTCCTAATGTTTCTCCTCTTTGAATCTGAAATGAGACATGATCCACAGCCTTTAACACTCCCTTATGCTTCACAGGGAAATATTTGCACAGGTTCCGTACTTCCAGCTCTATTTTTGCAGAATCACTACTCATCTGTCTTTCCTCCTATTTCATACGGCAGTCCTGACCTGTCTGCCTTTTCGTGCATCAGCCAGCAGCTGATTTCATGCTCTTTTTCCAGCTGCGTTTTCGGCGGCTCGTATTCTTCACATATCTTCATTGCATACGGACATCTTGCGCAAAATCCACAGCCTTTCGGCGGATTGGTCATATCCGGTATGCTTCCTTCAATTGCAATCAGTTTACTGTCTTCTTCATAATCAATTCTTGGAACAGAATTCAGAAGTGCCCATGTATATGGATGCTGCGGGTGATAGAACAGTTCTCTGCAAGGAGCTTTTTCTACAATCTTTCCCGCGTACATTACAATAATTTCATCTGCAATATCTGCCACCACACCCATGTCATGAGTAATCATGAGAATTGACATCTTTGTTTCTTCCTGCAGTTCCTTCATCAACTCCAGAATCTGTGCCTGAATCGTAACATCCAAAGCGGTTGTCGGTTCATCTGCAATCAAAAGTTCTGGTTTTGTAATCATTGCCATAGCAATCATCACTCTCTGCCGCATTCCTCCAGACAGTTCATGTGGATATTTATTCATGCATGTCTCTGGATCAGGAATTCCTACCTTTGCCAGCATCTTGACCGCTTTCGTCCACATTTCCTGTTTATTTTCCTTTTGATGATTTTTTAAGTTCTCTATAATCTGTTTGCCAATTGATTTTGTCGGATTCAGAGAAACCAGGGCATCCTGAAAAATCATAGAACAGTCTTTCCCTCGGAAATCATTCCATTCTTTTTTACTATTATTCAGTATATCTTTTCCCCTAAATAATACCACACTTCCATTTTTTACCTTTCCCGGCTTATCAATCAGACCTAATAACGTCTTGGCTGTTACAGATTTTCCACAGCCCGATTCTCCAACCAGCGCAACTGTCTTTCCTTCACAAATGTTAAACGAAATTCCTCTTACCGCCTGCACTTCTCCAGCATATGTATAATATGATACTGATAAATCTTTTACTTCTACTAATGATTTCATTCCTGTCTCCTACTTCACAATCTTAGGTTCCAATGCTATTCTAAGCACATCTCCTAACAGGTTAAAACTCAACACTGTAAATAATATCAGAACTCCTGGATAAATTGCCAGCATTGGGGTATCCATAATATGAGACTGTGCTCCCTGTAACATGCTTCCCCAGGACGCCTGCGGAATCTGCACTCCCAGTCCTAAAAAGCTCAAAGAGGATTCCGTTAAGATTGCATTTGCAACGCCAAGACTTGCAGCAACTGTAACAGGTCCCATAATATTCGGAACAATATGTTTCACTGCAATCAGAATATTTCCAGCCCCAAGATTCTTTGAAGCAACTACAAAATCTCTTTCTTTTAAGGACATGGTCTCCGCTCTTGTAATTCTGGCAACCGATGCCCATGAAAACAGACTCAGGACTAATATCAGTGTCACAAGACCCGGACTTAACATAGTATTTAATACAATCATTAAAAGCATACTTGGGAGCGCAAGAAATATATCTGTAAAACGCATCATCAGAATATCTAGTTTTCCACCTACATATCCAGAAATGACACCAATTGCTGTTCCAAGTATCACAGTTACGATCATTGCTGAGAAACCAACTGTAAGTGACACTCTTCCTCCGTATAATGCCCTTGTAAAGTAATCTCTGCCATAGTCATCTGTTCCAAACCAGTGTGCAGATGACGGTCCTTCTAATTTGTGCGTAACATCAATTACATTCGGATCATACGGGCTTAATGGTGCCAGAAATGATGCAATGATAATCACACATAAAATCACCAGGCAGATAACTGCAATCTTATTGCTTAACAGTTCTTTTTTAATATCTCTCCATATACTGTGACGAGCTACACTCACTTCTTCTTTATACTTTTTATTTGTCCTGACAAATAAATCATCGGTATATTCCAGTTTATTTTCCATTTGCATCATCTATCCCCCGTTTGATTCTCGGATCTACTACAGCATAAAGAACATCTGCCACAAAATTTCCTATTACAAGAATGCAGCCGGACATCATGACATATGCCATAATCATCGGATAATCTCTGGAACCAATTGCACTCATTGCCAAGGTTCCGATTCCAGGCCAGCCAAATATGGTTTCTATAATAAATGATCCACATACTAAAGATGCCATATTCATTCCCAATAAAGTAATAATCGGCAACAATGTATTTTTCATCACATGATTGAATAAAATCTTCATATCCGGTGTTCCTTTTGCTCTTGCTGTCACAACGTATTCTTCACTCAACTGACCAACTGTGTTTGCCCGCACGTAGCGGATGAAAACTGCCAGATTACCAAGACTTAACGTAATACACGGCATTATCATGTGCTTTACAGTATCCCCCAGAGATGTCATTCCCGCAGAATGCATACCTGAAGATGGCAGTATATGAAGCTTTGCCGTAAAGAAAATAATCAATAGCATTCCCAGCCAGAACGATGGTACGGACATTCCTACATAGGAAATGCTGCTGATAAAATTATCAATCCATGTATTTTTCTTCGCACCTGCCACCAGTCCAAGTGGAATAGCCAGAATCAATGACAACAACAATGCCGCTCCCATCAGTTGTATTGTTGCCGGAAGGCGGTTCATAATCTGTGGTGCTACTGAATTTTTATTTGCAAGCGATACACCAAAATCACCCTGAACTGCACGTTTCGCCCACTCTGTATACTGTTCCATCATACTTCTGTCTAATCCAAGATCTTTTCTTACCTGTTCTTTCTGTTCATCCGTCATATCCTGAGTAATGTACATGGAAGAAACATCTCCTGGTGCAAAATAAATGATTCCAAAAGAAAAAAAGGAAATCAATACTAATACAATCAGTAATTGAGCTATCTTTTTTGCACAATATTTTAACATTTCTAATCCTTTCTTTCACTTCATATGTTGATAAGGCAGATATTGTTCGAATATCTGCCTTATCTTCTTTACTCGAATTTGTAATTATTTCAACATTAATTATTTGACTGAAATTTCCAGATAATCATTAAATTCCGGAATAATCTTACATGTATCCAGCCCTGTTACATTTTTCTTAGATACCATAATATAATTGGTATATGTTAATGGATACTGATAGTACTCATCTAATGTCTTTTGCTGAAGATCTTTTGCTAATGTCTTTGCTTCATCCTGATCTACTGTTGCATTGATCTGCTGTGCCAGTGTTTTAATTTCGTCACTGTATCCAAATGAACTGTTGAAATAAGAAAGGGACTGTCCAAGATCTGTTCCTCTTTCAGAATCCCAACCGTTGGAAGCTAAATCCCAGCTTGTATCTTTCTCACCGCTTCCATACCACATATAGAAGAAGCTCTTAAAGAATGTCGTTGAATCTGCTCCCTGTACATTTACCTTTACACCAATCTTCTCTAACTGCTGCTGAACAACCGTTGCAACTGCCTCCATGTTAGCACGGTCTGAATTAAACTTATAGTTGATTGTCTTTCCTGTAAGTCCGGAAGACTCTGCAAGTTTCTTCGCTGTCTCAATATCCTGGCTGTAACCTTTACAGTCTTTATCATAGAAGCTCTGATCCGGTGTCATCAGACTATTAGCTGGCTGTGCAAGCTCATCTGTACCATATGCTGCATCAATAATCTCCTGAGCATCTAATGCTAAGAAAATTGCTTTTCTCTCATCATCTGTTAAATTTGATGCAGGATTGATCTGCAGATAGTTTAAGCGTGCCTCAGATAACTCATATAATGTATACTCATCAGATGCTTTTTTATATTTTTCAAGCTGATCTGCTGTTGTTACACGCATATAAGAAATCTCATCATTTTCAAGTGCGATATCACTGGTGCTTCCGGAACCAATTGTCTTCATAATGATTTTCTTAACAGACGGTGTTCCTCTGTAATAATCATCTCTTGCTGTAAATACAATATTATCATCGTTGATCTCTGATACTACATATGCTCCTGAACTTGCAAATCCAGGCTGTTTAAAATAATCACTATCATTTACTTTTGTAGCATCTCCGTCAAATGCATGTGATGGAAGTACGCACATCTGATCCAGCGTTCTTACATATGTTGCATATGGCTGTGGTAACTGAATTTTTAAAGTCTTATCATCTACTTTTTCAAAATTAATTGGCTGTCCTGCAATTGTGTTTGCTGATGAGCTTCCATTTGAACTGATTCCGGCATAATCAATGGTAAATAAAATATCATCTACTGTGATTGGTTCTCCGTCACTCCAGTTTGCATCTTCATTTAAATGAAGTGTATATTCTTTTCCATCATCTGAAACTTTCAGACTGTCTGCCAGATAATATTCAATACCATCGGCTGTTTCAGCCAGTAATCGGTCTGATACAGGTCTTGTTTTAGTAACCTGATCATCACTCTTTGTACTTGGCTGTAATGATGCCGGCATAGATGTGATTGGCTGAATAAACACGCTTTCTTTATCATTCGTACTTTCAGTTTTCGTATCACTACTCGTACCACTTGCTTCTTTTCCAGAATTTCCACATCCTGTAGCAAGAGCCGCTACCATAGCAAGGCTCAAAAATACTGCTACTACTCTTCTTTTCATTTTTTACTCTTCCTCCTGTTTGTTCTGAATTATATTTCATAACGGATATATGAAATATTTATTTCTGAAAAAGTAACACTTTCTAATTTTCGTCGCAAATAAATATTTTTTATGCATTTTTTTATTTATTTTTTTGACCTATAAGTAACTGCCAATTTTCAGGCTTTTTCCATTTTTTAATACATGTATTGAATTTTTCTATATACTATTTTCAACTTCTTTTTGCAATACATATAACACTTTTTACAATCTAAATCATGCATTTATTATCATAACATGGTATACTTATACTTATACTGTATCTGTTAACATGTATTTTCACAATGAGGTGTACTTATGATCACTCTGAACCGAAAAACTCCAAAAGAAAAATATAACCTTGATTTGAATATACGTTATGTAAAATGTATGCATCACAGTGGATATTTAAATGATGATTTTCATATGAATAAGCATGATTTTTATGAAATAAATTTCTGTAAAAGCAGTGATATATTGTTTACCCTTGGAAAAGATACGCTCTATCTTACAAATGGTGATATTCTTATTATTCCACCAAATACAAATCACCATTTTACATCCAGTGAAATGGTTTCGAATTATTTTGATATATATACATTATGGATCAGTAACGATTATTTTGAAATATTACTGAATAAACTTGATGAAATTAATCATATTAATTTTTCATTCCAGTTTCCGAGCATTCTTCATACTGCAGATAGCGCACTCGAATTTGGAATAGATTTTCCTTCATTATATAGAATTTCAGACACATATGGTACTTTATCTGAAGCATATTTATGCGGTGCAGTACTCTGCCTATTAGTCAAAATTGCCAGCTTCGCCACCTCCTGCACAAAGGCAATCACCGAACTACAGCCTGAATTAATCAATGAAATCATTGCCTATATTGATGAGCATTTTACTGATAATATCAGCCTAGAAGATTTGTCTATAAAATATCATATCAGCAAAAGTTGCTTGAACAGTTTATTCCAAAAAAAGCTACGTATTAGTTGCTATCAATATATCCGAAAAAAACGACTAGCTGAATCTGTACGACTTATCCGGGCAGGTATTCCGTTCAAACAAGTTGCTTCACAAGTTGGATTTAATGATTATTCTTCATTTTATCGAGCATTTAAAAATACCTATAAAATTTCACCGGCAGAATGTCTTGCTCAAAAAAATGAAGTAAAACCCTAGATTGATTTTGTATTTCTTAACCCGGTTTCTGCTTTTCTTAAGGTTTTCATAAGAAATTTCAGATTTGTTTTATTCTTTCAACATATTTTGGAGATAATTCTCCGATATAATAAAGTCAGATAGTTGAGAGAGACAAAATCAACTATCTCCCCCTCATAAAGTGCGAAAGCACTTACTCTCATTCCTTTAGATAACTATAACAACAACAAAAACCCGTTGGTCGAAAGACTAACGGGTTTTTGCTGTGCTTTTTCTGATTAGAAAATCCTATAAATGCTTCGTTTTCACAATTTCTAACTGCACTTTGTCCATATGAAAACGTGGACCTGGTTGTAAGGTTTTCAACGCTGCAATTGCGGCCGCCTCTTTCATACTGTCCATTTTTGATTTTCCCTTACAATAATAGGAATCTATGATACCAGCAATGTATGCATCTCCTGCTCCGGTCGTATCAATGCTTTCGACTTTACAAATACCGCAATGATAATCTTCCTTCGCATACCAGTCGGCTCCGTCACTTCCCTGCGTACATATATATCCATCCGAAAGTTCATGTGTTCCAACAAACTTCTTTACTGCAAGAGTTGGATTTTCAATTCCTGTTGTCACACAAATAGTTGCTTTTCCGGTAATAAACAAATTTGTGTATCCAAGCATTTCTTCTATCACGTTCTCTGTAACCCCTTGATCCAATGACGGTGGATTCTGAAGATTATAGACAACCGGAATTCCTCTTTTATGACATTCTCTAGCAATGTAAATGCCCGCTCTCGGCGATGCAAGATCCGTATAAAACAAGTCAATATCTTCAAATAACTGATCAGATATTTCTTCTTTTTCGAGGTTCATAACACGATTCCCCGAATTTGCCAAAATAAAATGATTTCCAGTTTTATCCACGACAATATAGGTATGTAATGACTCCCCATTTGGTTCTGTCACTAAATAACGAGTATCAATTCCTTCTTCTTTTAAATTTATCTTTATTATATTTCCAAAAGAATCATCAGAAATTTTTCCAGCTTGTAAAACTGTATTTCCAAGTTCTTTTATTGCTACTGCAACATTAGCACTACTTCCTCCCGGAACAACTTTTTCAGAATTAATATGTCCGAATCCATCGTCTCCTGGCATTTGATCAATATACAACATGGTGTCTACTGCAATCGTACCTAATGATAATACTCTGTGAATCATCATTATTCCTCCAATATTTTTTTTGCCAAATTTCTGAACATCCCTGCAATTTCCGATTCTTTTGCTCCTTCCAAAACGGTCTGCGATTTCTTCTCGCATTGTTGAATCAGATTATCTCGTGGAATATCTCCTAATAATGATAGTTCATTTCCCTTTAAAAACTTAGTAACTTCGTCTTCTTCGTCTTCAACATTTCGGCGATTCAGTATCACACCTTTTACTGATGCATATCCACGTGCCTCAAATGATTTTACTGCCTTTACGATATTTCCAGCTGCATATAAAGACATTTTTTCACCTGATGTTACAATAATTACTTCATCTGCATAGTTTTCACGAATCGGCGCAGCAAAACCACCACAAACAACATCACCCAATACATCGAATAGCACAATATCTGGATTTATTTTTTCAAAAGCCTCTAATTCCTCCAACAATTCAAATGTTGTAATGATTCCTCTTCCTGCACATCCCATACCTGGAATCGGACCTCCGGCTTCTACACAATATACTCCTGCAAACCCTTTTTTACAAACATCCTCCAATCTCGGATGAAGACTTCCTTCCCTTAATATATCCATGACTGGTTTGATTCCAATTTCTCCTACTACATTCATCGTAGAATCTGCTTTTGGATCACATCCGATTTGTAATACTTTATAACCAGCCTGCGCAAATGCAACCGCTAAATTTCCGGTTACTGTAGATTTTCCTATTCCGCCTTTTCCGTAAATTGCTATTTTTTTCATTATCATTACCTCTTATTCAATTCATTCTCAACAGCATTTATAAACCATAAAATACTAGCATAATCGCAATCCATTGGTCTTTTTTCCACATCTATCCAATGATTATCTGACTCCTTCAAGAACCACTTTTCATTCATTCCCCATGCAACATCGACATGTGGCGGATTTAGCATCAATTCCCTGCTTCCAGGATGAGACAACAATAGAACTTGTGCATTTTTCTGATTCTCAGCCAACCAGGAAATTTGCTCCTTCTTTCCCTTAAATTTTCCGTCTGAATAAATCCAGTCAACCGAAATTCCTAATTCTGCAATATCTTTTGCCATTGAAAATGCATCTTCATTACTCGCATATGCTTCTCCTACTGCCATATGTATTTGTTTATTTTTCCACTGATTTTTAAAATCTTCTACTTTCATTTTTGTATATTGATAGATTTCTTCGTCTTGAATTTTTATATGCAAAGCTTGTTCTAGCTTCCTATACATATCATATACTATCTCTACAGATAATGTTGGTTGATATTTTATATATGGTATTCCATTCACTTTTTGAATCTTTTTTGCCGCTTTTTCTCCAAGGTTACTTCCTAAAATATTAAGCGATGCCTTTCCCATATCATAAAATTCCTCTAACGTTTTGCACTCTTCCATATGCTTTACACTTTTTACACCTGCTTTTTTCAATAAATCTTCCAATTCACTGTCCTGTGCTGGTTTGTGTAAACGGCCAATCAAATTTACTGCCATGACTTTATCATTACTTTTTCTCCATAAGGAATATACCTTATCCCAGCATCGAACTTGGCAATGTTCTTTTCTTCCTATTACCGGATCCATCCAGGTAACTAATATTCTTGCTGGTATTTCCCCCGATAATCGTTCTGCCACCAATTCAAAATCAGAAGCCATTAAACGGTCAATGCAAGATCCACATATGGTTATTAATCTAGGTTTTTCCCTACAATAATCATAGATTTCCATCACAGCCTGTTCTATCGACTTTAAATGTGCACCTGTCACTACTTCTGCTTCATCTAATGCCAGTGCAAACACACGTCCCTCTCTTTGCCATGTATGAGTTGTTACATGCCTTGCACATCCTAACGGAGCAACAAACAAAACAATAGATTCTGGAATCATCAGCGCAATATCAATAATACCTCCACAACCTTTTGAATTTCCTGGAACCCCCAAATGTGCTCCTGTCAAATTTTTTTCATCTTTTATAGATTCATAAATTTCTTCTATACTGAATATTGATTTTGTACTCATTTTTTGCTCCTTACAAAAATCCCTTATTTAAATTCTGCAATATATCCTGCAAGTTTTGCATTCTCCACAATAGATTCCAGCTGAATTTCTGATGTTCTTCCATTCGTCAACCTGTCAAGTGCTCCATTCACAGTTGGATGAAAATATTCTCCCTTTTTCACAGCTTCAACTGCTTCTTTTACTGCTTTTTCCAGTATTCCATTATCATGAATTCTTTTTTCTATAGGTATTGGATTCAGCAATAATTTTTTCCCCTTATCTTGAAATGGTACAGTTTCAAACATTCCGTCCAGTTTTTCATGCATACTTTCGAATACATACCCCGTACAATAATCTGTATGATAACCTAAAATTTTTACTCCTCTTTCCCGTAACCACAGGAATGTCTGCCCTACATCAATCATATCTTTCGGAGAAGTAGCGACCAAATTCACTGGTATATTTTTCAGTGCCGGAAGGTCTGAGCATATAGTTTCACCTGGAATATTACCTATTCCACCTATTCCACATGTAACAGTCACAGGAATTCCAAGCCTATGGCACGCTTCCATAGTTCCAGCTGCAGTCAGCGCACCAGGAACCCTTTTTTTCAACATTTCGTCCATATTCTTACAATTAACTCTAAGTTTTATTTTTCTTTTTCGAAATTCTATGAAGCGCTCCATACAACCAGTCTGAATTTTCCCCTCATCTATCCAGGCAAATGTTGCATTCACTCCATCCCATGCTCGTATAACCTCTCCATCAGTTATAGATCGAAGTCCATGTGTCAATAAACAGCTTTCTACTAGATATTTTGTTTTCATAATCATATCACCTGTCATTTAATAGTCTTCCACTCAATGCTATTTGCGGATATTTTATAAATTTTTGCTCATATCCTCCAAATTGTTCTAATAACGAATCTCCAACTATGCAATCACAATGACCGTGTTCATTTAAATATTTTATGTAATCGTCCTCCCCAAATAAACGACAATCCCCTTCTTCCATCCATTCTGGATTCATCTCAAAAAAATTGCACACAGAAATCTGTATATCCGGATTATTTCTTCTTATTTGCTCTCGATATTGATTCATAACAATTTGTTCACCAACTAATAATATGGATCTTGCCCCTGTTAATTTATCTACTCTTTTTATTTCATTTAACTCTGGAATTGTTATATATGGAATTCCGTAATCTTTTTTCATTTTTATTACAGCTGGAAGAGCAGAAATGGATGCTGCAATATTTAAACTGGCACTACACATTTTCCTTAAATCATCAAGTGTAGCATCATCATTCCACGAAACAACTGTATTATATTTTTTTTGTAACTCCACTTTTAATTGTCTACGCATATCAGCCGTCCATCCTGACAAGCATGTATCCCCAATAATATTCGCTCGGGATTCTTTTTCTACTGAACAGGCAAATTTATTTACCAACTCGAGAAAAATAGCCTTTTCTCCATATTCATATGTGGCAAATCCTTTTGTATTAATTGCTATCACCGGCTTATCCATTTCCGCTTCCAACTCTCTTACCCATGCATTCCAATCTGTACCAATCAACATAGGAATCGGTGATCCTGCTACAATTATAAAATCATTTTCTATCTCTTGAGAATCTGAAACAATCTGGTCAATCAATTTTTTATCATTTCCTGTTACTGTATCGATTTCAGATATTTTTGTAAATAATATACGTTCCTCATTTCTCTCTTTTTCAAAATCATCACAGGTGTTTACACCACCAATACAACCGCCCTGACCGTGTAAAACAATCAGGCAATGCATATGCTGTACTGCATTACAAACCCCACTGTAATCCGCTGAAAAAGCAGGAAGCTTTTTAAATAAATTAATCATTTTATTCATTCCTTCTTAATTTTTATACGCTTGCACTCTTTTTAAAATTTTTCAAATTTGTAACAAACAATACAATAATAACTGCCATATATGGAAATGTTTGAATTAGCTGGGTTGGGTAACCCTTTTGTGTTAATGTTAACATTAAAGCATCAGCATAAGCAAAAACTACTGCAATTAATCCACTTATAAGTGGATTTCCATCTCCTACTAAAACAGAAGCATATGCCAGAAAACCTCTTCCTGCAGTCATATTTTCTGAAAATGTACTTAATCCACATAATGGGCAATAAGCGCCTGCAAAAGCAACCATCGTTCCCATAATAATCAATGCAATCCATTTTGTTGCTTCTACATTTACGCCTGCTGTCTGTGCTGCAACATCATTAATTCCAATTCCTCTGACCCGTAATCCAAATTTAGTTTTATACATAACAATTGTTCCAATGATAATAATTGCATATGCCATATATACAAGTATAATCTGATTGTTAGCAATGTTTTTTATATAAGGAATATTCCTTAGAATTGGAATATCAAGTGTTTTAAAGCTAACAATTTCCGGGCTTACAAAAGATCCCCTAACGCCCCATACAATTGTCAACATCAATGTAGTAACTGCCCATGCTCCGTTATTCATGGCAATACTGATAATCATTGGATTTGCCTTCAATATGAAAACAAATAATCCAAATACAAGAGATAGTATCGCTCCTGATAAGGCCGCCAAAAGTGCACCTGCCATTGGATTTCCTGTTAAGTAACTTCCGTAAGCTCCAAAAAATGCACCAAATAACATAAAACACTCAAATGCTATATTAAATGTACCTGCTTTATGAGAAAAACTACCTCCTACAGCAGCTATAATAATCGGAGTTGCCAATCTCAAAGTTGCAGACAGTGTAATTGTTCCAAATAATATTTTTATCATACTGTCTCCTCCATTTTTTTTATTTTCCGCCGTTGTCTGTATGTCTCAAATTTCTTCCATAATGCTTTGAAATCTACAGATATCAACAATACAAAAAACATTTGAATGATGTTGACAGTTAACCGATTTAGAGTGGTTAATCGTTCCATATTCATGGCTCCAGCTTTCAACGCACCCCAGACAAAAGATACCGCAATTACACCAAGAGGATTATTTCCAGCAACTCGTGCAATCATAATTCCGTCCCACCCTATGTTGCTGCTAAAATTAGTATTAAATCGACCGTATGAGCCAGAAACTTCAATTCCTCCGCACAGCCCAGATATTAATCCAGATATTAAAAATACACCTAAAAATAGTTTTGTTGTGTTTATTCCACCAGCTTTACAAAATTCTATATTCTGACCTATCTGTTTCAATTCATATCCAACCTTTGTATACTTATAAATCAAAAAGATAATAAATACTATTGCAAGCCCTAGAAGCATCCCGCAATTTAATTCCGTTCCTTTTATTAATTTAGGGATTCTGGCAGTATCCATAATTTGTGGCGATGCATTGGCCTGAGATGCAGTTGAATCAGCCTTCCCTCCTATAATTTTCCAAATTACAATATAAGATGTAATATATGTTGCAATGAAGCAAAACATCAAAGAAGTTATAACTTCGTCTATCCTAAAATATAACCTCATAATAGCAGGGATTAATGCCCAAAGCATCCCAACTATACCTGCCGATGCAATGCACACAAACGCATGGATACCTGCTGGCATTGGTACTGCATAACCTATCGTTGCTGCCGTAATTGCTCCCATATAAACTTGTCCCTGAATTCCACAATTCATAATTCCAGATTTAAATGCAAATGCTACTGCAATTCCAGTAAAAAGACACGGAGTCATCCATCTAAGTGTACTTCCAAATTTAGTAAGACTTCCAAATGCTCCATCCCAAATATAATATACTGCTGTCAATGGCTGTTCTCCTAAACGATAAATCAAAAGAGCGCCCAATGCCAACGTTAAAATCAAAGCAATCACATACTGTATAAAAATCATTCGTATATCTTTCCATTTTTCTTTCCACTTAGTGCTCACTTAATTTTCCTCCTGCCATTAATAATCCAATCTCTTCTTCGGAAAGAGAAACTGAATTTTCTGGAGACTGAATTTTTTTATTATATGCAATCAAAATTCGGTCTGAAAGTTGCATGATCTCATTTAGCTCATGACTGATCAGTAAAACTGCAGCTCCTTTTCTGGAAATATCAATTATCTTTTTCCAAATAAATTCAATCGCTCCTACATCAATACCCCTGGTTGGATCTTCAATAATCAATAATTTCTTATCCTGCGAGAATTCTCTTCCAACTATTAATTTTTGTATATTGCCTCCTGATAAGGTACCTGCAATGTCCTCATCTGTTTGAATTTTCACACTATACTGATCTACTACACCCTCCGTAAAATCATGTACTTTTCCGAAATTTATCATGCCATTCTTTTTTACTCCGTGTTGCAAATGGTATCCCATAAAAGCATTTTCCCAGACAGTTCCTAATTTGTTAATTCCATTTTTCATACGATCTTGTGGCACATATCCTATTCCTAAAGCCCTTCTTTCTCGTACACTTTTATTTTTTATATCATTCCCTTCAAAATAAACTTCACTATTGGTTTCTGATGTAGCCAATCCCATTAATGCTGCCGCTATTTCGCTTTGTCCAGAACCAGCTACCCCTGCTATTCCTACTATTTCGCCTTCATGAATATCAAATGTTACGTCATCTACACGCAAAATGTTATTAACATCTTTCACCGACAAATGCTTTACACTTAACACAACTTTTCCACACACACAAGGCTGCTTATTCGCATGTAACATCACTTCTCGTCCAACCATCATATTCGCTAATATTTCTTCCGTGAGTCCTTCATTTTTTTTTGTTCCAATTACTTTTCCATCTTTTAAAACTGTAACATCATCTGCAATTTCAAGGACTTCTTGTAATTTATGTGTAATAAATATGATAGTTTTTCCTTTATCTTTCAAAAATTGAAATGCGTGGAATAAACCTTTGACGCCTTGTGGAGTTAACACAGAAGTCGGCTCATCAAAAATAAAAATGTCTGCTTCCCGATATAATACTTTTACTATTTCTATCTGTTGTAACATAGCAACTGGAAGTTCATCGATTTTCTCTTTCAACGGTAATTGGAAATGATATTTATCACATATTTCCTGAATGTCCATATAATCTCTCTTTTTATTAAGAAATCCAATTTGGCTTCTCTCACTTCCCAATATTATATTTTCTAATACTGTCATCCCTCTATACAGCATAAATTCCTGATGCACCATGCCAATTCCCGCTTTTGCCGCATCCTTTGGTGTATGAAAGTGTACCTCTTTTCCATTTAAAATTATCTGACCTGCATCCATTTTATAAACACTTGTCAATATATTCATTAATGTACTTTTTCCTGCACCATTCTCACCAACAATGGCATGAATGGAATTGCTTTTTATCTTAATGTTTACATGATTATTTGCTATTAAGTTTCCGAACTGCTTATATATGTTATTTAACTCAAGAATATATTCATTACTCTCCATACCGATCACGATTCTCTTTCATTAGAATAAATGGCGATTCTTATAACAAAGAACCGCCATCTTATAATTACTATTACTTGCTATCACTTATTAATACTGTAATCTGTATTCATCAAATCCTGCATAAACATCAACATCACCAGATTTAATTCCATTGATGAGTTCTGTTACTTTATCCTGAAGATCTTTTGGAATATTATTCCAGTCACGATCATCATACACTCTTCCTCCTGAACTTAAATCAAAGTTCAATGCAGTTGGGAACTCTCTTCCATCATCTACATCCTGAAGAATAGATTCTACTGCAATATTCATAGCTTTAATTGCTGACCAGAATACACAGTCATCAATTCCTCCCTGCCAGTCATCAACACCGATACATTTAATACCTGCATCAGCACATGCAGAGATAACACCGCTTCCTCCAAGGTAATCACACTGATAAATAATGTCAACTGGATATTCATCAATCATTGCTTTTGCTGTTTCCTGTCCTTTTACAGGATCTTTATAATCTCCTGTAAATGCTGTTACAACCTGCGTTCCATTGTTAGCATAAGCTACACCAGCTTTAAATCCATCTCTGAATCTCCAGATTTTAAGGATATCAGAATGTCCAATCCAGCCAACGGTTCCTGTCTGAGTCATGTTGGCAGCAACAAAGCCTGCTACAAATGATGACTCAAAAGGATCTACTGAAACGCTTGTACAGTTTGTTTTATCATGTTCCATATATGTATCAAGCATAAAAATATGAAGATCCGGATAATCTTCTTTCAATTCGTCTGCAAGCTCCAGTGCGACATCACTGACTTCATCAAACATTGTAAAAATTGCAGTATAGCCTTCAGCTGCCATAGCACGAATCTGCTCTGCATATTCGCCCTCTTCACTTACTTCAATACTTTTAACTTCCCAGCCTTTATCTTTCATAGCTTGGAAACCAGACCAAATAGAATCTGTAAAGTCATTACCTAACGGTGAATTTGTAATATAACAAGCTTTTTTTGCCTTACCATCAGATGTTAAGTTTTCGCTACTTTCACTTTTTGCCTTTTTTGCTGAGTTGCTGTCTGAACTTGAATTAGACTTTCCACATGCTGTAAGCAGAGACGCCATCATTGCAAGTACAAGCATCATTCCAATTAGTTTCTTTTTCATGTTTTCTATTTCCTCCTATAAAATATTGATAGCATCTATATTTTACCCCCCCCCGCATATGTTTGACAAATTGATTATTTATATGATTAAGCCTTTTTATTGTTATAATCTATTGCATTATTTTTCATCTTTTTATCATTCCTATCAAAGCAGTCAGAATAAACAAAAAGTATATTATAGACTTGTATATGTTCACTAAAAATCTTATTAAATATTTTGTTTTCCTTTTTGATTAAAAAAAGAGGCATAACTTTTCATAAAAAAAGCAATGTCTCTGAAACTTATTTCTATATTTAATTTCTAGTTTTTTAAGAATCCATCTTACACTGTCCGTCCTGACATCTCCGGCTTCGTCGGACGAATCAACGCGCGATAGAATATGACATGGTCATCTAATATTTTCTGAAACATGGATACGGTCTTTCCAGTGATGAATGCGCAAAGCACTGTTCCGACTCCGACGCCGTGAAGTCCGTGAAGGATTCCAATGGAAAGTACCAGTGTTGTAGTCAGACAGCACAAGTCAAATGTGGTCTTCACATATTTATATGGTTTGTTCAGAATCTCTGACATATCCCTTGGAAATGTATCCGTCGGAATAATTGGAAGCATGCAGCGATTCGCCAGTGCAATTCCAAAACCGATAATTAAAAATCCAAGTGCAAAATACAGTACATTTAACGCCATTGTATTTGGCAAAAACGCCAGACAGGCATCGTGGACATCAATCATTTTCCCAAACCCGATCCCTACCACAAAGGAAAAGATATATTCGAAACAAAATGCTTTCTTAAGGATCATAAGACTTAGCACCAGCAATGTCTGGAAAATGTAATTCCATGTTCCAAAAAACAGTGACGGAAATACTTTATTAAATACAAAGGGAACAGATGAAATGGTGGAAATTCCAAATCCGCTTTTTGCCATCAGGCAGACGCCGAGACTGTTGATAATCCGTACGATGCAAAGAGCCAGTTCTCCAGGGAGATATTTTTTATTCATGATAATCCTCTTTTCTTTTAATCTTGTTGTGATATACGCCTCATATACTTTTACTGCATACATCTGATATAGCCTCCGGCAGGATTGCAGAGCTCCAACATTATGGAAATGCTGCAAAAGAATTAAACATTTCCCAGCCGGGACTCAGCCATGCGATTCATTCCTTGGAAAAAGACTATGGACTTACACTTTTTGAAAAGACTGGCAGAAATGTACGACTCAGCCCTTATGGACTAGAAATAAAAAAATATATAGATGTCATTTTAAACAACTTAGACGAATTGGAACAGACCATCTCTGACTTCCACCGAGAAGATAAAATCATCCGGATTGCCAGCGTCTATCCCCTGGCCGGAAGCTTCATTCCGGAACTGATCCAATCCTGTTCTGCAAAATTTCCATTCGCAATTTACAACGGAATGACTCCGGATATTCTTCACGGTCTGGAAAATATGACTTATGATCTTGGCTTTTGCTCCGGACATCCCTCATCAGAACTATTTGAATACTACCCTGTTCAAAAATCCTATATTGGAATCGTCGTTCCAAAAGGACATGAATTAATGTCAAAAGGAGCTTTCACCTTTCGTGATATTACTACATACCCACAAATTTTCTTCACACGGACAAGCCCAATGCGAAAGCTTCAGGAACAAATCTACAAAGATTATCAAATTTCCGCAGCCCCTGCCTGCGAAGCAGAAGAAATAGAAGTGATTTTAAATATGATTGAACACGGATTTGGCATCTCTGTCTTGCCATATCTGGACATCTTCAAAAACCGGAATATAGACATTCTTCCACTTTCCGAGACAAAATGGGAGTCGACCTTTTATGCGATCCGTAGACGCGACAGCGTCAGAAGCCATGGCGAAAAAACAATTTGTAGCCAGATTATACACAATTCAAAAAGGGACAGGTTGGAATTTTAGGAAAGTCCGGAAAATGGCGGTTGGAATTTTGACACAATTCAAAAAGGGACAGGTTGAAGTGAAATTGGGGACGGGGTTTTTTTGAAAAAACCCCGTCC
>OKSF01001163.1_pt1 | contig 22457 bp, 17 predicted proteins | sample 1606061 | NCBI WGS metagenome assembly OKSF01 (sample SAMEA3541567, study PRJEB24748) | human gut metagenome | biome: human gut; feature: human-associated habitat; material: faeces | place: China | collected 2012 | reverse complement strand
CGATCGAGCTATATGAGGGAATCTTGAAGAGCAATGGTGAGTCTGCCGCCGTTTATTATAATTTGGGAAATGCCTATTATAAGGCGGGTAAGATCGCTCCGGCTATATTGAACTACGAACGTTGTCTTCTGCTGGATCCGGGTGATAGCGATGCTCGCTTCAATTTACAGATGGCCCGTCAGAAGACGATCGATAAGATTGAGCCGGTTGGTGATTTTTTCTTGGTCAAATGGTTTAAGAGCGTGGAGAACCTCGGTTCCGCAGACTCTTGGGCGAAGACTGGTATCGTGTGCTTCCTGTTGTTTATCGGTTGCTTGATCTTGTTCTTTTTCTCCCGTTGGGTACGCTTGAAGAAGATCGGTTTCTATTTGGGTATCCTATTTATTATCATGGTTGTTTTTGCCAATATATTCGCCAGCGACCAGAAGGATGAGATGATAAACCGTAAACATGCCATCGTATTCGCCCCGACCGTTACGGTGAAAAGCTCGCCCGACGCTAGTGGTACGGATCTTTTCGTATTACACGAGGGAACGAACGTGACCGTGAAGAGTACGCTTGGCGAATGGAGCGAGATCGAGCTTGAGGACGGGAACGTAGGATGGATGCCTAGTAAAGACATAGAAAAAATCTGATACATGCTAGAACAATTATTGGTTTGGGAACGTGATGCGTTCTTTATGCTTAACGGTAGCGACTCCGCTTTTTTAGATCGCTTTATGTGGATCTATTCAGGCAAGGCGGTTTGGCTACCGTTAGCCTTTTTTATATTGGTGGTATTGTGCTATAAGAAGAACTGGAAGGAGTGGTTGTTGATCTTATTGGCCATAGTCTTGACGATCACGCTATGCGACCAGTTCGCTTCGCATGTTTGTAAGCCCATCTTCACCCGTTTCCGTCCGACTCATCACCCTGATTTTATGGATCAGGTAAAGGTGGTGTTCGGTTATCGGGGAGGTATGTATGGATTTATCTCCAGCCATGCGGCGAACGCTTTCGGTTTCGCTACCTTGATGGCGCTGATCTTCCGGAATAAGCTATTTGGATGGACTATTTTCTTTTGGGCGATTTTGACTTCCTATACTCGTATTTATTTAGGAGTGCATTTTATCACGGATATTATTCCGGGAGCTTTATCCGGTCTGCTATTCGGGTATCTTGTATATCTGTTATACCTCTATATAAGGCCTAAATTGATTCCGGTAGATTCTTGGGTACGTCCGGAGGCCATTTACTCGGATACCCGGAAACGTTTGATCACCTATGCGATTTGGTTGACCATCCTTTTAATAGCTCTATTTAATGAGCAATTGGTATCATGCTTTAGATAAGAGAGTTTGGTTGAGTATGTCGTAAAGCATATTTGTTTTCAGCTGATTTTCTCAATAATAATTTGTTTCAATGCTATTAAATGACTAAGTTAGTGCCATAATATTAAACAAAAGTATTAACCTTCAAAATAAGAAAGCCATGACAAAGACGATTACATTTAACGAACTGAGAAGAATTAAAGATTCGTTACCTGACGGAAGTACACAACGCATCGCCGATGAGCTGGGATTAAAGGTAGAGACAGTTCGTAACTATTTCGGTGGACATAATTTTCAAGATGGACGGAGTTGTGGTTTCCATATCGAGCCCGGTCCAGACGGAGGGTTGGTTGTTTTAGATGATACGACTATTTTCGAGCGTGCTTTGCAGATACTGGCCGAGAGTCAGGATGCCGAAGCACAGAAAGCGTAAGAGAAATTCATTCGTATAAAAAATCCCATAGCTAAATGAAAGAACGCTTTGGGATTTTTTTATATTCAACAATTCATAAATCCCGATTGTTTCATCTATAAAAATGTATTGAGTATGGAAGATAAATTAGTGACATTGGCTATCCACACGTTCGAGAAAGCCCAGATTCTCAAGACAATCCTCGAAACAGAAGGCATAGAGGTCTATATACATAATGTAAACCAGATCCAGCCCGTCGTTTCGGCAGGAGTGCGTGTGCGTATTAAGGAGAGTGATTTACCGCATGCTTTACGCATTATTGAAGACAATAAGTGGTTTGAGGAACCAAAGGAGGAAGAGGCGAAGGTTAATGCGGTCAAGAAAGTTCTGATCCCGATTGATTTCTCGGATTATTCCGCCAAGGCTTGTGAGTTGGGAATTAATTACGCTCATGCGGTAGGTGCGGAGGTGATGATCATGCACGCCTATTTCAGCCCCTATTTTCCATCTGCTATCCCGATGGGAGATACATTGGCTTACCAAGTAAACGAGGAGGAATCCGTACAGCATATCTTACAACGTGTCCGTATCGATATGGAGAATATTTGTACGCATATCAACCGGAAGATGTCCTCTGGCGAATTACCCAAGGTAAAATACGATTATGTATTACGTGAAGGCTTGCCGGAAGAGGAGATCATCGCCTATAGCAAGGAGTATCATCCGACATTGATCGTGATGGGAACGAGAGGTAAGAGCCAAAAAGATATGGATCTGATCGGTAGCGTGACCGGAGAGGTAATCGAGGTGAACCGGGTTCCTGTATTGGCGATACCGGAGAATGTTCCTTTCACGGATTTGAGAGACGCTAAGAATATCGCTTTCGCTACATCGTTTAACCAGAGAGATTTGGTCGCTTTCGACGAGTTCATGGAAATCATCAAAGGTTTTGATTTTAATATTCATCTATTCAATATCTCTACCAGTAATGATGAATGGAATGAGATTCGTTTGACGGGCGTTCGTGAATATTTCAAGAAACAATATCCACATGCCCATATTTCCCATACGGTTCTAGCCGATGGTGACTTGCTGTTAGCCATCGAGAAATTTGTTCGTGATAAACAAATTGATGTTATAGCCCTAAGCACATATCGCCGTAATATCCTAGCCCGAATGTTCAATCCTTCGATCGCGAGAAAAATGTTATTCCACACCGATACTCCGTTATTGGTAATCGATAGCAAGAAGTAGTCGATTTAAGTAATAATGAAGAGTGGGTATGGTAAAAAGCTATATCCACTTTTTTATTATATATATCCCGATATTTGTATAAACCGGAATTTATGCTTTGCTTTGTGGCTCATCAGAAAAATAATAGAATATATGATTACTTATTTGATTATTGGAATAACAGTGGTTCTCTCTTTTATCTGTTTTAGTAATAGGGAGTTATTTATGAAATTAGCGTTTATCCCATATCGTACGATCCGGAATCATGAATATTATCGTATCGTGACACATGGATTTATCCATGCGGATATGACACATTTGCTAGTGAATATGTTCACATTCTGGTCATTTGGTCTCTATATTGAACGAACGTTTCGATATATGGGATTCGGCAGTGGGGCTTATCTGGCTCTTTATTTCGGGGGAATGATCGTGGCTTCGCTTTATGATTTGATAAAACGACGTAATGATCCGTATTATGTCTCTATCGGTGCGTCTGGAGCGGTATCGGCGGTTCTATTTACCTCTATATTCCTTGATCCTTGGGGAAAGATCTTGTTTTTCGCCGTGCTGCCTGTCCCCGGAATCGTATTCGGCTTGCTATATCTGGCCTATTGCCAGTATATGGCGAAACAAACAGGAGATAACATAAATCATAATGCCCATTTCTACGGGGCTATTTATGGATTGATTTTCCCAATGCTGCTGGAGCCTTCGTTATTGCATTCCTTTGAAAGTATATACCACCGGAGCATTCAGCTTCTCGGAAAGCGCGATCACTTCCTCGTGAGCTCCCCGGCAACCGATGCCGCAGAAAAGAGTGATACGTGTATGTTTGTTTAACATGTCAGCTAATTGAGCCAGATCTTCTTCCGACGGACAAACTTCCGGTGGGGCAGGATAGTTGATAACCGACGAGTCGACAGCAACGGCAGAAGCCTTTGCCAAGTCACCCGGAAGCCCGATAACGGACACCCCTTTGCGGGTGACAGCCGTTTGTATGGCCGACTGGAGCATACGTGGAAATTGTGTGGGAGTAGTGGCTACTTCATTATAATAACTGCAATCGTTAAAAAGTTTGATGGTATTCGTCTCCTGAAAATATTCCGTACCGAACTCTCCGGTGGGAATTGTAGAGGCGATGGCGATTACCGGTGCGCCGGACCGGTGTGCGTCATACAAGCCGTTAATCAGATGAACATGTCCCGGCCCGCTACTTCCCGCGCAGCATCCCGGGCGACCGGTCAGTTGTGCTTCTGCCGCAGCGGCATACGCCCCTGTTTCTTCGTGGCGCACATGTATCCATTTTATTTGATCGTTTTTTCTGACTGCTTCGTTTACTTCATTCAGACTGTCGCCTGTTACGGCGTAGATGCGTTCAACTCCGGATTTTACCAGAGTATCTATCAACTGTTCTGCTATTTTTTTTGCCATAGCTGTAATTGGTTTAGGATTGATTTTTATGTAATAACAGATGGCTGCAAAGAAAAGTTCTGATTTAACATATGCTAATAACGCCTTTGTGTCGGGACACATCACCACTTTTATGTTAAAATTAATTCTGTAACAACTTTTTAGTAAAGATGTATAAACAATTGCAATATCCTTTTGTTATCTTTATAGGCGAAATCTTAACCTAATGTATTAAACCTCTTAATTACTCTAGAAAAATGAACAGAAATGAAATCGGTGTGAATGCCGGTAAGGTTTGGCAACTGCTTAGCAATAATGAGAAGTGGAGCTATGGACTTTTGAAGAGAAAATCCGGGCTGAAAGATAAAGAGCTGGGTGCCGCTTTGGGGTGGTTGTCAAGAGAGAGCAAAATAGAGTTCGATCAGTGCGATGAAGAGCTTTATGTATATCTCTGTGTGAATGTTTATATTGGCTGAAAGAGTTTGACGCTTTAACGAGAACAGAAGAATCTCCAGAGGAATGACAGCATAGTCAGCACTTCGGAGATTCTTGTTTTTTTATCCTTTTTCTGCTTTATGTTTCTTCCTTTCAATGGATTTCCGGAAATAATTCTGTTACTTTGCATCACGAATTAAAATGTAAGAAACAATGAGAAGTTTTGCCTCCGACAATAATTCCGGTGTGCATCCGTTGGTAATGGAAGCATTGAACCGGGCTAATATAGACCATTCTTTAGGATATGGCGATGATAAATGGACAGAAGAAGCCGTAGCGAAGATAAAGGAAACCTTTACGCCCAACTGTGTCCCCTTGTTTGTATTTAACGGAACAGGTAGCAACGTGGTAGCATTGCAGCTGATGACCCGTCCGTATCATTCCATCTTTTGTGCGGAAACGGCTCATATCTATGTAGATGAATGCGGCTCTCCTGTGAAAATGACAGGTTGTCAGATTTGTCCGATTGCTACTCCCGACGGTAAGCTTACCCCGGAATTGATGCAACCCTATCTGCATGGTTTCGGCGATCAGCACCATTCGCAACCCAGAGCTCTCTATATTTCCCAATGTACCGAACTTGGCACCATCTATACTCCCGAAGAGTTAAAACGTCTGACTGACTTTGCCCATCTGAATGGTATGTATGTACACATGGACGGAGCCAGAATAGCCAATGCCTGTGCCGCTTTGAATCTTTCCTTAAAGGAACTGACAGTAGACTGCGGAGTCGATATTCTTAGTTTTGGCGGAACGAAGAACGGACTGATGATGGGAGAGTGCGTGATTGTATTTAATAAAGACCTGCAACCGGAAGCCCGCTTCATCCGTAAGCAATCCGCCCAGCTCGCTTCGAAGATGCGTTACCTCTCTTGCCAGTTTACGGCATACCTCACAGATAACCTCTGGCTGAAGAATGCCAACCATGCCAATGCAATGGCTGCCAAACTTTACACTGAATTGAAGAAACTGCCCGAAGTAACTTTCACTCAAAAAGCCGAAAGTAACCAGTTATTCCTCACCATGCCCCGCCCGGTTATCGACCGCATGCTGGAGTCTTATTTCTTTTATTTCTGGAACGAAGAGAGGAATGAAATCCGTCTGGTAACTTCTTTTGATACGACAGAAGAAGATGTAGACGAGTTTATAAGACTTTTAAAACGTTAAAAAGGAAATCCGGAACAACAAAAGCGCCTGAATATCTGTTTTTATAGGAAGTTTGAAACTAACTTTGTCCGCAAAGTTTTCTACTTCTTATGATTATGAATACTAGACAGAACAGGCTAATCATATTCGCGCTTTTGTTGTTGACACAAACCCCGTTGGGCGCACAGCTGCATTCTACTAAAATTGAACTGCCGGAGGATTCTATATCTGCAACCATGGAAGATTCCATTCCGGCAAAGCGCAGTTTCTTTAAAAAGTTTCTTGATTACTTCAATGACGCCAATAAGGAAAAAAAGAATAAAAAGTTTGATTTCAGTGTGATAGGCGGCCCACATTATTCCAGTGACACCAAGTTCGGACTCGGACTGGTGGCAGCCGGACTATATCGAACCGATCGGATTGATACGCTTCTTCCTCCCTCCAATGTCTCTCTTTACGGAGATGTGTCGACTGTCGGCTTCTATCTGTTGGGAGTCCGCGGAAATCATCTGTTTCCAAAAGATAAATACCGCTTGAATTACAATCTCTATTTCTATTCTTTTCCCAGTCTGTATTGGGGACGGGGATATGACAATGGAGCGAACTCTGATAACGAAAGCGATTATAAACGTTTTCAGGCACAGGTGAAAGTCGATTTTATGTTTCGGCTGGCAAAGAACTTCTACATCGGCCCGATGGCCGTATTCGATTATATCGACGGACGGAACTTTGAGAAACCGGAACTATGGGAAGGAATGGCCGCGCGAACCACTAATACCAGCCTGGGACTTTCCCTCCTTTACGATTCACGTGATTTCCTGACAAATGCATATCATGGCTATTATTTGCGGATAGACCAGCGGTTCAGTCCGGCTTTTCTCGGCAATAAATATGCGTTTAGCAGTACAGAACTGACTACCAGTTATTATCAGCCGGTATGGAAAGGTGGAGTGCTGGCAGGGCAATTCCACACATTGCTTACCTATGGCGATACCCCTTGGGGATTGATGGCAACATTGGGAAGTTCTTACTCCATGCGCGGATATTACGAAGGACGCTATCGGGACAAGGGAGCAATGGACGCGCAAATAGAACTCCGGCAACACGTCTGGAAACGGAATGGAGTAGCTGTATGGGTAGGAGCGGGAACGATTTTTCCACGACTTTCCGAGTTCACCCCGAAACACATTCTGCCTAATTATGGCTTCGGGTATCGTTGGGAATTTAAGAAGAGAGTAAATGTACGTTTGGATTTAGGGTTTGGCAAACACCAGACCGGATTTATTTTTAACATCAATGAAGCTTTTTAAAAATATAAAGAATTGGTTGGAAAATCAGGAACATCTGTTTTATCTGTTCCTGTTTATCTTGATAGTACCTAATATGGTACTCTGTTTTACAGAACCTTTACCATTTATGGCAAAAGTCGCCAATGTGTTGTTACCTTTCGGTTGCTATTACCTGTTGATGACTTTGTCGAGGAATTGCGGCAAGATGCTGTGGATTTTATTCCTGTTCCTGTTCTTCGGAGCCTTTCAGATCGTGTTGCTTTATTTATTCGGCCAGTCCATTATCGCTGTCGATATGTTTCTGAATCTGGTCACCACCAATTCGAGTGAGGCATTGGAACTGCTCGATAATCTCACACCTGCCATTATTGCTGTAATCATACTCTATGTACCTGCCCTGATATTAGGGACGATTTCAATTATACGTAAACGGAAACTTACGGTAGAGTTCATTCGCAGGGAACGGAAGAGAGCCTTCCTGGTCTTTGGAATCTCCCTCCTTAGTCTTGTCGGAGCCTATGTGCAGGATTCGGGATATGAGTTGAAATCTGATTTATACCCGCTAAACGTATGCTACAACGTAGGTCTTGCCTTTCAAAGAACAGCTCTGACACAGGATTACCACCGTACATCCAAAGACTTTACTTTCCATGCCCGGCCTACTCATCCGGAGGGAAAACGGGAAGTATATGTAATGGTCATAGGAGAAACCTCTCGTGCCCTAAACTGGCAATTGTATGGTTACGAACGTGAAACGAACCCGCTCTTATCCCGGCAAACGGGTCTGATTGCTTTCCCAAAAGTGTTGACAGAGTCGAATACGACACATAAAAGTGTCCCCATGCTGATGTCGGGTGCTACTGCCTGCAACTACGACTCTATCTACCATCAAAAAGGAATCATCACCGCTTTCAAAGAGGCAGGATTCCGGACGGCTTTTTTCTCCAACCAACGTTACAACCATTCATTTATCGACTTCTTCGGAATGGAAGCCGATACGTATGATTTTATAAAAGAAGATTCGGTCAGTTCTACCTATAATCCTTCTGACGACGAACTTCTGAAATTGGTGGAGGAGGAACTGGCGAAAGGTGCAACGAAACAATTCATCGTACTTCACACCTACGGTTCCCACTTTAACTATCGCGAACGTTACCCGTCGGAAGATGCTTTCTTTACGCCCGATTATCCGATGGAAGCAGAGAGAAAATACCGGGATAACCTGGTGAATGCCTATGACAACTCTATTCGTTACACGGATGATTTTCTGTCACGACTTATCCGTATGTTGGAAAAACAGCAGGTAGATGCCGCCATGCTCTACACTTCCGATCATGGAGAGGACATTTTCGACGATTCCCGTCATCTGTTCCTCCACGCTTCTCCCGTACCTTCTTATTATCAGCTTCATGTGCCATTCCTGATTTGGATGTCCGATGACTACCGCGAAACGTATCCCGAACGTTGGAATACCGCTATTGAAAATAAGGATAAGAATGTTTCTTCCAGCAGCTCTTTCTTCCCGACCATGCTGTCTTTAGGCGGAATAGAAACTCCTTACCGGGATGATTCTCAGGCTGTGACGGCTTCGTACTACGTCCTGAAACCGAGGGTTTATCTGAACGATCACAATGATCCCCGTCCGTTGGATGATTTGGGCATGAAGAAGCAAGACTTCCAGATGCTGGAAAAGAGGAATATCAAGTATTAAGTATTAGGTATTAATCCTTGTTAATTTTTGCATCCAAAAATGGGATTGGCGTGTTATTTGCCGTATGATGTATGAACGATTAAATTCATAAAACATGGCCTATATAGATTATTACAAGATTCTTGGAGTAGACAAAAGTGCTTCTCAGGATGATATCAAAAAGGCTTTTCGTAAGTTGGCCCGGAAATATCACCCTGATTTGAATCCTAATGACCCTAGTGCAAAGGATAAATTTCAGGAAATCAACGAAGCCAATGAAGTACTGAGTGACCCCGAGAAACGTAAAAAGTATGATGAGTACGGAGAACATTGGAAGCATGCCGATGAATTCGAAGCGCAGAAACGTGCACAGCAACAAGCCGGAGGCTTTGGCGGTGCAGGAGGTTTCGGCGGATTCGGCGGTGCGGGTCAGGGTTTCTCCGACGGTAACGGAACCTATTGGTATAGTTCCGATGGAGAAGGATTTTCCGGTGGCAACGCTAGTGGATTTTCCGATTTCTTCGAATCAATGTTCGGACATCGGGGAGGAAGAGGACAAGGTTCTGCGGGATTCCGCGGACAGGACTTTAATGCCGAACTTCATCTTTCCCTTCGTGATGCTGCTCAAACGCATAAGCAGATATTGACTGTAAATGGTAAACAGGTACGTATCACTATCCCTGCCGGTGTAGCCGACGGACAGGTTATTAAACTGAAAGGCTACGGAGCCGAAGGTGTCAACGGAGGACCTGCGGGCGACTTGTACATTACGTTCGTTATAGCCGAAGACCCGGTGTTCAAACGCCTGGGCGACGATCTGTACATAGATGTGGAGGTAGATCTTTACTCTGCCGTATTGGGAGGCGAGAAAGTAGTCGACACGCTGGACGGTAAAGTGAAACTGAAGATAAAACCGGAAACGCAGAACGGTACGAAAGTCCGTCTGAAAGGTAAAGGATTCCCGGTTTATAAGAAGGAAGGACAATTCGGTGACTTGATTGTGACCTATTCTGTCAAGATTCCTACGAACTTGACCGACAAACAGAAAGAGTTGTTCCGTCAATTACAGAGTATGAACTAAAATGAATGAGTACTATGCAGACCGAATTAATAATTGTCAGTGAATACTGTCACAAATGTCATATTGAGCCTTCATTCATCGAAATGTTGGAAGAGGGCGGTTTGATTAACGTGCATACCGAAGGCGGTGAACATTATCTGCTTTTGTCGGAACTCCCGAACGTGGAACGTTATAGCAGAATGTACTATGACTTATCCATCAACATGGAAGGTATCGATGCCATTCATCATTTGCTGGAAAGGATGGAAGATATGAGGCACGAAATGCGTTCGCTTCGCAAACAACTTTTGCTGTACCGGGAACGGGAAATAGAAGATATGGACTGGTAAAAAAATAGAGCCTCTGTTTGATTCGAACAGAGGCTCTATTTATAGTAAACGGAGGCTCTGATTCATTCAATCAGAGCCTCCGTTTTTTCAGGATGTTTATGCCGTTATTTTATAATACAATATACGTGCAAATCTCTTCCAGATAGCGTGCGTCGATAGTGTCGAAGCTATCCAATGTATCACTGTCGATATCCAGCACCCCGGCAACTTTCCCCTGCTTGAGGATCGGTACTACTATTTCCGATTTCGAGTCCGAACTACAGGCTATGTGTCCGGGAAACTGCTCTACATCAGGAACAATCAGTGTACGGGCTTCTTTCCAAGCGGTTCCGCAAACTCCTCTGCCAAAGCGGATGCGAGTGCAGGCAATGGGGCCTTGAAACGGACCCAGTACGAGTTCTTCCTCTTTCACAAGGTAAAAGCCTACCCAGAAGAAACCGAAAGTCTGCTTTAAGGCTGCTGCCATGTTGGCAAGATTGGCAATGAGATCTGCTTCCGTACTTACCAAAGCATGCAGTTGCGGAAGTAACTCCCGATACTTTTCTTCCTTGCTTCCTGTGTGGATGATTAAATTTTCTGCCATCTCTTTACTATTTGATTTGGTTCAGAATGCTCGGATCTTTTATCTTATCGTCTTCTGCAAAGAAGATAATCTTAGTCAGTATCTCGGCAGTCTTCGGATCTTCATCTACGAAAGGCAGGAACAGGCGTCCGCGATTTTGCGAATGTACCGGAAGAACGGCTATCTGTGCACCACCTTCCTGATGGATCACACCGCTGCCCAGATGAATATTGTACTTACCCAGTTTACCTTCGATGTGAGCAAAACTTCCTTTTATTGTCACGTTCTTGAAATGAAACAACGGCATCGTCAGTTCCACCAGTACGCTGCGCATCTCGATGGTAGAGTGGCTGGTTTCCGGGTCAACGCTTCCGGCATGGGCTACGCTTACTGCCAGGTCTACGTCTCTCATTACTTCGGAGAAGATGACAGGAGGAATCTCCGAGATTTTCATTAACTTGTAGTCTTTGCGGTTGTGGAAGCAGACATATTCTAATGTCGGAGCTTCGATGTCGGCAGGAGAGAACCAGTCTGCCATCGCATAGATGGTGGCGATGATGTTCTCTTTGTAATAGATCTTTTGGAGACCGTCTTCATAGTCGGCTACCCAGCGACGGCCTTTCAGTACGGCAACCGTTTTCTGCGGTTGGATCTGGTTGCCGGCATAGCGGCGGGATTGAGTGGCTTCTATTTCTTCCGGAGTCGGAACGTAAAGTTCGCGGAATACCTGTTTGAAAGGTTGGCGGATTGATTTATCGAACAGGAATTTTTGATAAGCATGCCAGTCTCCGCTTGTATACAGGTCTGTGGGGTGCGCGATGCGTAACTCGTCTTTCGGTTTTAACGGGAGGCAAACGGCATTTACTGTAATCAGCAATCCATCGGTGTAGAAGCCCGTCTGTCCGTTGCAGATGAAGACGAGATGTTTCAGTAATGGCCAGATAACAGGATTCTGCATCAGCTTGCGCAATTCGTTTTCTTCAAAATGAGTGCAGTCTTCCATCGCCTGTTCCAGCATGATGCGCGAACGGGTGTACTGGTCTTTCAGCTTTTTGTGTACTGCTTTCAGTTCTTCTATATACGGATGCTTTTTCAGCTTGGCAGGCATGCTGTTGAGCTCTTTGCCGTCTTTGATTTGCTTAATCTCCGATTTACCTTCCTCGTTGATTTGTACATACACTTCTACGCCGTCTATCTCTTTGGGGGACAGGTAGGGAAGAAGTTCTTTAATCAGTTCGGTTTCCATGCTCCAGGTCAGGCGGGTAACGTCTCCGTAACCGGAGTTGCGTGCCAGGTTTTGCAGAGCGATGTTTACCGCTTTCTTTTCGCTTTCCTGTCTTTGAGCACCGAATTCCTTGCTCTCTTTCAGGAACTTTTGCAGGTATTGATAACGATCCAGCAGTTCTTTATCCGGCTTCCGTCCCAATGGGATGAGGCCGTAGCTCATCAATAAGTCTTTGTTGCGCTTGGCTATTATTTCTTTCTTTATATCTGCCGCCTTCACTGCACCGTTGGTAGCATCGGCAAACTTACGGGCACGGGTATGGCTGTTGCTGCATGAAATATATTTGGCGGCATTGTAGACCACTTCGAAGCGTTGCTTGCCAATTGTCTTAAATGCATCTTTGAACCAGTCGATGTCAAAAGCACCTTCCCGCAGGTCATCTACGTCGATGGGGGTGTAGCGGGCGATAATCGCTTTCTTCTTGTCGTCACACGTTTCATTGGTGTGGGCGTGGAAATAATAGGCTGCACTTGTCAGTCCTTTCCAGCCTATTGCCTTTTCAGTCAGTTCAATCCATTGTGGGGCGAACATGGCGGCTTCTACCAGTCGCTCGTCGCTGATTTCGGCTTGTTTCGCCAGTTTCTTCAGATTCTCGCTGGTGTCCGTAGGCAGGGGATGACAAGCATGGAGCAGACTGCTCAATACACCCCGTTTGGTGCTGCCCCAGTTGTAACTGTCACGTATGAAAGTATCTTTGCCGAATGCTTGCAGAATACGGATAAATGTTTCAGCTCCATAGACGTAGCTTAGTTCTTCTGCAAGGGAGGTGACTTGTGTCTCGGAGTCTCCACGTTTTAATTCAATTTCAAGAATCCGGTCTACCACCTTTTGGGCGAGGGAACGGAAGAGGGAGAAGTCGATGTTTTTGATATCGGCGTATCTTTCTTTTTCCTTGTTGAAACGAACGTTGTCGTTCAATACCATGGTGATTGCTTTGATCTGGCTGGGAGAGCTGATGCGTCCCATCATTTCACGGTATACTTCCTCTGTCGGGATGATTCCCAGCATCCAGGCACGGGCGAAGTCTGTGGCATGAAGATAAGAGTCTGTTTCCTCTAGTTCGGGGGTGTGCTCCATGTAGTTGGTGAGCTTATAAAGCTGATAGCGCACTGTGAAGTAACGGATAAATAGATCATCATTCATGGGCTTTTGAGGCATTTCGAGCCAGAAGTTCACGAATTTGTTGTTATGTATCGGATAAACGACCTGTTTTTCTCCGTATTCCAGTTTGTCCCGAAGCCATGCATGCTTACTGGTGTACTGGCGGAAGATGTTTTTGGTATTTAGCAAAGGCAATAGTTGGAGCAGCATATTGACGGCCAGGCGTTGATAGACGGCTTCATCTTTGTATTCGTATGCCAGTGCTTCGATGATGTCACTCATCTGTTCATAGTACGGCATCTTGCGGAGGTCTTTCTGCAATCCGCGGTAAGTGATGCCGGCATACATCCGGTTGACAAGCGGCTCAAAAGTATTACTTGATTTCTGGTCTGCCTTGATGTCTTCTTCATCTTCCTCGTCGGAGTCGTCTTCGTCTTTAGCGGTACCTGTCGATGCAAGCATGAAACTCATCATCAGCAATTTGTCGTAGCTTCCTATTTCTTCTTCGTAGAAGGCTTTCCACAATTCCGGGAATCCGAGTCCGCTCAATCCTCCGTAGTTGCTCCAGTTTATCAGGACACTGTTACCTACCAGACGTGCTTCTCCGTAACCATTTTTGAATTCTTCATTCTTGTAGGTTTCGATGTATTTGCTTAGTTTTTTGAAAACGAGTTTGGCCCTTCCAAAGCAGATGAATTCGAATGCTTTTTTAACGTTGAATCCTTTGTCCTGGGTAATTTCCGGCAGACTGACTTCAAGAGACGGATCGTACAGACCGAAACCGTTATCTTTGGTATAATGTTGTGTGACGCTCTCTTCTGTTCCATCGCCAATCAGAGATTCTATCAATACTTTTTCTTTCGGGTTCGGCTTCTGAATCTCTTTGACTGTCGGGATCAATTCCTGATAGATATCTTGCAGGAATTCTACATTGTGTATGGTCTTCATCATGTCCAATCCTGCCAGGCGGCGTTCGGCAACCTTGTCTGTTAGCAAGCGGCGGATGCTGTCGGCTAGCTGTTCTTTGGGCTGTTTCATCAGCAGATTGATAGCATGGATACGCATTTCGCTGTATTTGAAGCGCAGTAACTCTTCTACTTTCTGGTTTTGTTCGGGCGATAAGGTCATCTCGGACAATGCTTTATATGCTTCTTCACGCACATCTTGCGAACGGTCTCCCAGTGATTGCAGTACATATTCTTCCTGTAGCGGACTGGTCGGTGGAGCTAATACAACACCGATATAGCCTGCCCGCATATAAGTATCCAGAGAGGGCAGATAGCTGCAAAGATCGTCTTTCAATGCAGAATTATTAGTCATCCAGGTGATATATGCCATTTTGAGAACGATTTCCGAACGGGTGAGTTCTGTGCTTTCCCAAGGGAATACATAAGGAGAATAAATCTCTTTGGCAGAGATGGACTGATAGATTTGCTTCAGATATTCATAATGGCGGACCGCCTCTTCTTTGCTATCAAAATAGTCGTGGAGTGACGGGGCGTCTTTGTGCCCTCCGTACCGGCTAAGATAGAGACCGGACAGATACAACGGTAAGATAGCCGCCACCACCGACGGTTCCTTATACCATCTTTCAAAGGCATTTTTACTGATGCGGTGGTTCATGCCGGAGTATTGCGTACAGCGTAAGAAATAAAGTAATGTCTGTACCTGGTATTTAGCACCTTTCTTGATAATTTCCGGTACGAGCGTCTGAATCTCTTCCGTATTATAGAATCCGATGCTCCATAAAGCCAGATAGAGTTCGATTGTATCTTTGCTTTGAAGAGCACTGTGTGCTTGTTTCCGGTCGTTCAGAAAACGATGGATCAGTTCTACATATTTATTGGTGATACGTTCGCTGCTGTCTTGTTCTCCGATACCCGTACTGACTGCAATACCGCGTTTCACGGAAGCAAATCGTTGCAGGCCGTTGTCGCAGATGACCGAGAAAAGATGGAGATAACTTTCGGGACAACCTTCGTCCATCGTTTCCACGATAGCTTGGCGGAGACCCTCCTGTAACTTGGCTGCCAGAAGTAACTTCCCTTCCAGTTCCAGCAAGGGGCGGTATCCACTTACTGCGATAGCCTGGAGATGTCCCTGGTTGAGGCGGTTGGCGTTATTCTCACTGGTCAGCACATTGTTGAGGTATTCAATGACAGTCTGGTTGCCTTCTGCTATTTGGGCGGCCATCCAGTTTTGGCAGTTCATCGAATCCTTGTATGCTTCTATTTCTTCCGGAGTGTTTCCTCCGTTCAGTATGGCTTGAACCGTAAATCCGGTGGCGCGCAGTTTCAGAAACTGGGTCAGTGCATCTATAACGTGGCCGATATGCAGAAGAGGATTTGCCGACCGTTGTGACCGGCGCGAGTATCCGTGAGTGTACGGGCACCGTGCTTTGAGCTTCAGATAGGTGTGGAACAGGTGGGCGTACTCGTCTCCCAATAGATAGTGGAGTAGCTTGTTCAATTTACCATCGAAAAGATTGGCAACGCTTTTAATCTTCTCTTCTTGGATAATATAGATGATGCAAGGCTCTAATTTATCGCTGTATGCACCATACCGGGTATCCATGTTGAAGTATTGCATAAATACATCCAACAGTGCCATTGTCTCTTTGTCTAAACTGGTTCTCTTTTTCGTTAACCTTTCCAGGTACGGAGCAATCCGTTTATTTAATGCGTCATTGTAAATCAGTCTCATGATTCTTTTCGTTTTAAATGTGTTTTATAGGATAATGATTACCATAATCTTCCCGACAGCATAGCGAGCCGGATGAAGGTTAAGGTAGATTCTTCTTTAAGTTGGATGGGAGAGGATAGGTCTCCGGTTTCCGTATCATCCATGAAGATACGGAAAATTCCGTCCTCATAGGATTGCAAAGCATTGGTGATGGCTTCGACTTCTGCGGCAGGTTTGCCATTATAGTTTACTGCAAACCCTACTTTGCCGGAAGCTGTTTTATTTTCCACTTCTTCCTGTGTGAGGTATTTCAGCACTTCGCTCTGTTGCAAGCGTTCATTGTATTCGCAGACTTGCCAACTGACGATGGCTTCGATCAACCCCTGTACATTGACAGGCGGAACAGGAAAATCGATAGGAATCTTTTCGATACTGCACTTTCGCTTTCCTAACTGTTTGATTTGGATATATACTCTCATATTCTCTTTATTGGGTGATCTGGATACTTGATGTAATGGCATTCAGATCGGTTTCAGCTTCTTCGTCATAGACAAGCATGACAATAGCAAAAGATCGTTTCTTGCTCTCTTGAAAGTAATGCAACGCTATTTGTTTTACATCCTCTCCCGGTTCATCAGGAGCCCCGATGTGCAGGGGATTCGTGATCTTTGTCATGGGGAGTCCGTTGATGTTGACATTGCTTAGTTGGTAATCTTCTGACGGTTCCCCTTGTGCATTTCTTGGGAGAGTGAGTGATAACTCTTTCATGTGTTCAAACTCCTTCTGCGTGTCGTAGGTGAGGGCGGTAATCGTTAATTGATTCCCTCCGTTGACCAGCATGAGTAATGGAGGTTCCGCACCATCAATAATTCCTTTTGCTCCTGCTATTTTTATCCAGTTGGTAGGATACTGGCAACTGAATTTGGTGGCTGCATCATAATAAGATAGCCACGTATCGTCATTGCCGACAGGCGTATATGCCGGAACTTTCCTGCTGGAAAGATTGTCCGTAGCATTCACAGCGGAATGATTACTGTTCTCGTTTTCCTCTTCCAGTTCACCATTCAGATAGGCTTCCACAATGCCGCTTTCCCATTCATTGCGTATCTCCGGGTAAAGAGGAGGAACGTTTTTGCACAGGATCATGAAGCTGAACAGGAATATACAGAATATACCAAGCTCCCCGATGATGGAGACAGTCCGCTGTGCATCGGGTTTCTCGAACTTGTAGCCGACCACATATATAATTCCCAGAACAAACCCGCTTAACAACCCGCCAATATGGGCGGCATTATCAATGCCGGCTTTCATCCCGTAAACCAGATTATACCCCACAAAAATGAGGATGCTGGTTAACAATGCCTTTCGTTGTTCTTTGGCGATGCGATGAAAGAGGAGGAATGCAAGGAATATACCGTAAAGTCCGAAGATAGATCCGGAAGCTCCGGCGCTGATTGTCTCACCGTGCATATACAGGCTGAATGCAGCCGAACATAATCCGGTTAGCAGGTATGAAACGAACATACGGCGTCCTCCTATCAGTTCTTCCAACAGAAGTCCTACATACATGAAAGCATACATGTTCATCAGGAGATGGAAAGCTCCGATATGTATGAAGTTGCAAGTCACTGTGCGCCACCAGTCACCGGTCAGAGTCAGCGGTCCGAAGTCAGCTCCCCATTTCAGTAGTGACAGAGTGGAAGGAGACATAATACCCACTCCGGAAGCAATCATTACAATGAATACAAGAATATTGATGTCTATCAGGATGGGAGTTGCTATAAATCCTTTGTGGGGAATGAAGAAAGACAGGAAAGAGTTCCTCTTCTTTTCTTCCTCTATGTAGGCTTTTTCTTCTTCTGTGAGCGGGCGGTTGAACTCTTCTTCGAAATCTTTGGCCCTTTGGGCTAGTTCTTCCGGAGTGAGTGAGGCTTTTATTTCTTCCATTGTTTCCCGTAACTTCTGGATATTTTTTCTGTTCTTTCCATAATCAACAAATTGTACGGAAGAAGACTGACTGCGAACGGATACTTCCCCGTCACTTCCCTTTTCTATGGTAAAGGTTATTGCCTCTCCATGGGAGCGTATACTGAACGGGACTTCAAACCGGATTCCTTCCGGAGTTACTTCCTCGATATTCCACTCAAGTTTTTGAGAGGCTTCGAGAGCCAATATAAGGATTTCCGTGTTTGATAAACCTGGCAAATACAGTTTGTCATTATATGAAGGTTTGAGTGCCATATTTCTATCTCTATCTACATTCATCAATTAAAAAATTACTTATCTCACTGACAAATGTATAGAATAATAATGGAAAATAATAGAATATGACAAATAAAAAAAGCATCCATTTCGTAAGAAAGGATGCTTTTATCAGATTTAGTCGATTATTTGTTACTTTTTGTAGAACGCCAAATCTTCTTTGTCGAAGTTTTCGATGAAATTTGTATGCTTTTCTACTTCCGCTTCTGCATAGTTCAAATATACGTGTGCAGATTTGGAGAACAGTTCAGAAGACTTGCTGGCATCTTGAATCAGTAAGTGACACATGATAATATCAGCAGCCATTTCCACCAGTTTGCGAGCGGTGAAGTCAAGCAATTCCTGATCCTGTACTTCTTTCACAGCGTTGGTACTTGCTTCAAATTTGTCAGCCATCTTCTTCAGGCGAGACATCAGCGGTTCCATTTCCGGTGAACAAGGAATGGCCTCAAACTCGCGGATAGTAGCGATGTAAGAACCATTAGTCACGTAACGGATAGCGGCTACAGTCTGCAACTGGGTAGTTCCTTCGTAGATGCTGGTGATACGTGCGTCGCGATAGATGCGTTGGCAAGCATATTCCATCATGAATCCTGAACCACCGTGAATCTGGATACAGTCATAAGCATTCTGGTTAGCATATTCAGAGTTCATACCCTTAGCCAGCGGAGTAAAGCTGTCTGCTAGTTTGGCGTATTTTTTCTGTTCCTGACGTTCTTCCGGAGTCAGTTTACGTTCGCGGGAAATATCATCCAATGCTTTGTAAATGTCTACGTAGCGAGCTGTTTGATACAGCAAAGCACGTCCGGCATCCAACTTACCTTTCATGATAGCCAGCATATCGTATACTGCCGGGAATTCGATGATTGCTTTACCGAATTGCTTACGGTCTTTAGCATAAGCCAATCCCTCATTGTAAGCAGCTTGGCTCAATCCTACGGACTGCGCAGCAATACCCAGACGGGCACCGTTCATTAAAGCCATAACGTATTTAATCAAACCGAGTTTGCGGTCACCGCAAAGTTCAGCTTTAGCATTCTTGTACACCAGTTCGCAAGTAGGAGAACCGTGGATACCGAGTTTGTTTTCGATACGACGTACGTTCACACCACCCTCATTCTTGTCATAGATGAACATAGAAAGACCACGACCGTCTCTTGTACCTTCTTCCGAACGAGCCAATACCAAGTGAAGATTAGCATCACCGTTTGTAATAAAACGTTTTACACCGTTCAGCAACCAGCAACCGTCTTTTTCGCTATAAGTTGCTTTCAGCATAACTGCCTGTAAGTCGGAACCTGCATCCGGTTCGGTCAAGTCCATAGACATCGTTTCACCTTGGCATACGCGAGGAATGAAACGGCTGTGTTGGTCAGCGTTACCGAATTCATACAGTGTTTCAATACAGTCCTGCAAAGACCAGATATTTCCGAAACCTGCATCGGCGGCAGCAACGATCTCGGCACACATGGTGTACGGAGTGATCGGGAAGTTCAGTCCGCCGAAACGGCGTGGCATTGTCATTCCGTTCAGACCGGCTTTGACCATCGCATCCAGATTTTCTTTAGTGCCGGAAGCGTATTCCACCCGTCCGTTGGCGCAGTGTGGACCTTCTTCGTCAACACCTTCAGCGTTTGCATTGATAATTTCGCCTGTTATTTCTCCGGTGATCTCCAATACTTTATCGTAAGAGTCCAGTGCGTCCTCAAAATCCAGAGGAGCGTAGTCGAATTCATCTTTATCTCTGTAGTTGCGTTCTTTAAGTTCGCAAATACGTTTCATCATCGGATTGTTCAAGTGATACTTGAGTTCCGGTATTTCTGTGTAAAAATTAGCCATCTTAATAATTGTTGTTTTTAAGGTAAACGAAAATTTGCAGGAACGATATACTGAACTTGTACAGCTTCTCCTTCTATTTTTCCGGGACTCCATACATTCTTTTTAGATTTGGCTACCTGCTTGAGTGTGGTCAAAGCTGCCTCATCTAGCATGGGATGTACAGACTTCACTACTTTCGGTTGTATAATATGCCCGTCTGTATCAATGATGAATTGCAAGACTACTATGCCCTGTATTCTATTGCGTACAGCTTCTTGTGGATATTGAAGAGTAGTTGCCAGTTTTCGTGCAAAGTTCATTGGTCCTCCGGGGAAGTCAGGAGCTTCATAGTAAGGCGTAAACGGAAGTTCGCTACCGTCTTCTGCCCAAAGTTTCCCTTCTATACAGTGATCGTGTTCGTAGAATTCTTCTCTGCGTATCTTTCCATCCGGATAAAATTGCACTAATTTACCGTTTCTTATTTTTTGATTAGCGTTATAAGGAGAATAGTTTTCAATTCTTTTGGGCTTGCCGTCCAGCGTATAGAATTCAACCTTAAACTGATTTTTGTCAGTTTTGGTCATGACCGCACATTCTACTGCGTTTTCCTTATCTGTCCATTGTGCAAGCTTGTCCACATAAATCGTATCTTGTGCGAACGAAGTATGTGTAATCCCTAAGGCTGCCAATACCAAAATAAGTCCTTTCATTTTACCTTGTTTTTACTTGCTATTCTGTTTATAATACTTAATCATCTTCGGCACAACTTCTTCGATACTTCCGTTGATTACGTAATCGGCAATCGTATTGATCGGAGCATCCGGATCGTTGTTAATGGAGATGATGATACCACTTTCCTGCATACCGGCGATATGCTGAATCTGTCCGGAGATACCGCAAGCGATGTAGAGTTTTGGACGAACCGTAACACCAGTCTGACCGATCTGACGATCATGGTCTGCGAAACCAGCGTCAACAGCAGCACGGCTGGCACCTACTTCTGCGTGAAGTTCTTTAGCGAGGTCGAACAACAGGTCGAAGTTCTCTTTCGAGCCTACACCGTATCCGCCGGCTACGATAATCGGAGAACCTTTCAGGTTGTTCTTTGCCTTTTCTACGTGGCGTTCGATTACTTTCACTACATAGTCCGTATCAGCTACGTACTTTTTCACATCGTGACGGATTACTTCTCCCTGATAAGTCGGAGAGAGGATTTCTTTCTTCATCACACCTTCGCGAACGGTTGCCATTTGCGGGCGGTGTTCCGGGTTCACAATCGTAGCAACGATGTTACCGCCGAAAGCCGGACGGATCTGATACAACAGGTTCTTGTAAGTCTTGCCTTCTTTCTTGTCTTCGTGGTCACCGATTTCAAGTGAAGTACAGTCGGCAGTCAATCCGCTGGTCAAAGCAGAAGAAACACGCGGACCGAGGTCACGACCGATCACAGTAGCACCCATCAGACAGATTTGCGGCTGTTCCTCTTTGAAAAGGTTCACTAGGATAGCTGTGTGAGGAAGTGAAGTATAAGGGTAAAGTCCTTCGCCGTCGAAAACGTGAAGTTTGTCTACTCCGTAAGGAAGGATTTGTTTTTCAATATCTTTGAGGCTGGTTCCGGCAACCACTGCTTCGAGCTGACAGTTCAACTGGTTGGCTAACGAACGACCTTTGGTGAGAAGTTCGAGGCTAACGTCTAAAACGTTACCTTCTTCTATTTCGCAATATACAAATAAGTTATTCATGATTATCCGATAGTATGGTTAGCTAACAGTTCAACAATCAGGTCTTCCACGTCACGGTCGCTGCCGCTAATGGTTTTGCTCTCTTTAGCCTGGAACACGATGTTCTGAATGGCTTTCACTTTTGTCGGCGAACCGGACAGACCACATTGTGCGAGGTCACCGTTTACGTCGGCTACGCTCCATTCTACCAGATTCAGGTAGTCGCGTTTGTCATACAGGTCAGTATAATCAAGGTTACCTTGCTGTTTTTCGGTAACAGTTTTGGCATGTTTGTACTTCTGCACCAGTTTCGCGTTGCGCGGACGGCAAGGAGCTGCCGAGCCGTTGACAGTAATCACGATAGGCAACGGGCCCTCTACGGTTTCAACACCACCGTCGATGTGGCGTTTCACTGTAATCTTGTCTTTACCTACTTCCAGAATTTCTTCTGCGTATGTGATTTGGGTCAATCCCAACTTTTCTGCTACCTGCGGACCTACTTGCGCCGTATCCCCGTCGATAGCCTGACGACCACCAATAATAATGTCACAGTTACCTATTTTGCGGATAGCAGTAGCCAGCGCGTAAGAAGTAGCCAGTGTATCTGCACCGGCGAAAGCACAGATCG
>OKSF01001138.1_pt1 | contig 22886 bp, 19 predicted proteins | sample 1606061 | NCBI WGS metagenome assembly OKSF01 (sample SAMEA3541567, study PRJEB24748) | human gut metagenome | biome: human gut; feature: human-associated habitat; material: faeces | place: China | collected 2012 | reverse complement strand
CGCCAGTGGCGGAAACAGGGAGGAGCTGTTGGGGCCGCGGCCAGCAGGATGCGAGGCCCGCACCAAGGGCCGAAGCAGACGCTGGGAGCCGCAACCCGGGCAGTGGCACGCCGCAGGCGTGACGGAGAGGTTATTCTGATGCAGCTTTCTCTGCCGCCTCCACCACATGGCTCACGAGCACGGAAGTCGTCACGGTGCCGACGCCGCCGGGGACGGGGGTGATGGCCTCCACCACCGGCTCTGCCTCGCCAAAGCGGACGTCACCGCAGAGTTTGCCTTCCTCGTTGACATGGATGCCCACATCCACGACGACCTGACCGGCCCGCAGATGCTCTGCGCCGATAAAGCCCATCCTGCCCATGGCCACCACCACAACATCGGCCTCGCGGCAGACATCGGGCAGGCTCTGGGTGCGGGAGTTGCAGAGGGTGACGGTGGCGTTTTCCCGGTCCAGCATCATGGCTGCGGGCTTGCCCACCACGAGGCTGCGTCCCACGACGACGGCCCGCCTGCCGGAGAGGGGGATATTGTAGAATTTCAGGATCTCAAGACAGGCCTGCGCCGTGCAGGGCGGGTAGCCGACGGCAGTGTTGGTGAAGACACCGGCCAGCGAGCCGTCGGTGATGCCGTCAATGTCCTTTTCGGGCGAGAGTGCGGCGCGGATGGTCCTGTCATCAAACTGTTTGGGCAGGGGGCGGAAGAGCAGACAGCCGTGGATGGCGGCGTCTGCGTTGATGCCGGCAATGACGCGCAGCAGCTCTTCCTGCGCAGCGTCGGCGGGCAGAAGGAACTGCTTCACCTCGACGCCCACCTTCGCACAGCGGGCCATGACGCCTTTCTCGTAGGAGAGGTCATCGGGGCGTTCGCCCACCCGGACGACGGCCAGCGTGGGGACAACGCCCTTTTCCCGCAGCGCGGCGCAGCGGGCGGCATTTGCTTCGTTCATGGCGGCCACGACGGGCGCGCCCTTCAAAATGGTAGACATATACATTCCCTTTCTATGCATCAGGCCCGCAGGCGGCTTGCCACGGACTGGTAGACTTCGTCGGCCAGCGGCAGATATTCTGCCAGCATCCGGGCCGCTTTTTCGTCCAGAGCGGCGGCATGGGCGCGGTCGGTCATGAGCTTTGTGTTGATGGCGACATTCAGCGCCGACGCCTGAAGCGCGGCCTTGCAGAACAGCGCCGCACAGCCTGCGTCTGAGAGAGCCAGCACGCTGCCCTTTTCGGCGTAATCGGCCGCAAGGCGGATGCCCTCACAGCAGGCGTCCATGATGTCCAGCGGCACGGCGCAGGCCCCGTCCAGCGCCTCGGCCAGCACAGCGGCCTTGCGGGCCTGCTGTTCGGGCGTCTCTCTGGGCAGGCCGTAGGCCGCCGCCAGAGGCGTGAATGCGTCGGCGTCCGCCTGCACGAGGGCTTCCAGCCGTTTGCGCAGGGCTTCCGCACGGGCATTCAGCACCAAAATCTCTTCTTCCACGGCGGCATATTTCTTTTTGCCGGTGGTGAGATCTCCCACCATATTGCCCAGCGCGACGCCTGCCGCGCCCACGAGGGCCGCCGCGCCGCCGCCGCCCGGGGCGGGGGCTTTGCTGGCAAGCCGGCTCAGAAAGTCCTCACAGCTCAGTTGTGTCAAATCCAAAGTAAAGTCCTCCCTCTGTCACGAATCCGTCCAGTTTTTCGTCATGGGCGTCCACTGCCGCCGCGTACACCCGCTGGGACTCAAAGGCCACGCCGATTTTCACAGCCCGGGTGCAGCGGGGGAGGTAGCGGTCATAATAGCCTTTCCCCATCCCCACCCGGCGGCAGGCGGCATCAAAAGCCGTGCAGGGGACCAGCACGAGGTCGAGCTGGTCCGGCCGTAAAATCTCCGACCGGCTTAAAATGGGCGCGCGGATGCCGTAAGCACCCACTTCCCAGCCGCCCGGCCCCGGTACAGCGGCTGTCAGCGAAAAGCCCTCGCCGCAGACGGGGTAGGCCGGCGTTTTGCCCTGCCGGGCCGCTTCCACAGCCAGCGCCGAGAGGTCGGCTTCGCCGCCGAAGGCCGCGTAGAGCAGGATGTTTTCTGCCTTTTTGAAGCAGTCCAGAGCCATGATGCGGGCGCAGAGAGCGGCGTTGGAACGGGTGCGCTCGGTGTCCGACAACGCCCGGCGGGCCGCAATGCCCGCTTTGCGCTGTGCGGCCTTTTGCTCCGTGATGGTCATGGCAATGGGCTCCTTTCTGCACCCGGTGGGCAAATCTGCACAAAAACCGGGACGGATTTTTGTTATAATAATAAGCGCTGGGCGCAGAAAAAGCAAGGCTTTGGCAGGATGGGTGAAATATCTTCATCCAACCGAAAAGAAACGAATCAAACCGTATCGGTAGCTTTCCCCCTGTACCAGTAAAGCCCCCTGCCCCCCGGCGGGCGACTGAAAAAAATACTGCGCCTGCAGCCCCGGGCTGCCGCCCCAAAAGCGGCCCCGGGGCTGCATTTTTTTGCTTTCAGCCCCTCAAATCCTGTTATTTTGTGGAAAATGCACGGTTGATAGGACTGTATTTTGTAAATGTGACGAAAGTGAGAAAACCCTATTGACAGACTGACAGGGGGGGGGGGGTATAATTAGGCCACAGGCCGACAGTCGAAAAATGCTAGCCTGCCTGTATAATTTATCTTTATTTATGGAGGCAAAAATCATGAAAATGGCAAAGAAACTTCTGGCCGTCGTCCTCACCGGTGTTATGGCAGTGTCTATGCTGACCGGCTGCGCAGGCATCTCTTCTCGTCGGGTCGCTGACGAGCTGCAGGGTATGCTGAAGGCCGTTAACGACAAGGCTACCGTCAAGGCAGTCGATGACGATCTGGCAAACAAGGCAGCCAAGGTTGCTAAGCAGGACAATAAGGACGCTCTGAAGGAGGATGCCGCTCTGAAGGCTGCCGTCAAGACTGAGCTGACCAAGGGTAACAAGCTCGGCGACTCCTATATCTGGATTGCCTACTTTGCAACCAAGGATGTGAATAAGACTGTTAAGGCTCAGAACGTCGCCAAGGCGCTGATCGGCACTAATGGAAATATCGACACCAGTAAGGCTATCAACAGCAACGATGTCAAGGTCGGCGACAAGAGCGGAAATCAGATCGAGAATGGCAACAAGTTCGAGCTGAGCATGAAGCCGTTCACTGTCGGCGGTACCGATTACGTCATGGTCGTTGTCACCTGCAAGGCTCAGGTCAAGACTGCAGGTTGATCGCACCTGAGCTGACACAAGCCCAGCAATAAAACGATATTATCTATTCCTCGAAATAAAAATGGCACAAGGGCCCGGAGTGGAAACACCCCGGGCCCTTGTGTTTTTTGCTGTCTTCCCACACTCTGACATGCTTTGCCTTTCGTATCTGGTAGGATGGAATGGAGGACAGGCCCCGAGGGCGCTGACTCTGAACAAGGAACAAAAAACTTCTCACCAGCGGAAAGGAAAGGATACCATGAGGAATCATCAGATGCGGATGCCCGCCCAGTATACATCCATCGGGGACGACGAAAGGGTGCTGCTCTGCGGCGGCGAGACCACGGCATGGCAGACGTTTCAGGACATCGGCCGGGTGCTGAACTATGTGGCGCGCATCTTCTCGGCGGGCAGTTCCATCGTCAACAATGTGGTCACCATCGTCAATTATTTCAATAAGCTCGAAGACCTGCTCCCGGTCATCGGGGAAGTATAAAGAAAAGAGGCTGTTGCACTGCAACAGCCTCTTTGTGTGTTATAGCTTAGTAGTGCAGCCTGTCGGCGGTCAGTGCCTCGAGCACGGGCAGCATGGCGGCAGCCTCAGCCTTTGCGGCGGGCAGGTCCATGTCGCGGTAGTTGCCGCACTCCACCTCGCTTGCGCCGGGGACATCGCCCTCGAACGCAGCCATGAAGCGGAAGGACTCCACCGTCAGGCTCAGCGCCTCGGCGGGGGTCAGGCCCCGGGTCAGCAGGTAAAAGCCGGTGCGGCAGCCCATGGGGCCGACGTAGATGACGCTGTCCTGATACCGGCTATTGCGGGCGTAGGTGGCGAAGAGGTGCTCCAGCGTGTGGGCCGCGCCGGTGGAGAGATAATCGCCGTGGTTCGGCTTCTTCATCCGGATGTCCCAGGTCAGAACATCGCCGTCCTGACGGCTCAGGTACATACCGCGGTCGAGCCGGGTGTGGTCTACGCAGAAGCTTGCAATGCGCTCCATGTCACGCCTCCCGGGATCAGGCCTGCAGGCGCTGGACGCTGCCGTGTGCGCAGTCCACAGCGACCATCAGACCGTCGCGGATGTGGGCGGTAGCGCCGACGGCGCCCACGATGGTGGGCTTGAGCAGGGCCTTGCCGGCGATGGCGGCGTGGCTGTTCAGGCCGGCTTCCTCGACCACCAGAGCGGCGGCGTCACGGACGTAGCTCAGCATCTCGTTGGAGGTGGAGGGGACGACCAGGACCATGCCGGGCTTGAACTTTGCGCGGATCTCCTCGATGGTGCGGCAGACACAGGCCTTGCCGGTGGCGTTGGCCAGAGCAGCGCCCTCGGGGCCGACGCCGACGCCGGTAGCCAGGCAGTTGCCGATCATGTGGATCTTGATCATGTTGGTGGTGCCGGAGACGCCCACGGGGACGCCGGCGGTCACGACAGCCAGCTCGCCGTCGTGCAGGTAGCCGTGCTCTTTTGCCAGAGCGGTGGACTTCTCGATGAGCTCATCGGTGCTGGTGGCGAGGTCCATCATGAGCGGGGTGATGCCCCAGGAGACGGACAGCTGGCGCTGGACCTGCTCGTCCATGACGCAGGCGATGATGGGCTGAGAGGGGCGGTACTTGCTCAGCAGGCGGGCAGTGTTGCCGGACTCGGACACGGTGACGATGGCAGAAGCGTTGACGTCCTTTGCGGTCAGGCAGGCAGCGTGTGCGGTAGCGTCGCTGACGCTGATCTGGCCGGTGGTATCGGTCAGGCGGTTGTCGCGGTAGTGGACCTCGTTCTCGGTGCGCTCTGCGATGGCGGACATGGTCTTGAGGGCCTCAACAGGGTACGCGCCCGCGGCGGTCTCGCCGGAGAGCATGATAGCGGAAGTGCCGTCGTAGATGGCGTTTGCCACGTCGGAGATCTCGGCGCGGGTGGGGCGGGGGTTGACGATCATGCTGTCCAGCATCTGGGTAGCGGTGACGATGGGCTTGCCGAAGGAGAAGGAGCGGTCGATGACGCTCTTCTGGATGCCGGGCAGCTCGGTGAAGTCGATCTCGACGCCCAGATCGCCGCGGGCGACCATGACGGCGTCGGCAGCGGACAGGATGCTGTCGATGTTATTGACGCCCTCGCGGTTCTCGATCTTGGCGATGATGCGGATGTGGGAGTCGTACTCGTTCAGCAGGTTGCGGATGTCGTAGACGTCCTGTGCGGTGCGCACGAAGGAAGCGGCGATGAAGTCGAAGCCCTGCTGGACACCGAAGATGATGTCATCCCGGTCGCGCTGGCTCAGGTAGGGCATGGACAGGTGGACGCCGGGGACATTGACGCCCTTCTTGGTCTTGATCTTGCCGCTGTTGAGCACTTCGCAGACGATGTCGGTGTCCGTGACGCTCTTGATGGCCAGCTTGATGAGGCCGTCGTCCAGCATGATGGTGCCGCCCTCGTGGACGTCCTGGGGCAGGTCCTTGTAGGTGATGGAGCAGATCTCCTTGGTGCCCTCCACCTCGCGGGTGGTCAGGGTGAAGGTCTGGCCGGCTTCCAGCATCTCAACGCCGTTCTTGAACTCCTTCAGGCGGATCTCGGGGCCTTTGGTGTCCAGCAGGGCAGCAACGGGCTTGTTCAGCTCAGCGCGGACAGCCTTCAGCATGTCCAGACGGCCCTTGTGCTCCTCGTAGGAGCCGTGGGAAAAGTTGAAGCGGGCCACGTTCATGCCGCTGGCGACCAGCTCGCGCAGGACGCCCTCCTTATCGGTAGAAGGGCCAAGGGTGCAGATGATCTTCGTTTTTCTCATAAATATACCTCTAACAGTCTCTTTTTTTCCTCTATGATGGGCGCGCAGGTGCCGGATATGCCCTGCGGCCGCTGGCCGGACATCGGCCCGGTCAGGTGTGTTTGAAAATCATACCACTCTATATTATAACCGCTTGTGTACAAGAGAGCAAGAAAAAATTCGGCAAAGAAAACCTTAAATTTTCGTGATAGATGCCGAAGCGATAAAAAGCTTGCGAAAAGTGCGTCCATCGCCTATAATAGGACTAAGCAAAAGTCTCACTTCTGCCCCGAAGGGACAGAGGGGAACGCAAAATAATAGAAACGGAGTGAAAGCGTAATGGAAAAGCGCGTTTTTCTGATCGTCCTGGACAGCTTCGGCATCGGCGCAGAGCCGGACGCCGCCGCCTTTGGCGATGAGGGGACCAACACCCTCGGCGCCATCGCCAGCCACCCCAACTTCAACTGCCCCAACCTGAAAAAGCTCGGCCTGTTCAACATCGACGGCGTGACCGCCGGCGAGAAGGATGCCGCCCCCATCGGCTCCTTCGCCCGCCTGCAGGAGCAGAGCATGGGCAAGGATACCACCATCGGCCACTGGGAGATCGCCGGTGTCGTCAGCCCGAAGCCCCTGCCCACCTTCCCGGACGGCTTCCCGGACAGCCTCATCCACGAGTTCGAGGAAAAGACCGGCCACAAGGTCCTCTGCAACAAGCCCTACTCCGGCACGCAGGTGCTGAAGGACTACGGCGAGCAGGCCATGAAGGAGAACGCCCTCATCGTCTACACCAGCGCCGACAGCGTGTTTCAGGTGGCCGCCAACGAGGAGCTTGTCCCCGTGCACGAGCTGTACCGCTATTGCGAGATCGCCCGCGAGATGCTGAAGGGCGAGTACGGCGTGGGCCGCGTCATCGCCCGCCCCTTCCTCGGCCGCACCGCCGATACCTTCTACCGCACCACCAACCGCCACGACCTGAGCCTCAAGCCGCCCCGCAAGACCATGCTGGATCTGCTCAAGGACGCGGGCAGGGATGTCATCGCCGTGGGCAAAATTTTCGACATCTTCGACGGCGAGGGCGTGACGGAGAAGATCAAGACCACCGGCAACACCAACGGCATCGCCTTCACCAAGGCTTTGCAGACCCGCGACTTTGAGGGTCTGGCCTTCGTGAACCTCGTCGATTTCGATATGCTCTACGGCCACCGCCGCGATGTGGCGGGCTACGCCGCCGCCGCCACCGAGTTCGACAAGTTCGTTGCCGACTTCATCCCCGGGATGCGGGAGGGCGACATCCTGATGGTCACGGCCGACCACGGCTGTGACCCCTCCTACACCAAGACCACCGACCATACCCGCGAGTATGTGCCGTACCTCATCTGCGGCAAGGGCGTCAAGCCGGGCGTTGACCTCGGCACCAGACTCTGCTTCGGCACCATCGCACAGACCATCTGCGACTATCTGGGCGTGGATGCTTCCACGCTGGACGGCCAGAGCGTGCTGGGCGACATCCTGAAATAAGCATAAACGCAAAGATCCCGCAAGGCAGCTGCCTTGCGGGATTTTTTGCGTCTATCGATTATGCTGCATCATTTTCAGCGCTGGAAGAGTCGCCGCTGCCGGAGCCGAACAGGGCGTCCAGCACGGTGGAAGCGGCCTGATGCAGGGAGGAAGCCGCCTGCTCCACCTGCTCCTGAGTCGGCATACTGAAGGACGGCGACTCGGTGGAGCCTGCCGGGGCTTCTTCGCTGCCGTCTGCGGGGACCTCGGTGGAAGCGCTGGGCTCACCGGAGGCGTCGCCCTCGGCGGGCGGGCTGTCAGCGGGGGCCTCTTCCGCCGGGACTTCGCTCCCGGCGGGCTCTTCTACGATCACGCTGTCGGGAGATTCCTCCGGGATGGATGCACCGGCGTTGGGGTCGGCGGTCGGCGTGAAGACATCGGTCTTCTCGGGGGTCTGGCTGGTGCTGGTGAGCTTGTCCTCGCCGCCCAGGACCGCGGCGATGAGGGCCTTGGCCTCGTTGACCGAGTTCTCATCCGGCTTCATGACGTAGAGGCTCTGGCCCTTGGCGGAGTAGCACTTGGTGCTCTTCGCGCCCGAGCCGGTGACGGTGTAGCTCTGGATGTCCCAGTTGGCAAGGTCGCCCAGCTGCATCCGGACCAGCGCAGAGATCTGTTCCTGCGAGAGGCTGGTGACGAAGCAGTCGGCGGCGGCGTCCATCAGCTTGGAGAAGCCCATGAGCAGGGCCGGGGATTTGAGCTTGTTGGCCACCGCGTCGATGACTTTCATCTGGTTGATGCCGCGCTGGATGTCGCCGGTCTTGAAGGCGTGGCGCTCACGGGCAAAAGCCAGAGCAGACTTGCCGTCCAGATGGTTCCAGCCCTCGGCGAAGGTGGTGGGGTCGTAGTAGCCGGGGCTGCCCACCGAGGTGAAGGCCTGATCGGAGTAGACGTCCACGCCGCCGATGGCGTCGATGATGTTGATGAAGCCCGCAAAATTGATGCGGAGGTAGTGCTCCACATCCACGCCGTAGAGTTTGCCCAGCGTGGCCATGCTGGTCTCAACGCCGTAGAGGCCGGCGTGGGTCAGCTTGTCCTTGCTGTCGGTGCCTGCGAGGTCAACATAGTAGTCGCGCGGGGTGTTGATGAGGGCCGCCTGCTTGGTGGTGGGGTTGACCACGGCGAGGATATTCACGTCGCTGCGGGCCTTTTCGGTCAGCTCGCCACGGTTGTCCACGCCGCTGAGGTAGACGACGAAGGGCTCTTTCGTGATCTTATTCGCCTCCGCGCCGGTGAGCAGGCCGGAAGTCATGCTGTCCAGTGCGGTCAGACCCTGCTGCGCCCAGACACAGCCCACGGCCAGCGCGGCGCAGAGCAGGACGGACAGCACCCGGGCCACGACGGCACCGCTGCGGGAGGCGAGGCACTTGCGCACCAGCAGCCAGAGCAGCACCAGAAGCGCGGTGATGATAACGAGGTAGAGCACCGGCAGCATCTGGGTGCGCCAGAGCTGCACCAGCGCGGCAAGGCTCAGGATGGCCTGTAGTACCAGCAAGACCATTCCTCCTTTCGGAAGTTTGTCGTCAGCGGGGGCGGGCTCGCTGGGGTGCAGCGGCTCCCACTGTCTGCGGGGCGGCACCGGAGGCTTCGGCGGCTCAGACGGAGGCGTCGGTGCCGGTTTCGGCGGCGCTTTGGGGCGGGGAGGCTCCGGCGAGAAGAAATCGGCGCTGTCAACCTCCACCTCGTCGGGCTCGCTGCGATTGATGCCCCGGTGGATGTGCCGGGGGCCTTCGTCGTTATTCTGGGGATGGAGATGCTCGTTTTCGTCAAACATAGGCGTTCACTCCTTTGGATGTGTATGCCGTCATGGGGTGGGGATGATGCTCAGCACAGCCCGGGCGGGCAGGCAGGTGGCCGTCTGGTCTTCCTCGCTGAGCCAGCCGAAGGATTCGCAGATGTGGTCAGGGCAGGGCGAGTCTACAAAGCGGGCCGCGCCGTCCCGGATCCGGATGTGGACGGTGAGGTAGCCGGTGTCCACAGCGTAATCGGCGTCTTTTTCGAGAGGAAAGGTGAGCCTGGTGTTGCTGTCGCCATAGATGAGCTCTGCGCAGAGCGGCGCACCGGTCTGGTTTGCTTTCCGCACCAGCAGCAGCACGGCGGCTGCGGCCAGAATGACGGCAGCAAAGACCAGATTTATCAGCAGTTTTTTGTGTTGTTTCATAAAAATCATCCTTTGAGCGGGATCTGCTCCAGCTCGGCCAGCCAGAGCGCGGCGGCTGCGTCGCTGGGCATCCGCCAGTCGCCCCGGGGCGAGAGGGTGACGCTGCCCACCTTGGGGCCGTCGGGCAGGCAGCTGCGCTTGAACTGCTGGGCGAAGAACCGCCAGTAGAAGTTGCGCAGCCACTTGTAGAGCACTTCGTCCGGGTACTCGGCCCGGCCTGCGAAGGCCGCTTTCGCCAGCCGGAATATCTTCGACGGGCCGAAGCCGAAGCGGAGAACATAATAGAGGTAGAAGTCGTGCAGCTCATAGGGACCCACGAGGTCTTCCGTCTTCTGAGAGATCTCGCCGTCCCTGGCAGGCAGCAGCTCCGGGGAGACGGGGGTGTCGAGGATGTCCAGCAGCACCCGGCGCAGCTCGGCGGAGGCGGCAATGTCGGCCTCATACTGGACGAGGTGGCGCACCAGCGTCTTGGGGACACCGGCGTTGACGCCGTACATGCTCATGTGGTCGCCGTTGTAGGTGGCCCAGCCCAGCGCCAGCTCGGAGAGGTCGCCGGTGCCGACGACGAGGCCGCCGGTGCGGTTGGCGGTGTCCATCAGCTCGAGGGTGCGCACACGGGCCTGTCCGTTCTCAAAGGTGATGTCCAGCACGCTCTCGTCCTGGCCGATGTCCCTGAAGTGGCTGTGGACGGTGTTGGCGATGTCGATCTCGGTAAAGCTGACGGCCAGCTCGTCGCATAAGATCTCCGCATTGCTGCGGGTGCGGTGGGTGGTGCCGAAGCAGGGCATGGTCACGGCCAGTACATCGCTGGTGGGGCGGCCCAGCTGCTTTATGGCGCGGACGGCCGCCAGCAGAGCGAGACAGCTGTCCAGACCGCCCGAGATGCCGATGACCGCCGTCTTGGCGTGGGCATGCTCGAGGCGCTTGGCGAGGCCGTCGGCCTGCATTTTCAAGATCAGCTCACAGCGCTCGGCCCGGCGGCGCTCGTCGTGGGGGATGAAGGGCGTGGGGTCTACCCAGCGGGAGAGCTCCGTCTCGGTGAGGGAAAGGTCGAAATCGACGGTCAGATACCCCTCGGCGCTGGGCTCGAAGCTGGTGTTGCGCGCCCGCTCCGACTCCATCCGCTGGCAGTCCAGCTCCGTCTCAGCCCAGCCGCCCTCGAAGGGAGACGTCTCGGCGAGGAGGGTGCCGTTCTCGGCGATGAGGTCGTGGCCGGCGAAGACCATGTCCTGGGTGCTCTCGCCGTGGCCGGCAGAAGCGTACAGGTAGCCGCAGAGCAGGCGGGCGGACTGGTTCGACACCAGCGCCCGGCGGTACTCGGCCTTGCCGACCGTCTCGTCGCTGGCCGAAAGGTTCGCAATGACGGTGGCACCGGCCAGCGTGTGGAAGGTGGAGGGGGGCAGAGCGCTCCACAGGTCTTCGCAGATCTCCACGCCCAGAACGAAGCTGGGCATCTGGCGGCAGCGGAAGAGCAGGGACGTACCGAACGGCACCTCCTGTCCGCAGACCGTCACATTTTCCACCTCGGTGCTGCCCGGGGTGAACTGGCGCTTTTCGTAGAACTCGCCGTAGTTGGGCAGGTAGGTCTTGGGGACAAGGCCCAGCAGACGCCCGCCGCAGAGGACGGCGGCGCAGTTGTACAGCTTGCCCCGCACCAGCAGCGGCAGGCCCACGAGGGCCACGACGTCCAGCTCCCGGCTGGCGTCCAGCACGGTCTGCAGGGCGTCCAGCGCGCCCTGCTGCAACGTGCGCTGCAAGAACAGATCGCCGCAGGTGTAGCCGGTGAGGCAGAACTCGGGGAACACCGCCAGCCTGACGCCGCGGGCCGCAGCGTCCTGTAACTGAGATACGATCTGGGAAGCGTTATAATTGCAGTCGGCCACCCGCAGTGAGGGCGAGAGGGCGGCTGCCTTCAAAAAACCATCTTTCATCGGAGGATTTCACATCCTGTCTGTTGGATTAAGGCCCCGGCGGAGACGTGCGCTGTGGGGTTTTGTTCAGTATACCACAAACCGGCCCAAACGAAAAGTGACAGTGTGGTTAAAGAAACGAAAAAACGCTGCCTGCACACCGCAGACAGCGCTGAAAACAAAAGATGGAAAACGAGATAGACCGTAAGCCGGGTTCTGTATTAAACGACGATCTGTCTAGACCTGCCATTGCTGACAGGTTCGTGCCGCCTTCGGGACACGCGAGCAGCGCTGTACGTCCCATATAGGCGTTGCTTCCGGTAGGGTTTACAAAGCCGCATAGTCACCCATGCGCTGGTGAGCTCTTACCTCGCCCTTTCATCCTTACCGCATTGCTGCGGCGGTTTCCTTTCTGTTGCACTTTCCCTGAGGTCACCCTCGGCTGCCGTTAGCAGTTACCGTGCTCTGTGAGGCCCGGACTTTCCTCAGAGCGGTCAAAGCCGCCCCGCCGCCGTATGTTCCACTCGTTTTCCGCTCCTCATGATACCATAAAAAAACAAGATTTGCAAGAGAAAGAGAATTTTGCTATACTTATCTTATATGTTGCCCGCGCTGGAGGTGGGAAGATGAAGCTTTATTTCAAAGTCCCGCCCGAGGCGGATGGGATGCTGCTGCGCGGTTTTCTGCGCAGATGCAGCGTCTCCACCGACCTGTCCCGGGCCGTGAAATTCCGGGGCAGCGGCTTTTTTGCCGACGGCGCCCCCGTCCTGGCCAACCGCCGGGTGGAGGCCGGGCAGGTCATCTCCTTTGAACTGCCGCCGGAGGGGGAGGGCGTTGCGCCGCAGCACGACATCCCGGTGGATGTGGTCTACGAGGACGCTTTCGCCCTCGTGGTGGAAAAGCCGCCACATCTCGCGGTGCATCCTACCCTGAATTACCCGCTGGATACGCTGGCGAACGGCTATGCGGCCTGGGCGCTGCGTCAGGGCAGAAGCCCCGTTTTCCGCCCGGTGAACCGCATCGACAAGGACACCAGCGGCCTCGTGCTGGCGGCCCAGAATGGTTACGCCGCCCCGCTGCTGGCTCAGAGGGTGGAGAAGCTCTACTACGCCGTTGCAGAAGGAGAGCTTCCCCTCGGGCCGGGCGTCATCGACGCCCCCATCGGGCGGCAGGGGGAGAGCATCATCGGGCGGTGCGTCACCCCCGACGGCAAGCCCAGCCGGACGGAATATACCATATTGAAAGCCGAAAACGGCCTGAGCCTCGCGGCCTGCGTCCCGGTGACGGGCCGGACCCACCAGATACGGGTGCATTTTGCATCCATCGGCCACCCGCTGGCCGGCGATGACCTCTACGGCGGGAGCCGAGCGCGCGTCGGGCGGCAGGCGCTCCACTGCGCAAAACAGACGTTCTGGGTGCCGCGCTGCGAGCCGATGCCGGACGGCATCCGCATCGAAGTGCCGGTGGACGAGACGACCCTGAGGCCGGTGACAGTGGAAAGCCCGCTGCCGGAGGATATGGCAGCCCTTTTTGACTGAATTTGTGTATTTCGTGAAAAGTAAGTGAAAGCTAAGCCCAAATTCTGTGTCAATGCTTGTTTCGGCGCTGGCAGAGTGTATAATAAATAGAGCTATTCTTGTCAAAAAAGCTGTCCTGATGCGGCAGCGTGTCGATAACAGAGAAAAGAGATAAATCAGAATCTCCTGAAGATACAGGAAGGAGCATCCTTTTTGCTGGAAGATAAAACAACTGAAACGCGGCAGGACGAGCCAGCCGGTGCGCCGCGGCACACCGGCTTCCGCGCAAAGCTGCGCTCGCTTTGGGCGCAGCTCCAGTGCGTCCATCTGCTGCGCCGCCACCGGCGGTATCGCCGCCGCAGACACCGGCTGGACAATGTCTCCCGGAAGCTGCGCTCGTCGAAGCTGGTATTGCGCATTGGCGCAGTGCTCTACGCGCTGGGCTTTGGCGCGGAGTATGCTGCCGTGCGGGTGGGACGTGCCATCAAGCACGCCGCTCTCTGGGCTGCTGGAGGCATCCGCCGCTTTGCAAAGGCTCTGGCGGAGACGGCGTTCCCCGGCGCAGCACAGGTGGCCAAAGACCTGTTTGGCCCCATCGTGCTGTTTGCGAAGGGCACCGTGTCCCTTCTCATCCATGCCCACCGCATCCGCAGGGAGCAGGGCTTCGGTGCAGCATTTGAGGCCAGCGTCCACTACTTCAAAAACGGCGTCCGCCGCAACCTCAGTCTGCTGCCCCGCATGGCGATGTATGCCCTGCCCATCTGCGCACTGGCGCTGGGCGCAGCAGTGTTCCAATATGTCATCCACCAGCCTTATGCGCTGGCCGTCCGGGTCAACGGCGAAACCGTGGGCTATGTGGCGAATGAGGACGTCTTCAACACGGCCCGCGAGGACGTGATGGAGCGTATCAGCTACGCCGGCACCGACAAGACCGAGTGGACCATCGAGCCGAGCTACACCCTCGCCATTGCCCACCACATGATGGACGAAAACGAGATGGCAAACGCCATCATCCAGAGCGCCGGCGACCAGATCAGCGAAGGCACGGCTCTTTATCTGGACGGCGAGTTGACGGCGGTGTGCAGCGACGGCAACGCGCTGCGGGATTACCTCGCCGCCATGCTCGACCCCTACGAGAAAGAAGAGGACGGCCCCGATGTGAGCGTGGGCTTCAACAAGCAGGTCACGCTGGAAGACGGCCTCTACTTCAAGGAAGGCTTGCAGGATTTTGAGACCGTCCGGCAGGAGCTGGTGGGCGTGAAGCAGGCTCAGAAGGTCTACACCGTCAAGGCGGGCGACACCCTCTGGTCCATCGCACATAACAATGACCTGACCTTCCGTGAGCTGTGCGCCCTCAACCCGGCGTTCAAGGGTGAGCCGCTGAGCGAGACGTCCAGCATCCTTGAGGGCGACCACCTCGTCATCACCAAAGAAGAGGCTGGCCTTGAGGTGCGCATCACCCGCATCGAGACCCGTGAGGAAGAAATCGCATTCTCCACCGAGACGACAAAATCCAACGAATATACGAAGGGAACCACCAAGGTGCTCCAGGAGGGCGAGAACGGTCTGCGCCGCGTGACCCTCCAGAACGTCTACGACACCAAGAATATCCTTGTGGACCAGAGCGTGCTTTCCACCGAGGTCATCAAGGAGCCGGTGAACAAGAAGGTGGTCGAAGGCACCAAGAAGGTGACTTCCAGCACCAAGTACATCACCGGCAGCGGCCGGTTCATCTGGCCTGTGCCGAACTACCGCTACTGCTCGCGCTGGTACGGCGGACGCCACAAGGGCGTGGATATCTGCGCCCCGGCCGGTACGCCCATCTACGCCTCCGCAGGCGGCACCGTCGCAAAGGCGGGTTACAACAAGGCCGGTGCAGGTACGGGCTATGGCTACTCGGTCATTATCAACCACGGCGGCGGATACAGCTCTGTGTATGCACACTGCCTGTCCCTGACCGTCAGCGCGGGCCAGACCGTCAAGCAGGGCCAGCTCATCGGTTATCTGGGCAGCACGGGCCGTTCCACCGGCAACCACTGCCACTTTGAGATACGTCTCAATGGTTCGTACATTCCCCCGCAGAACGTATTCCCGGGGAAGAAATAAACCTCTCCGTCACGCCTGCGGCGCGCCACTGGCCGGGTTGCGGCTCCCAGAGTCTGCTTCGCTGTCGCTTGCATCCTGCTGGCCGCTGCCCCAACAGCTCCTCCCTGTTTCCGCCGCTGGCGGCAGTCGTCGCCGTTGCCTAAAAAGGGGAGGCTTTGGCATGTCGGCTGACATTCGGCGGAATGAAAAAAGCTTTTGGGTAACGCAAGGCGGCGGACTCCGCTGCCTAGATAAAATTTATAAAAAGGAGATAATTATTATGGCTACTCCTCACATCAGCGCCGAAAAGGGCGATTTCGCAAAGACTGTCCTGATGCCGGGCGACCCCCTGCGCGCAAAGTTCATTGCTGACACCTTCCTGAAGGATGTCCGTCAGGTGACGGATGTCCGCGGGATGCTGGGCTTTACCGGCACCTACGAGGGCCGTCCCATCAGCGTGATGGGCAGCGGCATGGGTATGCCCTCCATCGGCATCTATTCCTACGAGCTGTTCAAGTTCTACGATGTGGACAACATCATCCGCATCGGCTCCGCCGGCAGCTACACTGCCGACGCCAAGCTGTTCGACACCGTGCTGGCTGCCGGTGCGGTCAGTGAGTCCAACTATGCCCGCGTCCAGAGCGGCAACGACCACGACATCACCTTCCCCAGTGAGGAGCTGAATGACAAGCTGCGCGCCTCCGCCAGGAAACAGGGCATCAAGCTCATCGAGGGCAACATCCACTCCTCCGACGTTTTCTACCGTCAGCCCTCCGACGCAAAGCCCACCTACTGGGAGCTGCTGCGCGACGAGCGCGGCTGCCTCTGCGTGGAGATGGAGAGCTTTGCTCTGTTCGCCAACGCCGAGGTGCTGGGCAAGAACGCCGCCTGCCTGCTGACCATCTCCGACAGCTTTGTCTCCCCGGAGATCACCACCGCAGAGCAGCGCCAGAAGAGCTTCACCGATATGATGAAGGTCGCACTGGGCGCGGAGTACTAAGAGTTTTTTGGATCAAAGAGGGCCGCTGTGGTTGCAGCGGCCCTCTTTTTCGACGCAGAGGCGGCGGCGTTGCTTGCACTTCTTAAAAGAATGATTTATACTTAAATACACGACACAGAAGAATGTACGACACAGAAGGGAATGAGGCCGATGAACAGAGAAACGGTGAACATGGTGCGCAGTCCGATTTCTGTGGAGGGGTACATCCGGCTTGTTCCGTATTATCCGGCCTGCGATACAGCACTTGCGTGGTATCAGGATGCACAGCTCTGCAAACAGGTAGATAACAGGGACTTCGTTTATGATTTGCCACTGCTGAAGCGGATGTATCATTATCTGGACACACACGGGGAACTGTTTTATATCGAGTATCGGGGTGTGCTTTGTGGTGACGTCAGCCTGCGGACGACCGGCGAGCTGGCCATCGTCATCTGCAAGGAGTACCAGAATAAACACATCGGGCGGAAGGTCATCGAAAAAATGCTGGAGCTGGCTCGGGAAAGGGGTTTGGCGGAGTGCTTCGCGCACATCTATTCCTTCAATACCCAGTCGCAGAAAATGTTTGAATCCATTGGCTTCGTCCCGCAGGACGAAGAACGCTATATCTACAAATTGCAAAAAGGAGAACCGACTATGACAAAACTGACTCTGGAAGAAAAGCAGGAGCTCATCCGGATGGCCCTTGCGGCCAGGGAGAGGGCTTACACGCCTTACAGCGACTTTATGGTGGGCGCTGCCCTGCGCGCCGAGGATGGCCGCGTCTTCACCGGCTGCAACGTGGAGAATGCCGCCTTTACCCCCACCAGCTGCGCCGAGCGGACGGCCCTGTTCAAGGCGGTGGCCGAGGGCGTGACCAGGTTCACCGACATCGCCGTGGTGGGTGCGCGCCGGGGCGAAGTCAACAAGCAGGTCACCTCGCCCTGCGGCGTCTGCCGTCAGGCGCTGTTCGAGTTCGGCGGCCCGGAGCTGAATGTCATCATGGCAAAAAGCCCGGACGATTTCATCGAGCGCAGCATGGACGAGCTGCTGCCCTTCGGCTTCGGTCCCTCCAACGTGGCAGGCAACAAGGCCGTGGAAGACTGAACACAGCTGCGCGAAAAAGGCCGGGCGGAGCGGATTTTCCGGGATAAGTATGATTTTTTTACAATTTTGATAAAATATTTGTAAATGTTTTGTAATCGGAAAAGGCTTGCATCTGCCGCTTCTTCCCGCTATACTTGAGCCAGTAAATGTGCAAGTGCGCACATTTCGTCAACAAAACGCGGTTATATTAAAATAAAAGGAGAGTTTTCATTATGATGATTTCTCGTCGTAACTTCCTGGCAGTGGCTGGCGCCGCTGCTGCTGCCGCTGCTCTGACTGCCTGCGGCGGTTCTTCCTCTTCCACTGCTTCCTCTGCAGCTGCCTCCACCAGCGCAGCCGCTTCCACCGCTGAGGGCGGCGAGAAGATCGTGAAGGTCGCTCTGACCTGCGACACCGGCACCATCGACGATGAGAGCTTCAACCAGGCCTGCTGGACTGCTGTTTCCGGCTACATGGGCGATGACTGCCAGTACTACATCCCCGAGGCTGACGCTTCCGATGAGGACCGCGAGACCATGATCCGTCAGGCTGTCAACGACGGCGCTGATGTCATCGTCTGCGTCGGCTACCTGTACGGCGCTTCTCTGGCATGGGCTGCTGACCAGTACCCCGATGTCAAGTTCATCGCCATCGACGTCACCCAGGGCGACATCGGCACCGACGCCATCCCTGCAAACTGCTACTGCATCACCTTCAAGGAGGAGCAGGCAGGTTATCTGGCTGGCTATGCTGTCGTTAAGGACGGCAAGACCAAGCTGGGCTTCCTCGGCGGCATGGCTGTCCCCGCTGTCATCCGTTACGGCTACGGCTATGTGCAGGGCGCTGACGCTGCTGCTAAGGAGCTGGGCACCAACATCGACATCAACTACTTCTACGGCGGCCAGTTCTACGGCGACGCAAACATCACCTCCCGTATGGAGGGCTGGTACTCCAACGGCACGCAGGTCGTCTTCGCCTGCGGCGGCGGCATCTACACCTCCGCTGTTGAGGCTGCTCTGAAGAACAACGGCTATGTTGTCGGCGTTGACGTTGACCAGAACTACATCGGTGTCAACGGCGTGGCAGACGGCTCCTTCGCTTACAACCCCTTCATCACCTCCGCTATGAAGGGCCTGACCGAGGCTGTCAACACCGCTCTGTCCGACATCGAGGCAGGCGATTGGAGCAACATCGCTGCTTCCAACGGCAATTTCGGTCTGGAGGACGGCGACTACGTCGGCCTGCCCACCGATGCTGACAGCTGGAACTTCAAGACCTTCACCACCGACGAGTACGAGGCTCTGAAGAACAAGATCAAGAGCGGCGAGATCGTTGTGGACAACAGCTCTGACGACAGCACCAAGCCCACCGTCAGCGAGTTCACCACCGTCAACTACATCCAGTAATCAGAAACTTCCCGGGCGGGGCGCTTTGCAAAGGGCGTCCCGCCTTTTTTTGCGTGCTTTTTCAAGACGATGAAGGAATTCCTGTCAAAATGCACAAAAGTAATACTTATGATATGGCAAAACATTAAATTTTCAAAAAGAAGTGTGCAAAACAGCAAAAATACGGTATAATGGGCACTAGAATAGTATAAGTGTCGTTTGGACACGAAAGGAGAGTGAGCAGATTGGCAGAGGATTTTGTGATCGAGATGCTCCATATCACCAAGGAGTTCCCGGGCATCAAGGCAAACGACGACATTACCCTGCAGCTGCGCAAAGGTGAGGTCCATGCCCTGTTGGGCGAGAACGGCGCAGGCAAAAGCACCCTGATGAGCGTGCTGTTCGGCCTGTATCAGCCGGAGGAGGGTAAGATCCTCAAAAACGGAAAGGAGGTCGCCATCCGCAACCCCAACGATGCAAACGCGCTTGGCATCGGCATGGTCCACCAGCACTTCAAGCTGGTGGAGTGCTTCAGCGTGCTGGACAACATCATTCTGGGCGTGGAGCCCAACAAGCTGGGCTTTTTGCAGAAGGCCGAGGCCCGCAAGAAGGTCATGGCCCTGAGCGAGAAGTACGGCCTGCGTGTTGACCCCGATGCGCTCATCAGTGATATTTCGGTCGGTATGCAGCAGCGCGTGGAGATTTTGAAGATGCTCTACCGCGACAATGAGATCCTCATCTTCGACGAGCCCACCGCTGTGCTGACTCCGCAGGAGATCGACGAGCTGATGGAGATCATGCGCGGGTTCAAGAAGGAGGGCAAGTCCATCCTCTTTATTACCCACAAGCTCAACGAGATCATGGCGGTCGCCGACCGCTGCACCGTCCTGCGCAAGGGCAAGTATATGGGTACCGTGGACATCAAGGACACCACCAAGGAAGAGCTTTCCCGCATGATGGTCGGCCGTGACGTCCAGCTTCAGGTCGATAAAAAGCCCGCTCACCCGGGCGATGTCGTGCTGGACGTGGAGGGTGTCACCATCCACAACGACCAGCGCAAGAAGGACTCCGTCAAGGACGTCACCTTCCAGGTCCGCGCAGGCGAGATCGTCTGTCTGGCGGGCATCGAGGGCAACGGCCAGACCGAGTTCATTTACGGACTTACCGGTCTCGAAAAACTGTCGGGCGGCAAGATCACGCTGGACGGCAAGGACATCACCCGCGAGAGCATCCGCCAGCGCTCTAGGGACGGCATGAGCCACATCCCCGAAGACCGCCACAAGCACGGTCTGGTGCTGGATTACAGCCTCGAGAACAACATGGTGCTCCAGCGCTACTGGCAGCCCGAGTTCCAGAAGGGCGGCTTCATCCAGTCCGATAAAGTCCGCGAGTACTCCGATAAGCTCATCGCTCAGTACGACGTCCGCAGCGGTCAGGGCAGCTCCACCATCGTGCGCAGCATGTCCGGCGGCAACCAGCAGAAGGCCATCATCGCCCGCGAGATCGACAAAGACCCCAAGCTGCTGGTGGCTGTTCAGCCCACCCGCGGCCTGGATGTCGGCGCTATCGAATACATCCACAGCCAGATCGTCGCCGAGCGCGACAGGGGCAAAGCTGTCCTGCTGGTCAGCCTCGAGCTGGATGAGGTCATGAACCTATCCGACCGCATCCTCGTCATGTACGAGGGCGAGATCGTGGGCGAGTTCGACCCCAAGACCACCACTGTGCAGGAGCTGGGCCTCTACATGGCCGGCGCACGCAAGCAGGGAAAGGAGAGCAAATAAATGAACAAGAAAAAACTTTCCCACAGCAACCTCAACAACTCCATCACCAGTGTGCTGGCCGCTCTGCTGTGCATCGTCATCGGCATGGCTGTGGGCTTCCTCGTGCTGCTGGCCATCAACCCGGCCCACGCATGGGGCGACGGCTTTGTCCGCATCCTCAAGGGCGGCTTCCATGACGCGCCTTACGGCGTCGGCAAGGAGCTGGCCAACGCGGCGCCCCTTATCATGACCGGTCTGTCCGTGGCCTTCGCCTTCAAGACCGGCCTGTTCAACATCGGTGCTGCCGGTCAGTACACGCTGGGCGCTTACGGCGCACTCTACTGTGCCATCATGCTCAAGATGCCCTGGTATGTCTGCCTGATCGTCGCCACCATCCTCGGCGGCATCTGGGGCGCTATCCCCGGCTTCTTCAAGGCTTACTTCAACATCAACGAGGTCATCACCTCCATCATGTTCAACTGGATCGGTTTGTATCTGGTCAATGAGCTTATCTACCAGAACGGCACCGGCCCCATGTACGACGTGCGCAACACCCGTACCCTGAACCTCGGCAAGAACGCTGAGCTGTCCAAGGCGCTCATCCCTGACTTCGGCCTGAACAAGATGTTCCAGACCAACAGCACCACCATTGCGATCTTCCTCGCCGCGGCAGTCGCCATTCTGATCTGGGTCATCCTGAACAAGACCACCTTTGGCTATGAGCTGAAGGCCGTCGGCCTGAACAAGAGCGCCGCCCGCTACGCCGGCATCAACGAGAAGAAGAACATCATCCTCTCCATGGCCATTGCAGGCGCTCTGGCAGGCTTCGGCGCCGGCCTCTACTACCTGTCCAATGTCTCTCAGTGGAACCCGCTGAACTCCACCAGCCTGCCGACCATGGGCTTCAACGGCATCTCTGTGGCCCTGCTGGCAAGCTCCAACCCCATCGGCACCATCTTCTCCGCGATCTTCATCTCCCACATCTCGGTCGGCGGCTCTTTCCTGTCCACCAAGTATTACCCCACCGAGATCTCCGACCTGATCAGCGGTATCATCATCTACCTGTGCGCATTCTCCATGCTGTTCCGTGGCAAGATCCACTCCATGCTGTTCAAGAATGCGGACAAGACCAACGTGAATGCAGAGCCTGCCCCTGCTAAGACCGAAACCAAGAAGGAGGGCAAGTAATATGCTGCTTCTCATCAAGTATACTCTGCTGTATGGCATCGTGCTGATGCTGGTCGCTCTGGGCGGTATGTTCAGTGAGCACTCCGGCATCATCAATATCGCACTGGAAGGCATCATGGTCATCGGCGGTGTGGCGGGTGTCCTCACCCTCACCATGCTGCCCGCGAGCATGCCGGCTTTCGCCACCGTGCTCATCGCTGTGCTGGTGGCGGCTATCGCCGGCATGGTCTACAGCCTGCTGCTGGCCTTCGCGTCCATCAACCTGAAAGCGGACCAGACCATCGGCGGCACGGCCCTGAACCTGCTGGCGACGGCGGTGGCTGTGGTCATCTCCAAGCACTTCAGCGACAGCGGCAGCGCCAAGCTGAACTACTCCAACAAGCCCTTCCTGTTCAGCATCGGCGGTCTGGAGCTGAGCATCTTTGTCCCGCTGGGCATCGCACTGCTCATCATCAGCTACATCGTGCTGTACAAGACCCGCTTCGGCCTGCGTCTGCGCGCCTGCGGCGAGCATCCTCAGGCTGCGGACTCTGTGGGCATCAACGTCTACAAGATGCGCTATGCCGGTGTCGTCATCTCGGGCGCTCTGGGTGCTATCGGCGGTCTGGCCTATATCGTGCCTCCCGTCCAGACCTGGAACTTCGAGGTCGGCGTGGCCGGTGCAGGCTTCCTTGCTCTGGCTGTTATGATCTTTGGTCAGTGGAAGCCCTTCCACATCTGCGGCGCAGCCATGTTCTTTGCCGTGTTCAAGAGTCTGGCCAACATCGCCGACTCCACCTTCCTCGCACAGCTCCACTGGTCCAGCAACATCTACAACATGATGCCCTTCGTGGCATCCATGGTCATTCTGGCCTTCACCTCCAAGAACAGCATGGCCCCCAAGGCCGAGGGCATCCCCTATGACAAGGGTTCCCGCTGATTCGAGCGTACTTTCCGGGCGCAGCTGCTTTTCCGGGCGGCTGCGCCCTTTTTGCTTCTTTTTTCAACAGATTCCACAAAACAGCGCTTGCTTTTGCGGGAAAATTTGCTATAATTGAATTACAATGTCATACGATTGCCGGAGGCGGGGCAGCGCGGCCCGGGCCGTCGGCGGAGAATATTATTTAGGAGCGTGACCTTATGCGCATTTACGATTTGATCGCCAAGAAGCGGGACGGCGGCACCCACAGCCGCGAGGAGCTGGAAGCCATCGTCAACGGCTTCGTCAGCGGCGAGGTGGCCGATTACCAGATGGCGGCCTGGATGATGGCAGTTTATCTGCGCGGCATGACCGACGAGGAGACTGCCGAGCTGACCGATGTCATGGCCCACAG